>Ga0307508_10005173_pt1 | contig 12488 bp, 9 predicted proteins | sample 9_EM_MG_FD_203089 | JGI IMG/M metagenome (GOLD analysis project Ga0307508, IMG submission 203089) | Populus trichocarpa ectomycorrhiza microbial communities from riparian zone in the Pacific Northwest, United States - 9_EM | ecosystem: Host-associated > Plants > Roots > Unclassified | place... | reverse complement strand
TTTCGGGCACTGTGGAGGTATGTGTACGCAAGAACAACGAAATGATGCAAAACCTGCGCATACGACCGGCATCGGCAGGTATTACCCCCCGCCGGCAAGGAAATCTTGTATATTTTACTTTGACCAGGCCCTGCAATTTGTCGGTTGAGTGCAACGGCGACACAAGGCATAACCTGCATCTTTTTGCCAATCCCCTGGAAACGAATAAGCCATTGCCCGGCGATACCAATACACTGTATTTCGGACCGGGCGTACACACGCCGCCCGACAGCGCCAAAGGGGCTTATAATATCCCGTCCGGCAAAACGGTATACATCGCCGGGGGAGCTATCGTAAAAGGAAAGCTGGTATGCGATAACGTAAACAATGTAAAAATTACCGGCAGGGGCATGCTCTATCAACCCGCAGAGGGCATACTGATCGACCATTCAACCCATATCACCATTGACGGGATCATCGTGGTAAACCCCGCACATTATTCGGTCTTCGGTGGCCAATCCAATCATATCACCATTCATAACCTGAAATCGTTCAGCGCCAGGGGATGGGGTGATGGTATCGATATGATGTGCTGCTCGGATGTGGCGATTGATAACGTATTCATGCGCAACTCTGACGATTGCATCGCCATTTACGGGCACCGCTGGAATTATTATGGGAACGCCCGGAATTATAATATTACCAATTCCGTTCTCTGGGCAGATATAGCGCATCCCATCAATATCGGCACGCACGGCAATACGGAACATGCCGGTGATACGCTCGAAAACATCCGGTTTAAAAACATTGACATCCTTGAGCACGACGAGGATGATCCCGAATACGAAGGTTGCATGGCCATCAGCGACGGCGATAACAACCTGGTAAGAAATATCCGCTTCGAGAACATACGAATAGACGATTTTGAAGAAGGGCAGCTGCTCAACCTGCGCGTGATATTCAATAAAAAATACAATACCGGCCCCGGCAGGGGCATACAGGATATCTATTTTAAGAACATCGATTATCGTGGGGCCAATCTTTCGTCCTCTGTTATCAGCGGGTTTGATAAACAGCGTTGTGTTAAAAACATTACATTTGAAAACCTTCGTATTAACGGGAAGACGGTGCTGAATGCCGCATCGGCTAATATTACGACAGGGAGTTTTGTACAACCAATCATCTTTAAACCATGATACATGAGAGCAGGTTTCTTTAGCATCGGGCTTATTTTTTTATTGACGGCCACCGCCTGTCGTAATGAACCATTCGGGCCGGAGAAAAACCTCCGGTACTGCATCGCCCAGGCATCGAAAACGGCACAGGGCATTCCAAACGATTCGCTCAATATACCGCGCAGCGTTGGTAAGGGACAGACCTACTGGAAATATGTGGACTATAAAGACTGGACCAGCGGCTTCTGGACCGGTATATCGTGGTATGCATATGAATACACAAAAGATACGGCCTGGAAAAACAAGGCGGCTGCTTTTTCAAAACAGCTCATCCCGCTCTCGATAGAATCCGCCCGGGATCATGATCTCGGCTTCCAGCTGTTTTGCAGCATCGGCAATGGCCAGCGCCTTACCGGCGATACTGCCTATACAAAAATATTGATTGCCGCGGCGGATACGCTCGCAACACTTTTCAATCCACGGGTCGGCACCATCGTTTCATGGCCCGGAAAAATAAAAAAAGAAGGCTGGCCCCATAATACCATCATCGATAACATGATGAACCTGGAGCTGCTGTGCTGGGCATCCAAACACGGCGGCGATAAACGCCTGTATGAAATCGCCCTCACGCACGCACTGACAACGATGCACAACCACTTCCGGCCCGATTATACTTCTTATCATGTGGTGCTCTATGACACCCTTACCGGCAAAAAGATAAGGGGCATTACCCACCAGGGCTTTGCCGATTCTTCCATGTGGGCAAGAGGACAGGCCTGGGCTATATACGGATTCACCATGATGTACCGCGAAACAAAACGAACCGAATTTCTCGACTTCGTGCAGCAATGCGCCGACGTATACCTGCAGCGCCTGCCGGCTGATCTTATTCCTTACTGGGATTTCAGCGCCCCCGGCATACCCGATGCGCCCAAAGACGCTTCTGCGGCCGCTATCGCAGCATCCGCCCTGCTGGAGCTGTCTGGCCTGGTAACGGATAAAGCGAAGGCGACGGAATACCGCGCAAAAGCGGAGCAAATGCTGGCGACACTTTCAACGGACCAATACCAGTCGCGCGCAGTCAACAGCGCCTTCCTGCTGCACTGCACCGGCAATAAGCCAATAGACGGAGAGGTGGATGCCTCCATTATTTATGGCGACTATTATTATATGGAAGCCCTGCTCCGGCTCAAAAAACTGCAGGAAGGCAAAACTATCTATGCAAACTTATAGGGAGGGCTACTGTCAATAGTAAAATGGCTTTTACGTATGATGAGAACATGGGTTAAATATGCAGCGGCTTTATGTATGATGGTGCCAGGGCCTTCCTCTTTTTGCCAATCGAAAGCGGAAGAGGGCAGCAGAGTGCTCCTGTCATCACCCGATAAAAATATTTCGCTGCGTTGTTACCAGAAACAGCTGACCGACAGCACCCGGGGAATATATTATACGCTCACCTATAAAGAAAGACCGGTCATACTCGAATCGGCCCTCGATATACAGCTCGATAACCACCTGTCTGAACAGGCCATGGCGCTCAGGGTAGACACTCATAAGAAATGGTGTGAAAACCTGCAATGGCTTTCCGTGCAAACCTCGTCGAAGGATACATTATGGCAACCTGTATATGGAGAGCAAAATGAGATAAGGGATCATTATAATGCGGCCGTTATTCATTTTGTAAAAGACGATAACCCTATTTACAAAATGGATATCGAGCTGCGGGTGTATAATGAAGGCGCCGCCATCCGCTACTTTTTTCCTGAAAATGAAAAAGGCACTTATTACAGGATTATATCGGAAAACACCGGGTTCACCCTGCCGGCAGATACAAAGGCCTGGTTTGCGGGCTGGGCGCAGGCGCCTTACCAGCTCCTGCCGCTGTACAACTGGCCGCAGGAAAGCGAACGCCCGCTTACGCTGCAACTGCCCGGCGGCATCTATGCCTGCCTGGCCGAAGCGCAGATGGTGGACTACGCCCGTACCAAATTCAAGCTGAGCAACGAAAAACCAAATACAATCATCACATCGATGTACACTCCGGCTGATCTAATCTCTCCATTTGGCACGCCATGGCGGGTGATAATGGTGGGAGAGAAGCCTGGTGATTTAATTGAAAACAACCGGATTATCCTTAATCTGAATGCACCGGCAAAAATCAGGGACCTCAGCTGGATTAAGCCCGGTAAGATAATGCGGGTGATGACGCAAACAACAAAAGATGCGTTGGAGAACATCGACTTTGCCGCAAAGCACCACCTGCAATATGTGCTGTTCGACTGGAAATGGTATGGCCCCGCATTTACTTTTACGTCTGATGCAACAAAAGTAGCCATACCCGATTTTGATTTGCCCGGGATTATCAGGTATGGAAAGGAAAAAGACGTAGGCGTATGGTTGTATTGTAACCTGCAGGGGTTGTATGCACAATCCGACTCCTTGTTTGCCGTGTATCAAAAATGGGGTGTAAAAGGGGTGAAATTCGGATTTGTACAGGTAGGCGCTCACCGCTGGACGACCTGGATAGAAGAAATGTTTAAGAAAGCGGCGGAAAGTAAAATGATGGTAAATGTGCATGATGACTGGAGGCCCACAGGGGAACAAAGAACATGGCCAAACTTAATGACGGCGGAAGGCATAAGAGGGAATGAAGAGATGCCCGATGCTACACATAATACGGTTCTTCCGTTTACAAGATACATAGCAGGAGCTGCTGACTATACTATTTGTTATTACAACAACCGGGTAAAGACCACTCATGCGCACCAGCTGGCGCTGGCTGCCATTTATTACAGCCCCATACAAACATTGTATTGGTACGATAAGCCATCGCAAAGCGATAATGAGCCGGAGCTGGAATTCTGGGACAGGATTCCCACCGCATGGGATGAGACAAAAGTATTGCAGGGCGTGCCGGGTGAATTTATTTCTACTGCAAGAAGAAAAGACGATAATTGGTTTGTAGGCACGATATCCAACAACGAAGCAAGAACGGTACAGCTGAAGTTTGATTTTTTGCCTAAAGGTCAGCCCTACACGGCCAGTATCTATAGTGACGACGACGGTGTGCCAACAAAGACAAAAGTACGGGTTGAAAAGAGGGTGGTTCGTTCTGAAACCGTACTCGAAGTGAAACTGAAAGCATCGGGCGGACAGGCTGTCTGGTTAACGCCGGTTACAATTACACATAAACAATAAAACCATGATAGGAGAAAAGATAATAGCGGCCCCCGCGCCCAAACTCACCCCGGCGGCAAAGCCGGCCTTTACGCAAAAGAAGTTTATCGTTACGTTGATTTTTGTCACATCATTGTTTATGCTATGGGGCATCGCCATTACAATGGGAGATGTGCTCAACCGGCATTTTCAGAATGTGCTGAATGTTAGCAAAGCACAGTCCGGCCTGGTACAGTTTTCTATTTTTGGCGCTTATGCTATTATGGGAATACCGGCGGGGTTATTTATGAAGCGGTTCGGCTATAAAAATGGCGTATTGCTTGGTCTGAGCTTGTATGCTGTTGGCGCCTTTTTATTTGTGCCCGCTTCCAATGCCGGGTCTTTTTTATTTTTCCGGGTCGCGTTGTTTGTACTTGCCTGTGGGCTTGCCACCCTTGAAACGGTAGCGCACCCTTTCGTGGCCTCGCTGGGAGAAGAGCGTACGAGCGACCAGCGAATCAATTTCGCCCAATCCTTCAATGCTCTTGGGGCTGTTGTAGGACCATTGATTGGCGGTCAGTTTATTTTGGGTGGCGAGCATTCGCTCGGCTCCGTAAAACTCCTGTATATCATCATCGGTTGTGTGATTACTGCGGTAGCTGTTTCATTTGCCATGGTAAAAGTGCCTGCCTTCAGGGATGCCCATAGCCCCGCTGCCGAAAAGGACGCCTATGCGGTGGCTGCAAATCCTTCAGCCATTGTACATTCAAAGAAATTATTTCAACACCGGCATTTTATCTGGGCGGCTGTTGCGCAATTCTTTAATGTGGCGGCACAAGGCGGTACCTGGGCTTTTTTTATCAACTATGGGCACGAAAAAATGGGATTTACAGATAAAACGGCTTCTTTTTATTTTTCACTAAGCATGGTGATGATGATGATCGGACGTTTTGCCGGAACATACCTGATGCGGTTTATCGCGCCCAATAAGCTTCTGGCGGCGTTTGCCTTCGGCAGTATTGTTATGTGCGTAATAGTTGCCCAAAGCTGGGGATGGCCATCCTTTATAGCATTGCTGATGATTAATTTCTTTTTCAGCATTATGTTCCCAACGATATTCAGCCTGGGGTTAAAAGACCTGGGGCCGCATACCCAACAAGGTTCTTCCTTTATTGTAATGGGCGTTGTGGGCGGAGCCCTGTTTCCCTATTTGATGGGCAAGATTGCCAATCACGATGTGGCAACGGCATACTACCTGCCCATTATCTGCTATTTCGTTATCTTTTTGTTTGGCGCAAGGTTGTATAAGGTGAAGCACTAAATGAGCAGCAGTAATGAAGCACGTGAAGCAATATGTTTTTCTGACAACCGTGATAATACTATCGTCATCCGGCGGGGTGCTCTGTGCACAAAGCACCCGCCCGGCCGCCTATGATTTCTCTGCCATCAAACAAACAATAAACGCGTGGGTGGACAGCGGTTACTATCCCGGCGCGGCCCTCCTTATCGTAAAAGACAACCGGGTATTGTATGAACAATATGCCGGTAATTATACTCCCGCTACCGTGGCCTATATCGCTTCCGCCGGTAAATGGCTGGCGGCAGCCACCATCGCTGCTGTCGTGGACGATGGTAAACTGTCCTGGGATGATAAAGTGAAAAAATGGCTGCCCGTCGTGACCGGTCCGAAAGGGGAGGCTACGATCCGGCAATTATTTTCCCATACGGCCGGTTACCCCGATTACCAGCCGGCAGGTCATCGCAGGGATGATTACCAAACTTTGCAGCAATCGGTGGACAGCATCATTCCCCTGCCGGCAGACACCATACCCGGTGCTGTTTTTCATTACGGTGGCCTCGCCATGCAGGTAGCAGGCAGGATGGCGGAACTGGCCACCGGAAAAGACTGGGAAACCCTGTTCACGGATAAAATAGCCGGCCCCCTGCACATGAAGCAAACCCATTTTACACCCGTTGATACCACCCCGGGACATAGCCCCATGCTGGGCGGCGGCGCACGTGCCAGCCTGCATGATTATGCGCGCTTCCTGTCGATGATCAGCAACGATGGCATGTTTGAAGGAAAAAGAATTTTATCCCGCTGCGCTATCAAAGAAATGCAGGCCGATCAGCTGTGCGGCGCATCCGTGCCGAACAAAGGAAATTATGTAAAAGACGCAAGAGGATCGCTAAGAAAAGATATTTATGGCCTCGGCGAATGGCGCGAAGAGACCAACGAAAAAGACGAAGCCATTTTAATCAGCAGCCCTTCCTGGGCAGGCGCCTATCCCTGGATAGACAAGCAAAACCATGTGTATGGTTTCTTTCTTGCCAGGGTAAACGTAGAGAAAGCCAACGCACATGGTTTCTCCTCGTTTTATGCAAGCCCTGTACTGCCGCTGCTGGTAAGGAAAGCCCTTGGTAAAAAGAACTGAGAAATTATGAAAACGATGAACAACATGTCGGCAACAGCAGTAGGTGTTGATATAGGCGGCACACATATAACCGCGGCCCTCGTGAGCCTCGAAAACGGGAAAGTGCTGGCAGATACCCACTCAAGGGCAGTCGTTGATGCACACGCTCCCGCCGAAGAAATACTGGATATATGGACGGACGCAATAGGGCAGGTGATGCGCAAAGCCCCCGGGCAAATAACACAAATCGGTTTTGCACTGCCCGGTCCCTTCGATTATGATAAGGGGATTTGCCTTATAAAAAACCTGCATAAATACGATGCATTATATGGACTTAATATAAAGGAACTTCTTGCCGCGCGGCTGAATATAGACCCGTTGGGTATCAGGATGCGCAATGATACGGAAGCCTTCCTGGCAGGAGAAGCTATGAGCGGCGCAGGACGCGATTATGAAAAGGTCATCGGTATTACCCTCGGCACCGGGCTCGGTTCTGCCAAAAGCAGGGCAGGCATTACAACAGATGTCAACCTGGGTTCCTCTCCCTTCGGCGATAGTATAGCCGACGATTACCTGTCCACCCGCTGGTTTGTAAAAAGATACCGGGAATATGATGATACTGTTATTCGCGGTGTGAAAGAATTGCTGGAACTTCGGGACGGCCCCCGCAAAGAAACCGTATTGAAGATACTGGAGGAGTTTTACCACAACCTCGCTGTTTTTCTAAAAGAATTTATTGCAGCCGAAAAGCCGGATGTGGTGGTAATAGGCGGTAATATTGCAGAGGCCTATGAGCTGTTTTATCCGCCGGTGCGGGCCTTGCTGAGCGGGCAGAGCGGAAACGCCGTATTTAAAAAAGCACAGCTGGGAGAAGACGCCGCATTGGTAGGCGCCGTCAGTAGCTGGATAAAGATGCCCCAGATGCAGTTATAAAAACGAATAAATAGTTCCATGATAAGAACGAAATACCGGCTTTGTGTTTTTTGGCTGCTCCTGCTGGCAACGACAGCAGCCAACAGCCAGGCAGGTAAGGCGCACCCCTACCTGTTTTTTACATCCGACCGTATACAGAAGCTCAAAGAAAGGCTGAAAACAGATACGATGATGACCAGGGTGTGGAATGACATGAGGGAAAAAGCCGACCAGGCGGTAGCCGCAGGCCGCGGTGGTAATGTAGATATATTGTGCCTTGCTTATAGAATGACCGGGGATAAAAAATATGCCCAACAGGCAAAAACACTACTCCTGCAATTAGTGGGCAGGGATGCCTGGGACGGTATGGACGATAGAACACCCCGGTGGAACTCGGGCCTGGGCACTTCACATACCAGCTATACGGCCTCTATGGCCTTCGATGGCATCTACGATTATCTCTCCAAACAGGAAAGACAGGACATTGCCGGTAAAATAGTAAAGCTGGGTATCGCGCCATCTATCGGCGACTGGACTTCGAACGATAAAAGAATACACTCCCTCAATTCGATGGGGCATAACTGGTGGAGCGCGGTGGTGCATGAAGCCGGCATCGCCTCACTGGCAGTGATGAACGAAATACCCGAAGCAAAAAAATGGGCGGAAGAAATACTGCGTTCCAGTACGGAATGGTTCGCGTTTTCGGGCAGTGTGCTTGAAAACAAACCTTCCAGCTTTGACCCCGACGGCGGTTTTTATGAAAGCGTGGGCTATGCCAATTACGGGGTGTCTGAATACCTGCTGTTTCGCCTTGCCTGGACCAACGCCATCGCTGCGGTTAAAATGCCCTACGATAACCTGCTGGAGAAAACGCTCGACTGGTGGATGCATGCCTGCTATCCCACCAGCGGCAAGCTGATGTCGCTGAACTTTGGCGATTCCAACCCTTTTGCCAATGGCGACAGGCCGGTAAAATTGATGATAGCGCTGGGCTTTGGCAAAGAACGCTACAGATGGTACCTCCATGAAACAGCAAAGAACGTTTTCAACGAAGACATGAATATCAACACGGCGCTGGGTCTTGTATACCAGCCCGCCAAAGCAGCCGCTGTTAAAACACCCGATATACCGCCTTCCGCTATTTACAAAAACATGGGCTGGGCTACGCTCCGCTCGTCATGGGAGGAGAATGCCACCCTGCTGGGTGTGAAGAGCGGCGTTACCTGGAACCATGCACATGCCGACGCCGGTTCTTTTGTATTGTACCACAACGGCAAAAACCTGTTGATAGACGGCGGCGATATCAATTACGGCAACGAGGAGTACAGCAAATACTTTGTACGCAGCGAAGCCCATAACGTGATGCTTTTTAATGGCAAGGCACAGGAGCCGCAGGACCAGTACAATGCCGTAAAGATACCGGGTCATGTATATGATATGATAGACGGCGGCAGTATAAAATATGTGCTGGCGGATGCTACCGGTCCCACGGCGCATTACTTCCTGCGAAACTACCGCAGCTTTTTATGGGTAGGCAATGTAATACTGGTGATAGACGATGTAAAAACATACGAGCCCGGCAAGTTTGAATTTCTCCTGCATTTTGATAAGGATGCCAAACGCAGGGGCCCCGACTACGAAATAACCAACGACAGCGCAGCGGTATTGTTCCGCCCCTTATTTCCCGAAACCCTGCCCATGGGTTACCCGCATGATTTTCCCGAAAAGATGCGCGTGGAAGAAAGACTGGGTATAAAAGATCACGATGCAAAAACGAAGCTGACTTATTATGCTATTTCACCTGCCGAAGCATCGCGGCAAACGAAATTTATCAATGCCATCATCCTGCTGGAGGATAAAAACAAACCGGTAGAAGCATTTACCGGTTCTTCGGGCGCCAGTGGCGGCGCGGGCAGAACCAACCTGCCGGTGATTGAAAAGCTTGAAGGAAACAATTATATCGGCGTGCGCATTACACAGGAGGGTAAAACCACCGACGTATACTTTAACCTGCTGGCCGACGGCAGGCTCATGCACCGCAATGCCAATAACAACATCAACGGCTGGGAAACCGACGCCTATATCATGGCCGTTACTTACCCGGCCGGGCAGCCGCCCATGCCCGCCAATGCAACGGAATACTTTATCGGCAACGGCAGCTACCTGAGAAAAGAGGACAAGGTTATCCTTCACTCCCTGTCTAAAGTATTCATGCATGCAAAAACCGAAGGCGGCCATGCCGAAGTAATACTGCAGGGGCAGCCGTTGCTGCACGTAAACCTGCTCTTAAAAGACACGCCTTCCCGGCTTAGCCTGAATGGCGTCCAAACAAAACCATCGTTTACGGCCGATAACAAAACGCTTATCCTCGATATCGACGAAACCGGGCAACGCCCGTAAGCGGAGCGGCAGTAAGTATTATGCCGTAACTTTGCAGCATGGATAGCAGGGAATATTACCGCAGCCATGAGAAACTGTCTTTTATCGGCCCCGCCGGTCAGCAACAGTTGCAGCAGGCCAGGGTGCTGGTGGCAGGCGCCGGCGGACTGGGCTGCCCCTGCCTCAAAGCGCTCGCCGGCAGCGGATTTGGCGTGATTGGCATAGTCGATTTTGATACCGTTTCCGTATCCAACCTGCATCGCCAGTCATTGTATGATGCAAATGACACCGGCCGTCCCAAAGCCCTTACCGCCGCCGAAAAACTACAAGCGTATAATCCTTTTATCAGGGTGCAGCCTTACCAGCTCCTGCTGGATGAAAGCAATGTGCTGTCATTGCTGGCCAATTACGATATCGTCATCGACTGCACCGATAATTTTGCCGTACGCTATCTTATCAACGATGCCTGCGTGGTACTGAATAAGCCGCTGGTATATGGCGCCATTCACCAGGAAGAGGGGCATGTAACGGTATTCAATTACCAGGGCTCGGGCACGCTTCGATGCCTGTTTCCCGAAGCGGAACAAAACGACAGCATACAAAGCTGTGCCGATATCGGGGCGTATGCCATTACCACCGGCATCATCGGCCTGCTGATGGCCAATGAAGCGATTAAAGTGGTGCTGCAGCGCCCGGATACACTGGCGGGCCGGTTACATTATTTCGATGCGCTGACCGGCAAAACCCGGCAGATTGCTTACGCGGCGCTCAACAGCAGCCGTGAAAAAAGCCGGGCCCGCTTTGAGCAGCCGGAAGCCGCTATTGAAATCAGTCCCGAATTATTGCAACAAAAAATAAAAAGCGGAGAAACCTTTCATCTTGTCGATGTAAGGGAAGACAACGAGCGCAGCCTGTTTCATATCGGCGGGCAGCATATTCCCCTGCAGCAATTCCTGCAGCAATCGCCGGAAGGTATGGCGCTCTCCGACACCATCATCATCTATTGCGAGCGCGGCGGCAGAAGCCTGCAATCCGCCCGGCACCTGCGCCGGCAGGGATTTGCACAGGCATATAGCCTGCGGGGTGGGATGAATTTGTGGCGGCAGCAAGGTATTCCGTCCCATCGGGACGTTTGATAGGTAGCCCCGGTTATGATTATTATCTATCGTCCCGTAGGGACGTTTGGTGGGTTATTCATGTTTCTATTAATTTAGCCAATATGTTAAACATATCCCAGCTTTTTATTTACCCCGTTAAATCCCTCGGCGGCATTGCCGTAAACAGCGCCCTGCTCACCGACCGTGGCTTTGAGCACGATCGCCGCTGGATGATAACAGGTAAGGACAATTGTTTTATCACCCAGCGCGAATTGCCCGCCATGGCGCTGCTGCAGGTGCAGCTAACCGGCACGGGCCTGCATATATACCATAAAAAAAAGAGCGCTGAATCAATCGATATCCCTTTTGCGCCCTTATCGCCCGATACCGTCATGGCCACCGTATGGGACGATGTTTGCGAAGTACAGCGTGTTGACCCCGAAGTGGATGAATGGTTGTCGGATATGTTATCGTACGATTGCCGGTTGCTTTATATGCCCGATAACAGCTGGCGGTCGGTAGATGCCCGCTATGCCATTGATAATGACATCACCAGCCTGTCGGACGGCTACCCGGCATTGATGATTGGGCAGGCTTCGCTGGATGATTTAAACGGGCGTCTCGCGGTTCCCCTGCCGATGAACCGTTTCCGCCCCAACATGGTGTTCAGCGGGGGACGCCCGTATGAGGAGGATGAGATGGCGCATTTTACCATCGCTGGTATGGACTTTTATGCTGTCAAGCCCTGCGCGCGTTGCCCGATACCCACCATTGACCAGGACACCGCCCTTGCCGCCAAAGAACCACTGAGGACGCTGGCCACGTATCGCAATAAGAATAACAAGGTTTATTTCGGTCAGAATATCCTGTACAAGGGCAGGGGGGTGGTACAGGTAGGGGATAGCATAGCCGTGCTGGCAAGAGGGGCCGGGATTGATTTTTAGTAGTAACTTTGTTCTTTAATAAACAGCTGATGACCGTTCATGTATATGCCGCTTTGAAGGACTATTTCGGGTCCGGGTTTGAGCTCACCGCGCCGGTGCAGTCGGTAGCGGAATTGCGTGCCCTTTTGCTGGAGCAGAACCCGGACGCGGCAGGCATTCTGCCGGTTTGCCGTTTTGCCGTGAATGATACATTTGTCGACAGCCAGTTTAAACTACAAGCACATGACGCCATCCACATCATACCACCCAGCAGCGGTGGATAATACCAGCCACCTGTCTGCCGTGCCGCTCAATATGGCTGCTATGCTGGAAGGGGCGCATCACCCGGGCGCCGGCGCCGTGGTGCTGTTTAGCGGTGAAACCCGCGACAACAGCCATGGCCGCACCGTTACTTACCTCGACTACGAGGCGCAGGAAAGCATGGCCAACAAA
>Ga0307508_10005172_pt1 | contig 12489 bp, 12 predicted proteins | sample 9_EM_MG_FD_203089 | JGI IMG/M metagenome (GOLD analysis project Ga0307508, IMG submission 203089) | Populus trichocarpa ectomycorrhiza microbial communities from riparian zone in the Pacific Northwest, United States - 9_EM | ecosystem: Host-associated > Plants > Roots > Unclassified | place... | reverse complement strand
CCGCCTCGTGCACCGTCTCGATGACCGCGTCCGCCCAGGTAAGCACGCCGTCCAGGATCGGCGCCCCACCCGGCGACGGCGTCCAGGCGAGGCCGTCGAACTTGTCCGATGCGCTGGTGCCGAAGATCCGCGACACCTCCCGCTGCTGCTCGGTCAGCACGTTGACGCAGAAGCGGCCGGTCCGCTCGATCCGCCGCCAGCTCGCCGAGACCGTACGCGGGCAGAACAGCACCAGCGGCGGGTCCAGCGACAGGGCGGCGAACGACTGGCAGGCGAAGCCGACCGGCACGCCGTCGTCGAGGCTCGTCACCACGGTCACGCCGGAGGCGAAGTGGCCGAGGGTGCGCCGGAACCGCATCTGGTCTATCACCGGCATGACCGACTGCACCGGAGCGAACGAAGTGGGCGCAGGGCCAGGAGGGCATGCCAAAGGCGGCTCCGGCATGACCGACTGCACCGGAACGAACGAAGCGGGCGCAGGGCCAGGCGTCGTCGAGGTCATGGTCTGCTCAGTGCATCCCTCGGGCGAAGCGGTGTCCCCAGAGGCTGTGCGCCGTGGTCTGCCGCGCCACCCACTTCGCCTCGTCGAGCACCAGCCCGCCCGTGCCGTACTCGATGTCGAAGCCGCTCGGCGTGCGCAGGTAGAACGAGACCATGAAGTCGTTGGCGTGCCGGCCGAGCGACGAGACCAGGGGCGCGCCGTTGCGCTGGCAGCGGTCGATGGCCCGGCCGACGTCGTCCAGCGTCTCGACCTCGATCATGAGGTGGATGAGGCCGGAGCCGGCCGGGATGGGCGCGACCGCGAGGCTGTGGTGGCGCGGGTTGCAGCCGAAGAAGCGCATCCACAGCGGCTCCGGGCTTGGCGGCAGGCCGATCGTCTCGGGGATCAGCCGCATCGAGTCGCGCAGCTGGAAACCGAGCAACTCGCCGTAGAAGCGCAGCGCGGCGGCGTCGTCGGTGGCCGGCAGCACCACGTGCCCGACGCCCATCTCGCCGGTGACGAACCGCGTCCCGTACGGGGTGACGGCCGGGCGGTTGTCCAGCGCCGCGCCGCAGAACAGCTCCAGGGTGTTGCCGAAGGGATCGTCGATCTGGACCAGGCCGGCGACCCGGCGGTCGGCCAGCTCCTGCGAACTGGCCGGCTTCACGGCCACGCCGGCCTCCTCCAGGGTCCGGGTCGCCGTGGCCAGGTCCCACGCGTCGGCCAGCTCCCAACCCGTGGAGATCAACCGGTCCCGTTCGCCGGGCAGTACCACCAGCCGGGCGGGAAAGTCGTCCATCCGCAGGTAGAGCGCGCCCGGCGCCGGTCCGCGGCCCTCGGTCATGCCGAGCACCTTGACCCCGAAGGCGCGCCAGGCGTCGATGTCGGTGGCCTCGATGCGCAGGTAGCCCAGCGAGCGAAGCAGGCTCACGGTGTCTCCTCTTCCAGGAAGTCGATGGCCATCCGGTTGAACTCGTCGAACTTCTCCAGCTGGGCCCAGTGGCCGCAGCCGCCGAAGACGTGCAGCCGCACCCGCCGGATCAGCTTGACCGCGAGCAGGGCGCCGTCCAGCGGGTTGACCCGGTCCTCGCGTCCCCAGATCAGCAGCACCTCGTTGGCGAGCCGGTGCGCCTCGCGCCAGAGCAGGCCCTCCTCGAAACGGGCCGGATCGGTGAACGACTTGCCCATCGACCGCATGGCCCGCAACGCCTCGGGCTCGCTCGCCGCCCGGAACCGCTCGTCGATCAGCTCGTCGGTGACCAGCCGCTGGTCGAAGACGAGCGTGCGCAGGAAGGCGGCCATCTTCTCCCGGCTCGGCCCAGGCGGCGCGCCGAACTCCATCAGCCGGCGGACGCCCTCGGTGGGATCCGGCGCGAAGACGTTGAGGCTCAGGCCACCGGGGCCCATCAGGACCAGCCGGCCGGCCCGGGCGCGGTGGCGCAGGGCGAACCGGACCGCGGTGCCGCCGCCGAGCGAATTGCCGACCAGGTGCACCCGCTCGATGCCCAGCTCGTCGAGCACGTTGGCCAGGGTGTCCGCCGCGTACGTGAAGAAGTGGCTGGTGAACTCGGCGGCGACCGACCGGCCGTAGCCGGGCTGGTCGACCGCGAGGGTGCGGCGGTACGCCGCGAAGACCGGGAAGTTGGCGCCGAAGTTGCTCCAGGCCGAGGCGCCCGGCCCGCCGCCGTGCAGCAGTACGACCGGCGTGCCGCCCTGGTCCCCGCCGGCGTCGTGCAGGTGCACGCTCGCCTCGCCGAGCCGGACCGTACGGCTGGTCGCCTCGAATCCCATCGTGGTGGTCGTCATGGCGGATCCTTCAGAGCATCGCGTCGGCGACGGACATGCCGAACTCGCCGCGGCCGTACATGGACAGCGCCCGCTCCGGGTCGTTGATCGCGTGCACCCGTCCGGCGTGCGCGTCGCGCCAGAAGCGCTGGATCGGGGTGCCGACGGTGATCGCCCGGCCGCCCGAGTTCTCGAACAGCAGGTCGACCGCGGCGATCGCCTGCTCGGTGCCGCGCACCTGGTCGCGGCGCACGCGTCGGCGAAGGTCCATCGGGATCTTCGCGCCCGCCGTGGTGAATCCGGTCAGCTCGCGCATGTTCGTCGCCAGCGCCAGCCAGGCCGAGTCGAGGTCGCTGGCCGCTCGCGCGACCCGCACCTGGGCGAACGGATCCTCGGCCGCCTTCACCCCGACATACGAGGCGCGCACCCGGCCCTTCGTGTACGACACGTGCGCGTCGTACGCCCCGGTGGCCATGCCGAGGATCGGGGTGGTGATCGCGTACGGGAACAGCGAGCCGTACGGGATGCGGTAGAGCGGGCCCGGGTTCTGCTCCTGGCCGGGGCAGACGCACCGGGCGGTGTCGTTGAAGCTGAGCGCGCGGTGCGCGGGGACGAAGGCGCCGTCGATGACGATGTCGTTGCTGCCCGTGCCGCGTAGGCCGATCGTGTTCCACACGTCGTCGATCCGGTAGTCGCCGAGCGGCACCAGGAACGTGCAGAAGTCGGCCGGCGCGCCGTCGTCGCCCGGCGGCACGATGCCGCCGAGCAGGACCCAGGTGGCGTGGTCGCAGCCGGAGGAGAAGCTCCACCGGCCGCTGAGCCGGTAGCCACCCTCGACCGCGGACACCTTGCCGGTCGGCGCGTAGGACGACGACATGCGGGTGGCCGTGTCCTCGCCCCAGACCTCCTGCTGCGCCCGATCGGGGAAGAGCCCCAGCTGCCAGGTGTGCACGCCCATCACGGAGGCGACCCAGCCGGTGGAGCCGCAGGCGCCGGCGAGCAGCCGCACCGCCTCGAGATAGGTGACCGGCTCGGCCTCCAGGCCGCCGAACCGGACCGGTTGTAGCAGCCGGAAGAACCCGGTCTCGGTCAGCGACTTGACCGTTTCCGTCGGGAGCGCCCGCCGGTCCTCGGTCTCCTGCGCCCGGTCCCGCAGGACCGGCAGGAGCTCCCGGACCGCATCGAGCACCGCGGCAGAACCCTGGTTCATAGCGCCTCCTTGCCGAATACCGCTTACCGAATCCCGCTCTGGCTGGCCACCCTGTCGCGACCTATAGTAGAACGTGTTCTAGTTTAACCGCGCCCGACGGCCGGTGGGAAGAGTAGGCACGGCGAGGTGTCGACCCGTCTCGTCCACAGCCCGTTCCACCTCGGTAACCCAAGTGGGGGGAATCATGAACAACCCGGATGCCGTACGGACCATCGACGCCGGCCGGGAGCCGACCAGATTCGCCCGCGGATGGCACTGCCTGGGCCTGGCGAACGGATTCCGCGACGGCCGGCCCCACGCGGTCGAGGCGTTCGGCACCAAGCTCGTCGTGTTCGCCGACTCCGCCGGCACGCTGCGGGTGCTGGACGCGTTCTGCCGGCACATGGGCGGCGACCTGAGCATGGGCACGATCAAGGGCGACGAGGTGGCCTGCCCCTTCCACGACTGGCGGTGGGACGCCAGCGGGCGGTGCGTCCAGGTGCCGTACGCGACCCGCATCCCGCCCCGGGCCCGCACCCGCGCCTGGCTGACCCTCGAGGAGAACCGGCAGCTGTTCGTCTGGAACGACCCCGAGGGCGCGCCGCCGCCGCCCGAGGTCGGCATCCCGCGCATCGACGGCGCGTTCGACGAACAGTGGAGCGACTGGACCTGGGACTCGGTGCTCATCGAGGGCGCCAACTGCCGCGAGGTGATCGACAACGTGGTCGACATGGCGCACTTCTTCTACATCCACTTCGCCTTCCCGACGTTCTTCAAGAACGTCATGGAGGGCCACATCGCCACCCAGTACCTGGAGACCCGCGGGCGGCCGGACGTGTCGAGCGGCTCCGCCTACAGCGACGCGGAGGTCGCGCTGAGGTCCGAGGCGTCATACTTCGGGCCGTCCTACATGATCGACAAGCTCTGGCACGACTACCACGGCATCATGGTCGAGTCGGTGCTGATCAACTGTCACTATCCGGTCAGCCCGACCTCGTTCGTGTTGCAGTGGGGCCTGATCGTCAAGCGCCTGCCGGGCCTCACCGCCGAGCAGGCGCAGAAGGCCGCCCACCGGATGGCCAAGGGCATCGGCATCGGGTTCCTGCAGGACGTGGAGATCTGGCGGCACAAGAGCCGCATCGACAATCCGCTGCTCTGCGCCGAGGACGGCCCGGTCTACCAGCTGCGCCGGTGGTACGAGCAGTTCTACGTCGACGCCGCCGACATCACCGACGACATGGTGGCGCGCTTCGAGTTCGAGGTCGACACGACCCGAGCGGTCGAGACCTGGGAGGCCGAGGTCGCCGACAACCTGGCGCGCCGCGAGGCCACCACGGGCCAGTCATGAGTGGCCAGCAGGAGCGGGACGACTATCTCGAGGGCGGGTTGACCGAGGCGACCTGTCCCGCCTGCGGTGTCACGGTCCGGGCGAAGAAGAACAGCACGCTGCACACCAGCGTGCAGTGGACCCGGCAGGCGGTCGAGGGGTGCGCCGAGTTCGCCGAGCGGCGCTCGCGGGGCGAGCCGACCGCGCTCGTGCCCGGCTGCGGCCGCCTGCTGACGAGCATCAACCGGGCCGCCGGCAGCGGCCGGCTCGATCTCCCTGCCGCGGCGAGGCCTTAGCCGTGACACAGGCCTACCACCGGGTACGCGTCGCCGAGGTCATCGAGGAGACGCCGGACGCCTGTTCGCTCGTGCTCGACCTGCCGGCCGCCGTGGGCGACCGCTTCGCCTACCAGCCGGGGCAGTTCCTCACCGTGCGGATCCCGGGCGACGGCGCCGGCGTGGCGGCCCGCTGCTACTCGCTGTCCAGCTCGCCGCACACCGACGCGGCACTGAAGATCACCGTCAAGCGGGTGCTGGACGGTTACGTCTCCAACTGGATCTGCGACCACGTCACGGCGGGCAGCGAGCTCGAGGTGTCGCTTCCCGGCGGTCGGTTCGTGCCCCCGTCGCTCGACGGCGACCTGCTACTGCTGGCCGGCGGCAGCGGGATCACCCCGGTCGTCTCGATCGTCAAGTCGGTGCTGGCCGGCGGCCGCGGGCGGATCGTGCTGCTCTACGCGAACCGGGACCCGCGGTCGGTCATCTTCGCCGGCGAGTTGGAACGGCTGGCGGCCGAGCACCCGCAACGGCTGCGCGTGACGCACTGGTACGACCTCGAGCAGGGCCCGCCGACCGCCGACCGGCTCGAGCCGCTGCTACAGCCGTACGCGTCCTGGGACGCCTACGTGTGCGGCCCCGAGCCGTACCTCATGGTCGTCTCCCGGACCTTGGAAGGGCTGGGCGTGCCCGCCGAGCGCATCCACGTCGAGCGGTTCCAGCCCGCCGACCCGGAGCCGACCGAGCCGGGGCCGCAGGACGAGCGGATCGCCGTCGCCGAGGTAGAGCTGAACGGGCAGACCCACCGCCTGGCCTGGCCGGCCCGCACCCGGCTGTTGGACCTGCTGATCGCCGGCGGGCTGAACCCGCCGTACTCCTGCCGGCAGGGCTCCTGCGGGGCGTGCGCCTGCCGGGTGGTGCGCGGCGAGGTCGAGCTGTTGCACAACGAGGTGCTCGAGGAGGAGGACTTCGCCGAGGGATACACCCTCGCCTGCCAGGCCCTGCCGCGCACCGACGAGGTCGGCATCAGCTACTCGTGACTGTCACCTGTTCTACCTGACGCCTGACCCGCCGATCGCATCGGCGCGCGGGCCGCTCAACGGCTTCCGAGCTGGAAGTAACCCGACCGCGAGCCCACCATCCGATAGCCACGACACGTGCAGGAATATAACCTGTTCTAGTGGCTGATGACGAGGATGAGTTCGACGTTGTCGTGGTGGGCAGCGGCGCCGCGGGGATGACCGCCGCGCTGCTGGCCGCGCATCGCGGGTGCCGCACCGTCGTGATCGAGAAGGCCGAGGTCTTCGGCGGCTCGACGGCGCGCTCGGGCGGCGGGCTGTGGCTGCCGGGCAATGCCGTGCTGCGCCGGGCCGGCGTCCGCGACACCGGCGAGGCGGCACGGACCTACCTGGCCGCGGTGGTGGGCAAGGAGGTGTCGCCGGCGCGGCAGCGTGCGTTCCTCGAGCACGGGCCGCAGATGCTCGCCTTCGTCCAGGCCAACACGCCGCTTCGGTTCACCTGGTGCCGGGGCTACGCCGACTACTACCCCGAGGCGCCCGGCGGCATGGCGGGCGGCCGCAGCATCGAGCCGGCGCCGCTGGACGGCCGGAAGCTGGGCGCGGAACTCGAGCGGCTCGCCCCGCCGTACATGGGCGCGCCCGGCGGCCTGCCCGTCACCAGCGCCGACTACAAGTGGCTCAGCCTCGGCACGCGGCACCCTCGGGCGTTCGTCACCGGCGCGCGCCTGGCCGCGACGAGCCTGGTGTCCCGGGCGCTCGGGCGCTGCATGCTCAGCATGGGCCAGGCGCTCGCCGCCGGCCTGCGGATCGGGCTGCGCGACGCCGGCGTCCCGGTCTGGCTCGGCACGCCCATGCTCGACCTGGCGCTGCAGGACGGCCGGGTGACCGGGGTGTGGATCGAGCAGCGGCTCCTGCGGGCACGGCGCGGGGTCGTGCTGGCCGCGGGCGGCTTCGAGTGGAACGCTTCCCTGCGCGAGCGCTACCAGCGGGCGCCGATCGGCACGTCGTGGACGCTCGGCGCGCGCGGCAACACCGGCGACGGGATCCTGGCCGGGCAGCGGGCCGGCGCCGCGCTCGACCTGATGGACGACGCCTGGTGGGGCCCGTCCGTGGCGCTGCCCCGCGTGCCCTATTTCTGCCTGGCCGAGCGCGCCCTGCCGGGGTGCCTGCTGGTCAACGGGTCCGGACGCCGCTTCGTCAACGAGGCCGCGCCGTACGTCGACGCCGTGCACGCCATGTACGACCGGCACACGGCGGACGACCCGCACATCCCGGCGTGGCTGATCGCCGACCGCACCTATCGCGACCGCTACCTGTTCGCCGGGCGCGGCCCGCGCCAGCCGCTGCCCCGGTCGTGGTACTCGTCGGGCGCGGCCCACCGCGCGCCGACGATCGCCGAGCTCGCCGGGTCGATCGGCGTGGAGGCGTCCACGCTGGCCTCGACCGTCGCGCGGTTCAACGAGTTCGCCCGCACCGGCCGGGACGACGACTTCGGCCGAGGCGACTCGGCCTACGACCGCTACTACGGCGACCCGCGCCAACGCCCCAACCCGAGCCTGGGCGCGCTGCTCAAGCCGCCGTTCTACGCCTTCCAGATCGTCCCCGGCGACCTGGGCACCAAGGGCGGCCTGCGCACCGACGAGCGCGGCCGGGTGCTGCGCGACGACGCCGTCCCGATCCCCGGGCTGTACGCGGCCGGAAACAGCAGCGCGTCGGTGATGGGGCGCAGCTACGCCGGCGCGGGCGCGACCATCGGTCCGGCCATGACCTTCGGCTACCTGGCCGCGATGGACCTGGCCGCCGTCCCCTCTACCGCGAACTGATCGGACGCCTCATGCCCATCGACCCCGTCAAGGCCGTCGGCGCCGCCCTGCCCTCCCAGGAGATCTCCTGGGGCGCCTCGGACGTCCTGCTCTACCACCTCGGCCTCGGCGCGGGACCGGACGAGTTGCGTTACGTCTACGAACGCGACCTGCGGGCGCTGCCCACCTTCGCCGTGGTCGCCGGCACGCTGCGCGACACCCGGCCGCCCAGCCTCGTGCTGCCCGGCATCGACGTCGACCTGGTGCGGGCGCTGCACGGGCGGCAGGAGCTGATCGTGCGAGAACCCATCCCGGTCGAGGGCAGCGCCACCGCGCGCTCCCGCATCGTCGACGTCTACGACAAGGGCAGCGCGGCGGTCATCGTCCTCGAGACGTCGACACCCTACTTCACCACCAGGACCACGATTTTCGTACGCGGCGAGGGCGGTTTCGGCGGCAGCCGCGGCCCGTCCACCCGCGTGCCCGCACCGTCGCGGCAGCCGGACTTCACGGTGCTCAGCCCGACGTGGCCGCAGCAGGCGCTCGTCTACCGTCTGTGCGGCGACCGCAATCCGCTGCACGTGGACCCCGAGTTCGCCGCGATGGCCGGCTTCGACCGCCCGATCCTGCACGGCCTGTGCACGTACGGCATGGTCTGCAAGGCCGTCGTCGACGCCGCCCTCGGCGGCGAGGTGTCCCGGGTGGCCTCGTTCTCGGGCCGCTTCGCCGGCGTCGTCTTCCCCGGCGAGACGCTGCGCACCCGCATCTGGCAGGCGCCCGATCGCCTGCAGATCCTGACGACGGTCGCCGACCGCGACGACGCTCCCGCCTTCGCCGACGCCCAGCTGACCACATCCCGTGCCGACGACATCGCCCGTCGACACTAGAACGGGTTATAGTTTTTTCGCCGCCGCGCGACTCGCGTGAGCACCATCGAGGAGGTTCCTGATGCCTAAGGTCAGCGTGTCCACCGAGGTCGCCGCCGAACCCGACAAGGTCTGGCAGCTGGCCGTGGCCTTGCCGCGTTATGCCGAGTGGCTCACCATGCACGACGCGTTCACCGGCGACGTCCCCGAGACACTCGGCGAGGGGATGACCTACAAGCAGCGGGTCAAGCTGATGGGCATGCCCGCGGAAATGGCGTGGCGGGTGACCGCGGCCGACGCGCCGGGCCTGCTGGAGATGCAGGGCGACGGACCGATGGGCGTGAAGGCGCACAACCGCTTCCTGATCAAACCCGTTGCCGCCGGCTCCGAGGTCACCTTCGAAATGGAGTTCAACGGCCCGGCGCTGGCCGGCCCGATGGCCGGCATGGTCGAGAAGCAGGCCGGCACGGCGGCAAAACAGTCGCTGGCCAAGTTCACCGCGCTGCTCACCTAGCGCGCCCCAACCCGCCCGCGCCGATTCCGCCGCCGGGAATGCGAAGCGGGGTATGGTCCGTTTATGCTCGGTAGCCGCCGCACCTAGCGGCTACCGAGCATTTCGACGGATCGGAGGGTGGGGAAATGCCTCTCATCGGGGAATACGAGCCGAGCGCAGCAAACTTCAGCACCGCGCAGGTCGACCTCTACGAGCGTTCAGGCGGCACGGAAGGCGCCGACAATCAGGGCAAGCCGGTGGTCGTGCTGACGTCGGTAGGCGCCAAGAGCGGGAAGCTGCGCAAGTCGGCGCTGATGCGTGTCGAGCACGCCGGCGAGTACGCCGTCGTCGCCTCGCTGGGCGGCGCGCCGACGCACCCGGTCTGGTATTACAACCTGGCCGCCAACCCGCACGTGGAACTGCAGGACGGCCCGGTCAAGCGGGACTACCAGGCCAGGGAGGTCCACGGGGCGGAGTACTCGGCCTGGTTCGAGCGGGCCGTGGCGGTCTGGCCCGACTACGCCGAGTACCAGAAGAAGACCACCAGGACGATGCCGATCTTCGTCCTCACGCCGCTCGACGCATAGCGACTGGCGACGCGAGTCCGGGCGGCGCGCCCCTGCCGGCGCCCCGCCCGCGCGGTATCGAGGATTCTCCTCGCCCAGCTCGGCCACGATAGAGTGACGCTGGTGAGGAAGGTCGAGGTGACGTTCGGCGCCGAGCCCGCCGAACGCGCCGACGCGGCCCGCAACAGGCAGCATCTGATCGCCACCGCCCGGGCGATGCTGGCCGAGCTCGGAGCGGATCGGCTCACGATGGACGCGCTCGCCGAACGGTCCGGGTTGGGCAAGGGCACGGTGTTCCGCCGGTTCGGCACCCGCGCCGGCATTTTCGGCGCGCTGCTGGACGACAGCGAACGCGACTTCCAGGAACAGGTGCTCGCCGGGCCCCCGCCGCTGGGTCCCGGCGCCGCGCCCGTGGATCGCCTGGTCGCCTACGGCCAGGCACGGATCCATTTCATGTTGGCGCACCACGAGATCGCCCGCGCCGCCCTCGACGGCCGCCAGCCGATCCGGGCCGGAGCTCAGACGCCGATGTCCCTGAGCCACATCCGGATGCTGCTCGCTCGGCTCGCCCTCGGACCGGCCGACCTCGACCTGCTCGCGCTCCAGCTCACCGCGGCGCTCGATGGCCCGCTGCTGCTCTACCTGTCCGCCAACGACCTCGGCCACACCGAGCCGCAACTCGCACAAGCCTGGCAGGACCTGGTGCGACGCGTCTGCCGCTGACCCGCGACGGGCTATTTCAGCAGCAGGCGGGCGGCTAGCTCCAGGTGGTTGACGACGTCGTTGGCGGAGGCGCGGCGGGTTACCCAGGCGACCAGGTTGGAGAGCCAGACGTCGCCGATGACGCGGGCCTTGGCCCGGTCGTCGGCGGTGGGCTCGCCGTCTGCCGCGGCGCCGTGCATCGCCTTGATGAACATGTCCTCCATGAGCCGGCCGACCGTGTTGACCTCGGCGGCCGCGGACGGGTCGGCGAACATGAACGCCCGGGTCATCGCCTCGGTCAACTGGGGCTCGCGCTGCATCGTGCGGGTGATGCGGGCCAGGACGACCCGGGTCCGCTCGTACGGCGTGTCGCCGGGGATCGAGGCCCGGTCGAGCTTCTCCTGGATCTCCTCGAACTCCCGGATCAGGGCGGAGACCAGCAGGTGGATCTTGGAGGGAAAGTAGCGGTAGAGCGTGCCGAGGGCCACGTCGGCCCGCTCGGCGACGGTGCGCATCTGGACCGCGTCGTAGCCCCCCTTGGAGGCGAGCACCAGCGTGACGTCGAGGATCCGTCGACGACGCTCGCGCTGAGCGGCCGAGCCGTACTCGGTGTCGCTGACGGCGGTCAACGGACTGGGCGCGACGACGTCGGTGGTATGTGTTCTCGGCGCTGCCATGAAATCCCTCTCGTGCGGCACCCCGGCGGACGATCCCATCGTCGCGGACTGATATTACGTGCTGGTGAAATACCTATTCTATCCACGGCGTCGACGGCGACGGCCGGTCACCGCGGCGGCACGGGTGGCATCCCCTCGGTGAAACGTGTTCTAATTCTGGAACTGGATCGGGTGGGGAGGGGCCGGTGTCGATCGCCGTCAGCGCCGAGCACCTGGCGATCCAGGCGTCGATCCGCAAGTGGGCCGCGGCCGTCGACCCGCTGGCCACCGTCCGCGCGCTGGAGCCCGGCCGGCCGCCACACGCCGAGATCGCCACCAAGGACAAGACCGCCGGCGGCGCCGCGCTGGGCCGGGCGGCGACCTCGGCCGGGGACGCCGTGCCGCGGCTCTGGGCCGACCTTGCCGACCTGGGCCTGTTCGCCATCGCGGTGCCCGAGCAGTGCGGCGGCGCCGGCGGTGACGTGCTCGATCTGGCCGTGGCGCTCGAGGAGGTCACGGCCGCGCTCGTACCCGGGCCCGTCCTTTCCACGCTGCTGGCCGAGCTGGTGCTGGCGGGCCAGGCGACACGCCCCGCCGCGCGGCGCCTGCTACCCCTGCTCGCCGCCGGGCGGGCCTCCTTCGCCGTCGGTTGTGGCGGACTCGCCGCCGGGTGTGGCGAGCTCGCCGTCGGGTGTGGCGGGCTCGCCGCCGAGCGGGTGGCCGGTGGCGGGCTGCGCGTGGACGGGCGGATCGAAGCGGTGGCCGGCGCGGCGGAGGCCACCCACCTTCTGCTCGCGGCCGGCGACACCTGGTTCGTCGTTCCGGGCGATCGTGCGGGCGTGCGGCTTTCGCCGCGTACGCCGCTGGATTTCTCCCGGAGTCTCGCCGACCTCGAGCTGACCGGTGTCCTCGTCGCGCCCGGCGAGGTCCTGGCCGATGGGCTGGCAGGCGCCGTGCGCGTCGCCGCGGCGACGCTCGGCGCGGTCGAGGCCGCGGCCGTCGCCGGGTGGTGCGTGCGCACCGCGACCGAGTACGCGAAGGTGCGCCGCCAGTTCGGGCACGCGATCGGATCCTTCCAGGCGGTCAAGCACCTCTGCGCGGGCATGCTCTGCCGGTCGGAGCGCGCCACCGCGATGGCCTGGGACGCCGCGCGGGCGATGAGCGACGCGCCGCAGGAGGCGCCGCTGGCGTCGGCGGCGGCCGCGGCGCTGGCGTTGGACGCGGCGGTGGAGAACGCGAAGGACTGCATCCAGGTGCTGGGCGGCATCGGGTTCACCTGGGAGCACGACGCCCACCTCTACCTTCGCCGGGCCGTGGCCCTGCGGCAG
>Ga0307508_10005171_pt1 | contig 12489 bp, 12 predicted proteins | sample 9_EM_MG_FD_203089 | JGI IMG/M metagenome (GOLD analysis project Ga0307508, IMG submission 203089) | Populus trichocarpa ectomycorrhiza microbial communities from riparian zone in the Pacific Northwest, United States - 9_EM | ecosystem: Host-associated > Plants > Roots > Unclassified | place... | reverse complement strand
ACGAATGTAGATTATTACCGTTTTCATCAGTAATGGTCACACAAATGTTTGTACGAGAAGAGTTATAATATTTATTTAATGAGATTATTCATTTTCTACCATTTCTTAACCCGAAGTTTGAAGGTTCGAATCTCCTCAGTTATACCGTAGATGAATAAATAAATAAATCAAAACTAGTCCCATTTTCTGCCCCGATTCATTCCAGCTTTTATTAGTCTAATTTTCTCTAATCCTTTTTCAGTTAAATGTAGGCGTTTTTTCATCATTTCTGCTACGAGAGATCAATCCTCAAAATCTTTAGACTTAATTCCAAGTATCATGTGTTTTTTAAAGAATGGGATAATTATATTTTCTAAATCAGCAAATTTTGTTACTTTAAAATCCATGGTTCCTGATTTATTTTTATAAACACGCCCACAATTTAAATAATTAATTAAGCTTGTAATAAGTTGTTCATCCCGTCAGTGTTGAGTAATTATAAATTCTAATTTCACCGCAAATCCTAGATTAGTTTCAGCAGTTTTAAATATCCGAACCATGAAACACCATTCACCAGATACAAATCCACCTAATCAACTAGGATTGGGGATAATTTGATTTTTCACTAAAGGCCTCTCCACTGGAGTTACTTTATTAAAAACATCTTTTTAGACGGACGGGAGACCTAAATTAATGGAGGCCTTAAGAGCCACGATTTTATGTAACCCTTCTTCAGTTAGATGTTGTTTATTTAACATAAGATGGTTTATTCTTCTTAAAAGTTCGCAATCCGCCTGTTTTTGAGTAATTAAAAGGTAATTAGAAAAATACTCCATTAATTTAGCGATTTCTTTAACTGAATTAACTTTTAGCTGAATAGACTGTTTACCTTGTTTATATATTCTCCCTACACCTAAGTGATTTTTAATATTTTCTAATATATAGAGATCTTTGACGTGTAAGCTAATACCAAACGATGGTTTAACCTCTCAACCTGTCTTTCGGTTTTTATCTTTCAAAATACTAACCATGAAGCAACCTTCACCATCAACGGAAACCTAGGACTCATCAAGGGTTAAGTTTAATATTTGAATTAGCGGAATTTTGAACAAGGTCTTCTAGCTTATCTGAACAAAAACGTCTTCTAGAGGGACTAACTCTAATATTATGCATTAATATTGACATAGGCCTTGATAATACTAAATGTGGTATAATTTGGTTGGATTTTAACCCTTTAATAAATGAACCCCTAGTATCTTTTTTAGATAATTTAGGTCTACCATTCATATAACCCTTAGGGGAAGCTGACATTGTAGAGCTCTTATTAACTTTCATTTATGTTAAAGAAAGATTTTATTCTTTATTTCCATATCTCACGATATGGATCAGACTATGTCATCGTTATAATAAGCAGGTTTTCTTTCTTGACCTTAGACAAGGACAAGGTAGGCGCCGCAATTTCTTGGTCCCAATAAAAGAAAACCTAATTTAAACTTGTAATAAGACTACGGGTGGGCCGGCTATGCCGGATCACCTGTTGTCCAGATCAAATAGAGAGATATTCCCCCCCCCCTCTGGGGAGACTAAGTAAATTTATCTCGAGCTTTACTGGCCTATTTTACTTTTTATTATCTAATGTAGTAATAATAAGAACAGGATAAAGATAAAAGCAGAGGCCAATGAAAGCCGGCTTATCTCATTAGGTTTAAATTCATTAACGGAGGATGTTCTAGCTACCTTATATAGCATGCTTTTTTTTTCAAAATAAATAAAAATATGAGCATGCTTAGTGTAAGCATTGGAAGATTATTCTCGTAGATAAGTTTTATCTTCTAGTCGTTGAACGTTCTTGTTTGTCATCAGCTAATGCTGAAGATCTACTTTTATAACAAGCTTCGCTTCAAATTAACTGAATAGTTTTTCAGTCTTCCTTGAAATTAATCCTCTTTAACCACACAATTATGAGCTGCATGGTGGACTAAAGTTATAATCCATTAAATATAATAGCTTAAATGAAGGGAAAGCTATTAAAATTAATATTAAAGCTGGTGTAATAGTTCAAATCAACTCAATTAATGTCAGCTCGAGAAAACCTTATGGTTTTATCGAGCTGGACTATATCTTTCGTGGCTCCTTCCACGAATTTCACTTATAGTCTCTGGGGAACACGCTCAATCTATAAAAACCTAGATTTTGCTTTCCTGCTGATTGTTCATTGTAATATCCTTCTCTCTCTCTCACACGGCACCCCCCCCCCCCCTCCCCCACCCACACGAAATTTCGAAATAAATTTGTAGATAGCAGGGCCCCCCACTCCCCGTCTCCCTTTGGCTTTTCTCATATGATAAATGATATGAGAAACGGGAAGGGGGAATCAATGGGGAGGGGGGTTTTACCTCGGGTTTTACCTCCCCCCCCCCCCCAACCCACCCAGCCCCCCCAGGGGGGCAGTGGGGTGGGGAAGGGGGGACTAAAGAGGGAAAACCGTATAAATATATATATATTTATTCGATAAACAACAAGTGTGGGGGAAAACTATGCGTGAGAGAGAGCTCCCGGAGGGAGAGAGTTGTCACTGAAAATAACTAAGTATTATAGTATCTAAGGTCTTAGAATTTTTCAGCATATAATGAAATTTAATACACAATTTTTTCTAATTGTTTATAGAGAATTTTGGGGCGGAACTGCACTAAACCCATGTGTTAGTGTAGGTCTCTAGCGCGTAGAAAATTTATATTTTTCCTTGAATAGTTTTCCTGATTGCATATATCTTGTTACTGTACCGGCACTAATATCCAAAAATAAATTAGCATATCGATATAAAGGTTTTTATTAAATAAACTCATTTCGCCCCCCTTTCCCCAACCCACTCCACAGCTCGCTTTACTTATTAAATAAGTAAATCAAGTTTTTCTTTTGTTTTTATTTTTTTTTTTATTTTTTTTGAAAAAAAAAAATCAAAATAAAAAAAAAAGCAAAAACTAGTGCGTCTCCGAGAGGGTGGGGTGGGGGGAGGGGCCCTAGAGGAACTAAGGTATAAACACTAAGCAATATACAAAAGTAAAACCCGATCATGGGCGCAAATAACTTGTAGCCTTCTGTGTTTTACACCCCATTAGACAATTTATAAAGCATTGACTCATGCATGTATGGGCCCACGATTTCTTTTAATCTTGGCATAGATTTTGAAGAAATATTAATACGGTAATGATCACCTTTATATAATTGTGCCGTACAATCTAAACCATACCGGATTATTAAGACATTCAATTCTACCTCGTCCCCCCCCCCCTACCCCTCTCATCGAATAAATATATATATATATTTATACGTTTTATATATTTTATATATAAAACTATGATGGAGGGGTTGCAGGGGGGAAGGGACTATCCATACCTGCTTTGATTTGACGAATTTGCTCTAACCCTTCCTGACTAAGATGATCTTTATTTTTCATTAGTTCAGCTACTCGCTTGAATTCTGTAGAATCTAGCGATTTAACTCCTTGGATCGGATACTTCTCGAAGAATGCTATAATTTTGTCTGTGATATATGAGAATTTTGTTACAATAAACTCACCGAAATTATGCTCAGAACGTGCATAATAAATACCACAACCTAAATACTCAACGGCTGAAAGGTCGAGCGACGTTTTCCCCCCTTTAGTAGTTTAAGGAAGTTAAACTATAAATTTCAAGAAATATATATATATATTTATTTAAAATAGTAGTTTAACTCCCCCCGCCCTTCTCCCCCACCCCCCACCCCACACATGTGTGGGCTGGGGGTTGGGGGGGGGGGCGGGGGACTAAAGGGGGGAAAACTAAACTTTTAAGTAACTTCTCATCCCGAGAATGTTGAGTTACACTAAATCTTAATTGTACTATATAACCTAATTTAGACATTGAAGATTTGGTAATCCGAACTAAAAAACATCCCTCAGCACTCCAAAATCCAGCTAATCAATTTGGATCTTTGATTTCTTGATTCAAAACTAAGGGTCTAGAAGCTGGAATGATGCTAGGAAAGGCAGCTTTTAACACAGGCGATAGCCCTTTATTAATTGAAGCTTTAATCGCTATTAACTTTTCTAATCCTTTTGTTGTTAAATGTTCTTTGCGAGAAATTAACTCAAAAGCTTGTTTAAAAAGTTCAAAATCGGCTCGCTTCTGTGTTAACAGAGGATATTTATTAAAATGATCAATTATTAGTCCTAATTCAGGCATAGAAAAAACTCGATACTGAATAGTATCCCTTCTTTGTTTTGTTATCTTACCTACACCTCCTCAAAATGATTGTATTCCTTCCAATAATACTTGGTCCTTTGAGTGCAAACTAATTAGGAAACAACACTGTACACCAAAACCTGCTTTATACTTATCACTTTTTCTAACTTCAATGAAAAAGCAACCCTCACCATCGGTAAACCCAGTTACAAATAAGGGATGTAGTTGATTATTTTTAGTCACTACAACAGAATAATTTCGACGGAGCAACACCCCGGGTAGATAAACAGAAGGTGGACATTTCCAATTATTTAACCCGCTATATCGTATATTTTTTTTGTTTTCATATTTAATTTCTATGCGTATACGTTCCTCCATTTATCCTCTCTAATTTAACAAACCCTCAATTCCTCATCGAACAAGGGAACATTACGAATTACAAGGCGTATGCATTCCACTCTGCGGCCTGCCGTCAAAAGCCGGGCAGGCCAGCAGGGTGATAGAATGTTTCGGAACAAAAATAAGACTTTTACTACATAACCGGTTAAGGAAAGTATAGTAAATTCAGTGACCACAAGGGGCCTTAGATACTCTAACCGAGTATTAGGTAAACCCTGTGGCGAAATGCGATTAACATTTCTAATATTAACAAATTATTTTTAATATATAATTTGTATAATTCCAATTATTGAAATATATATATATTTATATTTACTTATAGCAAAACCTAGCCCCATTTCCTCCCAAACCCCCCCCCCCCCCCCCCCCAGTCTTGACTGGGGGGGGGGGTGGGAAAGGGGGGGGGAGAATGCCTCATCCTAAGGGGACAAGCCGCACCGGCGGGCTAAGTCGTAAGTTTGTTAACAAACAAATTTCTCTCTTTATCTCTCTGAAAGACAGACCCCCCCACAGTGGGGGGGGGTAGCTGCCGGGGGAGCCACCACCCAAGGTGGTGGTGATGGTGGTGGTGGTGGTGGGATTCCATCGTCATGCAACCTATGCATGAAGAAGAGGGACAACCTCAAGGTAGTTACTAAGATATTTCCTCCGAAGGGGGAGTACAAAAGAATAAGAGTCAGTACATATATATAACCCGTAAGTTCTACTGGCTCCATCTCCCATGATCATATGCGCTAACGCCACCGGTGTTAACATTTCGTAAATGTTCTCTGGAACTACTTTAACTTTATTAACATAAAAGAGATATAGAAGTTCAGTGAAACATGGTAATGATCGAGTCTCAAATTGTAGAGCAAAATACTGATTTCCATTCAAGGTTTTTTTAAGGATTCGGGGGTAACTAGCTTTACTTATTATATAAGTAAATCAAGATTTAAATATATATATATATATTTAAAACTAGAACAAAAGGGAGATAAAATATCAAATACAAATCAAAAATAATTAGAATGACCCATTGATTGTGAAAAACCTAAAAGTGCAGTTTTACTCCGAGGAGCAGCAAATCTTGCCCAACCATCAGAAAGAAGTACTCCTATAACTACACTAAGTCCTTTTCCCTTGATTCTTTTGAACGATAAAGATGTATTTTACTAACTCGAGCCTTTTCCTCCTCTGAAATAATCTTATTTTTATGAGTTTCACTAATTCTTTTTTTAGTTTCCTCTGAATGGTTACGGCCGGTCATTGGAGCACCAGCCATATGTGAGATATTGTATTCAGGGTTTAACAGATCGATATAATATTGCTCCCTTTCGATACATTTAGAAGGCTCACAGTATTCTAGTATTTCCAGTTTAAACCCAGAGTAGCCATATTTTAGCAAAGCTTTATTAATACGCATACAATAGTCTCTCATCAAATACTTAACACTATAATACTGGGTAAATCTCCTTCTAAGATGAACACTACTTCCAATATAAGTTTTACCTGAGACTAAGTTAGTCCAACCGGTATATTCCAGATTTACCTCTGTTTTCTTTAATTACTCTTTCTTTATCTAAGTCTGGATTTGAATAAACTACGGCTGGTACAAAGAGAGAATAAAATAAATATAATTCATGTGTATTAACCAAAGTTAATATAGATTCCCCATTAAAATTACCAAAATTAAAATTTGAGTGTCCAAGTTGTCCAAGTTGTTTATTCGCGCTTATGATGACCTGTTGCTCTTTCTTTTATATGTTGCTTAATGTTTAATCGTCCTGTCTGTTAGATGTTTAATAAACCTTTATATTTTTAATTAACGTTACAGGTTAAGTACACACGAATTAGTGGCGAACCACGCTATTTAGTTTAATCTCTTTAAATTTCAGTACCTATAATACACCGAGTGTTTAATTCATAAGCTGCTAAACCTTTAGCTGTTAACAACTATTAAATTATTTGGAATTATTTTTCGAATTGTACCTGATCCTGTCTTTTGTTTAGGGGCTACACCTTAATAAAATCCCCCTCCTGTTTATCTCCTGTTTATCTCCTGTTTATCTCCTGTTTATCTCCTGTTTATCTCCCCCTTCGGCATTTTTCTTTTCCCTCGATGACATCGAGGCAAGAGAAAAAACGGAGAGCGGAGCGGGGGGGGGGGAGATAAACAGGAGGGGGATCGAAGGGGTGCGCCCGTCTGTCTTATTTAGTTCATTAGGTTTTCTGCCCGCCGTATGGAGGGGCCTCAAAGTATAACCTTTAATCTTATGAGAGAAACCTCATGAAATTGGTAGCCCTAACCCTGTACAGTGGATATAGATAAAGGTTTATGTTATATAAACCTCCGCCCTTCTGCGAAATTAAGACAGATAAACAAAGCAGAAAATTAAGCAGTGTATAAAAGAAAGAAAAGAAGGCCATCATGAAACATCCGTAATCACTTTTGATTAAACCCACAGAATTGCTAAGCAAGCTCCCCCTGAATTCCTGAATTAAAAGATTAATGCTAACTATGCTTTCTCCCAGTGTTCATCCCACCTTTGATTTGGCGAATTTGATCTAAGCCTTCAGCTATCAAGTGAGCCTTATTTTTCATTAGTTCAGCAACCCGCTTGAAATCAGCATAATCCGTCGATTTTACACCTAGAATTGGGTATTTATCAAAGAAGGGAATTATTTTGTCGGAGATCTCTGATAATTTTTCAACTCTGAATTCTCCATAATTATAACCAGAAGATGAAAAATGGTAACCACAACCAAAATAATTAACTAAACTTTTAAGTAATTTCTCGTCCCGAAAATGTTGAGTTAATGAAAATTTTAATTTTACTGCAAATCCCGATTTATTAGATGAAGATTTGAAAATACTAATAAAAAAACATCCCTCACCACTCACGGAACCCGGCAAGCCAATAAGGATCTTTGATTTCCTCCTAGGAGGTTTACTAATACAGGTCTTGAAACAGGGGTAATATTTGGGAAAGCTGCTTTTAATACAACAAAGGTCGATGCAACCTAAATTTATTGAGGCTTTAATCGCAACTATTTTATGCAGTCCTTCTTGTGATAAATGCTCTTTGTTAGAAATCAAATAAAAAGCTTGTTTGAATAGCTCATAGTCCGCTCATTTTTGACTAATTAATGGATATTTGTCTACAAATTTAATAAGCTTATCTATATCTTTTAGTGATTCAACCCGTAGTTGGAGGGAATCTTTACCCTGTTTATAGATTTGGCCTACTCCTAATGCCGCCATTATTTTTTCTAATAATAATCGATCCTTTAGATGCACTCCTATTGAACAACACAGTGAGACTGTCCAGCCAGTCCGAAGTTTGCTATTTTGACCGATTTTAATCATAAAGCATCCCTCAGCATCTAAAAATCCCGTTATAAATTGGGGATTTAAAGCAGATGAATAAGCAATATTTGAAAGTGATCTGGTTTTAAAATTTTGCCCATAGCACGGTTTGCCTACTTGGTAGTGGGCAACAGTCAATAATGAGACCGTGTTTATTAGAAACATTTCATCTATAATATCGATAATAATTGAACCGATTATATATAATGTTGATAAGATTGAAGAGAAATAATGTAATGACAAGATTAAGCAAAAATATAATGTCAAGATTAGAGATAATAATTGGATATCTCTACCCTGTAGATGAATAGTGAATTCTGGAGAGACTGCCCAACCTGTTTTTAATTTATTGTTTTTACAGATTGAAAGAAGAAAACAACCCTCCCCATCGGTAAAACCAGTAATAAAATAATCGCTAAGGTGAAGATTCTCTTTAGCCAACACTCTAGGGGATGGCGGGCATTTAAATGTAGACATTGAAGATGTAAAAATCGACATACTTTTCAGTTGATACATAAATAAACCTTATATAATCTTACTATCAACGTAATTTATTTTAAATTATGTAATAATAGTACAAATATGAATGTAACTTGATTAATAGGGTAAAGGGACACTAATTCTGATGCAGCACTTAATCATTATTGAAGATAATCTATGTCAGATAAAAAAAATTATATTGCCTGCAAAGGTTTTACTACCCCTCTCCTCCGGGAACAGCCCCCTTTCGTTTAACTAGGGGGGCGGGGGGGGGAATAAAACCGTCGCGCGCTTCATGCATTATACATGCGCGCCGGTTTTACTATTGTTACTTAGTCTCAAGAGGCTTCTATTCCTCCTGCGACCCCCCCTTCGGCTTGCGCAGAGAAACAATTTTGCTTATAGAAGCCTCCGTACTAACTTTATAAATATATAATTCGAGTTTTTAATTTATTTTATTCCACTAAGGGTGAGATTCCCTCGCTATAGGGCAGATTGACAAATCAATAAAAACGGCTAGGCAAAGGGGAATTTGGTCGACTTGTAAAGGTACAAGAGCGAACCGTAGACTAGCTCAGAATTCAATAGTTTAATATAATAACCCTCTCTTTCTAAACACTTCTCTGGTTCACAGTACTCAAGAATTGTAAGAGAAAAATTGGAATAACCATGTTTAAGCAGAGCACGGCAAATAACCCTACAAGTATTTCTTAGTACACTAAAGGAGAAAATACACTTGGATTCGAACCAATATTTAGCTTATCCCGAGCTACGTCTTACCTTTTTCACTAAATTTTCTCATTTTAAATGAATAATTAGAATTATTAATTTCATTTCTCTTATAGAAAACAAGTTTTTGTTTGGGGGTACCGAAACAAATCTTGCTATTAAACTAAACTCTCCCCCTCACCCACACTTAATCGTGGGTGCCCGGGGGACAGTAGAGTTTTTTTTCATATAAATTAACAGGATTACCATGTTTTTGGTACAAACTCATTAATGCCTTGGTTTCTTCAGAATGAATTCTACCTGATGCTCATTGTCTAATTAACTCCTTGGTTTCTTTAGAGAGAGTTCTACCACAAATCCCCCCCCCCCCGCTCCCCGTCTCCCTTTGGCTTTTCTCATATGATAAATGATATGAGAAACGGGAAGGGGGAATCGGGGGAGGGGGCCGGGTTTTGATCTCCAGCATTTTGGCATCCCTCCGCTCCCCCTTCAGCTGTAGCTGATGGGGGGAATCGAGAGGGATGAAAAACCAAGCAGCCCCAGTCGCCTCGCCCAGTGTTCATTCCAAATTTAATTTGTCTAATCTCCTCTAACCCTTCAGTTGTTAAATGAGATTTATTTAGCATTATATTAGCTATTTTACAAAAATCCATGAAGTCAAAATATTTGGATCCTGGCCTTTATGGAAGCGTAGCTTCCAGAAAGGAATAGAGGATATTTAGAAAAAAACGGTATAATCTTGCCAAATAAATCTGAGATTTTAGATACAGTGAAAGTAGCCATACAGTTTTTAGAGTCTACAATAATATTACCACAGGCCAATTGATTTTTAATACAATTCATGAATAAGCGTATCACGCGGTCTTCCACCCCCCACCCCACACATGTGTGGGGTGGGGGTTGGAAAAAGGCGAATGTTGGCCTATGATAAATCTTAAACTAACTGCTAATCCTGTTTTTGTTTTAGATTTACAAATCGATACGTTAAAACAACCCTCAGCATCAGTAAACCCGGCTAGTCAATGAGGATCTGGAGTTTCCCTCAGGTCAACTAAGGGTCTTGCAACAGGTTTTATATCGGGCTTGTGGGCCCACTCCGCGGCAAAGATTCAATTAATTCTTGGGATAAGCCATTATTCATTGACGCACGAATGGCCAATATTTTTCGAAAACCATCTTTTGTTAGATGTTCACCTTTATTCATTAATTCAATTACAGCTTTAAACAGTTCAAAATCAGCTCTTTTTTGTGTTAATAATGGATATTGCATAAAATGTGGGATTATTATATTAGTTATATCCTTAAGTTTAAGCACTCTAAATACAGCGGAATTTTTATTATTGTTTAAAGTTATTGTCCCTATTCCATTAAAAAATTCTTGAATTCGTTTTAATAATAATAGATCGGCACCCTATTCGGGTGATGATCGTCGCGTGCTGCGCACGCGCCGATCTTTTTTGTGTAATTCAATGCTAAATTTAGGTTGAACTTGGTACTTACCTGATTTTCCTTTAAGAAAAAGTATCATAAATGAACTTTCACCATCCGAAAACCCTGTTACATAATCGGGATTAAGTTGAGGAACAAAAGAAGTAGGATTACTAGATTTTTAATTTAAATCTTGCATTATTTTGTTTTTTTATTAAATTTGATTACGTTATCCACTTTTTATATTTTAAGGGTTAAGGACCTTCAATATTAAGGGATTTATCTTAATCCATGAGTCCTTCAAGACGCCGCTGAAATAAGAATAATTACTTATCTAAGTAATTAATGACTCATAATCACGAATAAGACTTTATAAAAGTAACGGGAAGAATTTTCCCGAAGACCTTTAGAATTCATTTATAGCAAATCTGGGTTAACTTTATGTTAAGAACCTCCTTATTAAAGCTAGAAGAAAATATCGTACGTTATATTTCATTATATAAATATCAAATATTTAATATGCTCCATATTAACAAGGCAATTCAGCGGTTATGTATTAAGACTATTTAACCAATATCTTATAACCCTCCCCCAGATTAAAGTGGAAAATCGGAATTGAACCGAGATCCGGCCTCTTAAAGGCTGTGTGTTACCATTACACTAATCACTTTACTTATAGTAAAAATAATGTGCATTCATGATAAATTTGTAAGACACCACTTTCTGCCCCGTCGTAGGATCCGAAACAATCTTATTCCCTCGTAATTCAAAATATAAATTAGTGATTAATAAAAAAAACTAACGCTTTTACTATCTACTAAAAGACTCTTCCTACATTTAAGATTATAATATAACAGCCAGTATCTTATTTATAAATACTCCTTTACTACATATAATTTTACAGGTTTATCTTCATTACTAGAATCAACCCCTAAAGGTAAGGGAAAGGCAAAAATAGAAAAAGCATCTATTTGAAAAACTATAGCCCGGCCTTCCGGGAAGGTTCCCTTCCTTCCCCAACCCACTGCCCCCCCTCCCTCCTCCCTCCTCCCTCCTCCCTCCTGGCAGGAGGGAGGAGGGAGGAGGGAGGAGGCCCCTGGCTGGGGTGGGGGGGGGAAGGAAAGAATATATATAAATAGGGCTAGCCCTATTAAGTTTAAAGCGCATCTAGATGTGACCCTAGCATTCTTGAAGAATACCCAAAATTTAGATGAAAACACTTTCATCATGCGTCCCGCCTTCGATAGAAGGGGGCTTATAGAATTAGAATTATTGTGCACAGGCACATATGTACCATGATTTAAGTATTTATGCGAGATAGGAGATTTTGTACTCGCATAGTTTCTAACAATGGAAGTAAGTATTCAAACTACACCAAATAGAATAGTTATTAGATAGTACATGATATTATCCGTTCACAACTTTGTCCTATTAATTTTTCATTATATCCCCTAGGGCCCTCCAGCCCCTGAGGGGGCGCCGGTGGTTTTCCTTTCCTTTGAAAGGAAAACCCCTTCGGATATAATCGGGGGAGTTTTGTGCGGTGTCCGATAATGACTCGCACATCCACAATACGTGGTAAAAATGGTATTTTTTTTCCCTCGATTTAACGATCTAAATTCAGAATTTTACGGACTAGACTATTGTGATATCTTTAATCTTAAGTTATTCTTACACCTTCTACTTACTATTTTTAACTTAGATGGTCCTTTCTAGAGGAACTTAACTTTTATAGAATTAATCTTTTCCCCGCTCCTCTTTAGTCCCCCAATTCCGCCTGAGGCCCTGTTTCTCATATCATTCATCATATGAGAAAACCCGAAGGAGCCCCTCGAGGAAACACTCCGTGTTTCTACGTTTTTAACATATTGTATGTCTATAATATATTAAAAACTCATC
>Ga0307508_10005170_pt1 | contig 12492 bp, 10 predicted proteins | sample 9_EM_MG_FD_203089 | JGI IMG/M metagenome (GOLD analysis project Ga0307508, IMG submission 203089) | Populus trichocarpa ectomycorrhiza microbial communities from riparian zone in the Pacific Northwest, United States - 9_EM | ecosystem: Host-associated > Plants > Roots > Unclassified | place... | reverse complement strand
TTCCGCATCGGGGACCTGGCCATTAGGCGTACCGGTGATAGCAACAGAAGCCAGTAAGGCAGCGCGCGGGCCACCGGGCATGAACAGGGAGCGCATGCGCTGGCGCTGGCCGGCGGTAAACATATACATACAGGCATCGTCTGTAAAATCCATGAAATTCATATACATATCGCCGTGAGCCGTTGCGCCGCAGGTAAGTCTTTCGCCGCCCGGGCAGCCGCGGCTGGCCGTTTGCTGCGGCGGCGTATCGTCTACCGCATCATCGCCGCAATTGCTGTCGCCCCATATATGGCGCAGGTTAAGCCAGTGGCCTACTTCATGCACGGCGGTCCGGCCCCTGTTGAAAGGGCCGCTTATATTGATGGTGCCGAACACCGATGTGCCGATAACAACGCCATCTTTTTCTTTGGGGCCGCCGGGCAGGCTGGAGTAGCCCATCAGGCCGCTAACGGTATTACAAACCCATATATTAAGATAGCTGGCGGCATCCCAGGCATCGTCGCCGCCCAATGCCGTGCTCTTAACCCGGTCGTCGGCCTTAAAGCTCAGGTTGCTGGTCCATTTACGCACGATGCCGGTAGTAGCCCGGCCCTGGGGATCAATCTTTGCCAGGGCAAACCGGATGCCCGCATCTGCTGCCAGCCCGGCAAAATAATCGGGTACTTTGGTACGGTCGGTATTCAGGCCACGATAGTCAATACTAAGCACGTCTACCTGTGACTGTACCTGTGCGTCGGAAATATTTTGTGCGCCGTTGTTATATAATACATGCACGACCACCGGTATGGTGATAACGGGCGGGAGTGGATTGGCGCCGCCACCGGGGTTTCCTCCCTGTTCGCCCATAGTAGCATGTACCAATTCCTGTGCGCGGGTAAATTGTTCGATTTTATTGTAGGTGGTGGAGAGGCCAGGGGTGACAGACAGCAGCTGCTGCTGGTATTCCTGGCTATAGCAATCTTTTTGTGCATGAGCGGCCTGTACGCCGATCGTTAAAAACAAGCAGGGTAAAAATCGATTCATGTAGGTAGCTTCTTTTAGAGGCTTTCAGTGGACGGATGGGTAATACGAAAACAGGTAGGTTACATAGGGTTTGGATACCGGGATCACACAAAACAACAAGACGGAAAAATACCAGGACCTGGTAACAAATGTTACTAAAAGGAGTCTCTGAGGACCTTAAAACGAGAACCTTCCGGGAAAATTGTGGTGGGAAGAGAAAGGTTGTCAGTGATAAGCTACCTAAAGAAACACCTTTTGGCCTGAATTACAAAAACCTTAGCATATTTTTTAAAAAATCATGCCCGCTACTGGCCGGGGAAAAGTACATTTGCGACTGGCAATCCATTCATTATGAAGAAATTTTTACCCATCGCCGTCCTGGCGGTCTTACTGGCCAGCTGTAATAACAACGACCATTCCACCAATACACCGCCTGACAACGGCGCTGCCATACCGGCTCCGTCCACCCTGGGCTACAGCGTGGTGAATACCTATGCGCACGATACGTCCTTTTTTACCGAAGGCCTCGAGTTTTATAACGGCCTGCTGTTTGAAAGCTCGGGCTCGGGCACCGATGGCGATGAAAAGCCCGCTTATCCCTCGGCCTTTGGCATCCTGAACCTGGTAACGGGTACGGTAGACAAAAAAGCCGAGCTCAACAACATCACCTACTTTGGGGAAGGAATCACGTTTTTCAATGGTAAGATTTACCAGCTTACCTGGAAAAACGGCGTGGGTTTTATCTACGATGCCAAAACTTATAAAAAACTGGGTGAGTTTAATTATACAGGCCAGGGCTGGTCGCTTACGCACGACAGCACCCGCCTCATGATGAGCGACGGCAGCAGCAATATCCGCTTTCTCGATCCTGCTACGCTTAAGGTACAGAGCATCATCGGCATTACCGACAACAATGGTCCCGTATCAAATATCAACGAGCTGGAATACGTGAATGGCTATCTCTATGCCAACCAGTGGGAGACCAATTATATCCTGAAGATAGACCTTAACAGCGGCAGGGTCATCGGCCGGCTGTCGCTGGACAGCCTGGATGCCGAAGCCAAAAAGAAATTTCCCGGCGCCCGCGAGCTCAACGGCATCGCCTGGCATGCGGCTACCAATTCGCTGTATGTAACGGGTAAGTGCTGGCCTGCGGTGTACGAGATAAAGCTGAATTAGGAGCTACGAGCCACTAGCTGCGAGCCGCGAGGCGTTTGCGCCGCAAATGAGCTCGAAGCTCGCAGCTAGTGGCTCGCAGCTTATTTCTTCGCTATATAAATAAGCGAACTGCAGCGCTGCCGGTTTAAGAGCGCATGTATATTGGAGAGCAGTCCCACCCATGAGGCGCGGATGATATTATTGCGCCCGGTTTTATACGACCAGCTCAGCATCGACACATAAAAGCTATCGAACCACATGGGCCGGCAGTCTGCCAGCTGTAGCTGGTATTGCGCCAGCAGGCGGTGGATGGAAGCGGGCGAAAAATGATAGAGGTGGCGCGGCACATCATAGGCTGCCCAGAACTGCCGGTAGTAACCGGCATCATAAGAAGTATAATTGGGCACCGCAATTACGATGCGGCCATGAGGACTAAGCAATTTTTTTACCTGCTTCATGTATGCATGCAGGTCGTGCACATGCTCCAGCACATGCCACAGGGTGATGGCGTCAAAGCTTGCTTCGGGTAATTGCATCAATGCTTCTGCCGGCAACAAATCGAGACCATGCAGCTCTTTTGCCCGTTGCCGGGTATCGCTGTCGGGTTCAAGCGCCGTTACCTGCCAGCCTGCCTGCTGCATGGTGTGTGCAAAAGCACCCGTACCTGCTCCTATGTCCAGCAGCCGCCCGGCGGGCAGGCCTGTCTGTGCTTTGATAAGGGCGCATTTGCGGCGCAATGTGCGCTTGCGAACGATGTGGTAGAGCCGGTTTACCAGCCCTTCCTTTGTATCGGTATGCGATACGTAAGCATCGGCGCGGTAATAAGCGCCGATAGCGCCGGCATCCGGTACATCCTGTGTAAAACGAAGGCTGCAATGGCTGCACTCCCAAATGCCAAACAGCTGGTGCGACACGGTGAAATCTTCAGCAGAGAATTGCTGCCTGATGGAAGAAGCGCCACAACCGGGGCAAACGGGATAATTGATAATAGCCATGGGTAAAGAGTTATTATTGCCGGGCCGGTGCTTCTGTGCCCACAGTTTGCTGGTTGCCGGAGCTGCCCCATTTAAAATCGCTGTTATAGAAGTGGAAGAACAATACGAGCAGCGTAATGGCGGCAATAATGATAGCGTATATCCACCAGGATCCTTTTTCTTTATGCACTTCGTCGCTCAGCAGTTCCGACATCTCGTAATTGGTCTTTTCCTTATCGCCCACCAGTATGGAATGCCGTGCATCGGGGCGTATCACGCGTTCTGCGGTGACGTTGGGAAAACATTCAAAAGGCGCCGGAAAGGATTCGAATACCACATCGCCCCCGGCCTCGCTTTTAAATACGCCCACGCCTTCCCATTCGGCCCGGTGCTCCTGCCGTATTCGGCTGCGCAGCTCGTAAGCAAACTCATTGTACCACTTGATGGCTTCAAAATCGGCAATATTTTTCTGCAGCGCCAGGTAGGAAAAAAACTCCCGATCGGGTGCATCGAAGTACTTATCAAACCTGAATTTGATCTGCATGGGCAGTATCCGGCGGTTGGCAAAATCGGTCATGGCGGGAACGGTTTCCGCCACCAGCGAGCCTAACCCGGGAATACTGATGCTTTTATGCTGTACCAGATATTTGTTCAGAACCTCATACATAGCCATCTTTTTTCGCTACCGCAAAAGAAAAGGATTTGAGCGGGGTGACAAAATCGTTTTTGGAAGCCCTTTGACCCTTCGACAAGCTCAGGGTGACAATCTTATCCGACAGACTGCTGTCAGGCTCAGGGCAGACTATACCCAGGATGACAATCGTCTAAACAAACTGCTGTCAGGCTGAGGGTGACAACTTTGCTAACAAACAGCTGTCAGGCTGAGCTTGTCGAAGCCCTTAAAAATCATTTCTGGTTAAACGAGAACACAATACCGCCTAAAAAGTTAAACCCGTACACCGGGTATTGGTTCCAGCGCTCATACTTGCTGTTGAACAGGTTGTTCATCTGGAACCAGAGGTTGAGGGCTTTGGTAATCTTAAACTCCATGCCCATATTCAAATCGAAGGCGCCCTGGCCTTTGCGGGCGGAAAACTGCCCGCCGCCGTCGTAGGCCCGGTAGTTAGCCCCGTCAAATACAAACAGGTCGCCTTTCAGGTAGAGGTCTTTTATCAGGCGCCAGCGTATGCTGCTGTTCAGCTCCAGCGGCATCAGGCCGTAAGCGCGGGTCTCGTCTTTTATTTTGGAATACTGGTTCCAGGTAATGCCGGTGGTCCAGTTTAAATCCTCGCCCTGGGTCCAGGCAATTTCGCCATGAAACTGGACCGCTTCCAGCGAGCTGGAATAGATCGTATTAAAGGTTTTGCCGCCGCCGGTGGTATCGTTTACAAACAGGGGCATATTGCGGTATTGCACAAAGCCCACTTTGGCGCTGTAATTGAGGTGGTCGAGTATCGATCCCTTAAACCCGGCATAGCGCTCCTGTACCCGGGTATTGAGGAACTGCGACGGCTCCGCTATCCAGGGATTGATAGAAGCAAAACGCTGGTAAGAACCCTTGTTGTAATAGCCAATCCAGCCCAGCTGCACGGTAAACCGCTGGTCGTTGGTCGTGATATCGGCCATAATATTGGGCAGCAGGGTAAACACCTTGTTATCCCACGAAGGAATAACGCCGGCAGTGATGTATACATTCGGCGTTTTGAGCAACAACGAGGGGGATACATAAAAAAGGTTGTTCTGTATGGATGTCTTGCCGTTTCCCGAAGGCCGGTAATTAGTGAGGTCGGCCGTACCGCCCAGGTTGATGCCAAAGAACCGGCCAAAGGTCTTGGTCAGCGGCAGGTTGAGCACCGTATTGGTTTCGGTGCCTTTGGTCATATTGTTCTGCACGTTGAATACATTCACCTTAATATTCGGATTGTAGGTAAGCCCGTATTCGGTCGGCGCCAGGTTGCGCATATTCAGCTTGCCCTCGAAAATCTGGAACTTCTGCTTGAGCTGTTCTTTTATAAACGACAAGGTAGTGGGGCGATAGCCGTAAAAGAAATAATCCTCGTTTTTAAAGCCGATGGCGCCATTCCATTCCAGGTTGGAAGCCGTTTTTATCGTACCTGCCGCCGATACCGCCGTATGATTGTTTTTCTGGAAGGGCTGGCTTCCCTTGGAAGTGTATTCCCTGGCAAACACGTTGAAGAAAGTTCTTTTTCCATCGCCAAAGCTAAATCCCGCCTGCACATAGGGAATATGCACATTGCCCAGGCCCACTTTTATATAATTGCTGTATTGCCAGGCATTCACCGAATCGATGTTCAATGCCACCGGGTTCAGCGGCACGGGCTGGTAACCGAGCAATAAATTCTGATCGGGAATAACATAGGTAAGACGCGGACGCGACGTATCCACTGCCGGCGGCGCTGCATTGAAATTGATCTTTACCGCCTCGCGCAATACAGGCTTAAAGGTGGAGGTGATATTAATGGTCTTGCGCCCCGAAGAGCTGTCCTGCGAAAAAGCAAGGGACGCTGCGCAGAGGCTGGCCATGACCAGTGAAACAAACTTTATATGTCGGTGCATTGTCATCAATAATTAAATCGAAATGTTCAAAATTCAATGCTCAATAGTCAATAGTCGATTTTCAATGCAGGCCTCAACTGAACGTTGAGCATTGAATATTGAACATTTTTTCTCTATTGCTCAATCTTACTGCCTGTCTTCTCTTCTTCGGTTACCTGGCCCAGCTTGCGCTGCGCTTCTTCTTTCAGCTCGGGTATCGTTGCATTGTCCAATACGCTCTGGAAAGTGGCTTTTGCATTGAAATAATCTTTCTCTTTAAAATAAATATCGCCCAGCAGGAGATACGCTTTCGTCACCCAATCGGCATAGGAGCCCGATTTATTAATGACTTCAAAAGCCGCTTTCTCGGCGTCCTTGAGCTTGTTTTGCTGGAACAGGCAATTGGCTATTTCATACCGCGCTTCTGCCCCATAGGCCGATTTATTGAGCCCTGCGGCGGTACGGAAATAAGAGACGGCTAAATCACACTGGTTGTTGGCCTGGGCCGATTTTGCCAACACCATATTGGCCAGTACCTTATCATCGGTGCTGCTGCCTTTCTGCGCCAGCAGGTCTTTTGAATTGTCGGTCGCCTCTACCCATTTTTTCAGCTGGTACTGGCTGCGCAGCAGGCCGCGCATGGCTTCCAGCTTATTTTCCTGGCTGGAGGCAAACTCCTTGAGTTTGGTGAAATATGTTTCCGCCTTTGCATAATCCTTCAAATCGAAGAAGTTGATGCGCGCGGCCTGCAACAATGATTTTTCGCCAAACTTATTGGGCACCCTGTCGGCCACGGCCTGGTAACCCGCAGCGGCATGAGCGGCGTCTTTTTTATTATAGTATATATCGCTCTTGTAATAATTGGCTTCGAGCGAATACTTTCCTTCAGGGAATTTGGTAAGATAACCTTCAAACCGGGTAAGCGCGCCGGCAAAATTGCCGTTGTTGAATTGTACTTCGGCTTCGGCATATGCCAAAGAATCTTCCTGGTTGGTAGAAATATCCCGGCCCAGCGAGCGGGCAAAGTTCACATACTCGCTGCTTCTCCCCTCTTCTACATAAATGGTCTTTGCATTGTCCAGCGCTTCCTCGGCTTCCGGAGAATTGGGGTATTGCTTGAGCAGGGCATTGTACTGGTTGAGCGCTTCTTTATTATTGTTGAGGTTGTAATAAGCAATACCGGCTTTCAGCAACGCCCGGGGCTTTAGCGACTCATTGGCCGTACTGTTAGTCACGTTTTTCAGAAAAGGCAGCGCCTGGCTGAATTTTTCATCCGATAAATACGTATTGGCAATTTCGAGATCGGCATCCGGCACCAGGCTCGACTGGGGATAGATGCGCCCGATGGTTTGCAGCAGCTTTATCTTCTCGGCGCCGCTTTTTACACCGGCTACCATCGATTTCTGGAACAGGGCATAATCGCTCGAAGACCATGAATAGCTCAATACTTTATCGTACATGGCCAGGGCCTTCGAAAAGTCACGGTTCATATAATAACAGTCGGCGCTGCGTATATAAGCATCCTGCTCTACCGGCGAAGCATTGATTTTAGGCGTGCCTGCCACCTGCTGGAAATAATTCAACGCCTGGTTATAGTTCTCGCGTTTGAGAAAACAGTAACCAAGATTGTATTTGGCGCTGGCGGGATTGGCTTCGCCGTTGGCGCCGCCCGTTTTCAGGTATTCAAAATAATAACGGGTGGCGTCGTCCATCTTTCCCAGCCGGTAAGCAATTTCCCCTTTCCAGAAATTGACATAGGGTAATACGCTTTGGTTGTACGGGTCTTTCAGCGCTTTATCCAGCAGCTCATTGGCCGACAGCAGCAGGCCATCGTTGACCAGCTCGGTAGAGCGCCCGTATAATATCTTGGCATATTCCTTTTTGGCGTTCTCCGACGGGTTTTTCAGGCTGTCCAGCAATGCCAGCGCATCTTTATAGTTATTGCTGTTGGCCAGTACCGATACCAGCAGCTCCCTGGCTTCCGTGTTATAAACGGAGTTGGGATAATCAGACAGGAATTTGCGCAGCTCCGTTAAAGCCACGTCCTGGTAGCCGAGCTCATATGATAGCTTGGCGTAATTGAATTTCGATACCTCCTGTTGTTTTTCATTGCTGTTGTTGGACGCACAAAACAGGAAGGCATTGCGCGCACTGGCTTTCTGGTTGGTCTTTAAGTAAGCGTCCCCCAGCAGGTACATGGAGTTCTGCGCCAGCGAATCTTCCTTACCGCTCAGCTGCTTAAACCCTTCGATGGCTTTTGCATACTGTTTAGACTGGTAATAAGAATACGACAGCTCGTAAATATCCTCCCTTCTTACTTTTTTGGAGCGGGTTACATAATCTTCAAGATAAGGGAGCGCTTTTGCGTAGTCCTTTTTTTCAAAGTACGCATGGCCCACCAGCTGGCGCAATTCGAGATCGTATACCTGGCCACCTTTTTTAAGCCGGGCTTCGGCATAATCCAGCGCCTTGTCTTTCTGGCCGGTATTATACAGGATGGTGCCGATATAAAAGGGGACCACTTTCTCATATTGGGGTGCATTTTCCGCTATCCTGAAGCCTTCCAGCGCCTCGCTGTACTTTTTTTCGCCAAAGGCGATGAACGCAAAATAGTAGCCGGCGTCTACATAATTGGGGTCTTTGGGATTGCGGCGGATTTCATCCAGCAGGGGTTTGGCCTTATCAAACTGCTGCAGGTTGAAATAGGCATAGCCCTGGTGAAACTTCATATCGGCCACCTCGCGGTTGCTCAATTGTTTTATATCCGATTTTTCATAATTGGAAATGGCCTGGTAAAAATCTTTGCGGCGGAAATAATATTCACCCAGGTGAAAGCTCATCATCTTTACGCGGGCTACGTTGTCCTCTATATCGATAAACTCGCGGGCCACATCGACGGCGGTTACCTCGTTTTGCTTGAGCGCGCAAACAATGGTATAGTATTTTACCTCCTGGTAATTAACGGCCTGGTTGCTGCGATCGGTCTCACGCAGGTAAAGATTCAGATCCTTGAACAACGGGTAAGCAAGGCTGTAGTATTCGTTCTGGAAATATTCTTTGGCCTCCTTAAAAGCGAGCTGGGGATCGGTCATTGCCGCGGTTTGCTGGGCCTCCGCAGCAAGAACCAAAAAGACAACTGCTAACGTAGCTGTTATTTTCTTCATTTTATGGATCGGTTGCAGATTTTACAACGCAATAAAGTTTCTAATTATTTCTTCCATGACCAAACATCGTTCCAAACACCTGTGGATAAGTACAAGGATTAACATTTCTTTCTAATTCAGGCCTGATCCTATACTTTTGGGAAAACACACCCCTGATGAAAAGATTACTATCCACTTCCTGCAGCGACTGGGCCTTTAATATCGGCACATTCCTGCTCCGTTTGGGCGCCGGCGGACTCGTTATAGCGCACGGTTATGATAAGCTGGTGCATTTTGCCACCATGCGCCACCAGTTCATGAATTTCATGGGCATCGGCAGCAGCACCTCGCTCACGCTCGTCATTTTTGCCGAGTTCTTTTGCGGCCTGCTGGTATTGCTCGGGCTGTTTACACGGCTTTCCGTTATTCCGCTGGTGATTTCCATGACCGTGGCATTGGTGAAAGCCCATCACAACGATGTTTTCGGTGCGGGCGAAAAAGCGGCATTGTACCTGGTCTGCTTTCTTGCCATTCTTTTACTCGGTCCCGGCAAAGCCAGCGTGGACGGCGTTATCAACAGGTAACCCTATGTTTGAAACAAGCACGCAGGTACGGGTTCGCTATGCCGAAACCGACCGGATGGACGTAGTATACCATGGCAATTATGCCCAGTATTTTGAGGTAGCGCGGGCGGAAGCCATCCGCGGCCTCGGCTTCACTTACAGAGACATGGAACAGTTGGGCACCTATATGCCCATCGTGGAGCTGCAATGCAAATTCCTGCGCCCGGCCCATTACGACGACCTGCTTACTGTTAAGGTAATACTAAAAGAGCTGCCGGCCGGCCATCGCATCGATTTTCACCATGAAGTATATAATGACGCCGGTCGCCTGCTCGCGACCGGCATCGTTGTTTTATATTTTATGGATGCCAAAACAGGCCGCAAAACAGCTATGCCGAAAGAATTATCCGATAGACTGGCTCCCTTCTTTGAAACGGCAGGCCGCTAGCTACACAGCTAAATAAAAAATATATGTTCTGCTTTATTTTTCTCCCAAATAATTTAGGATATTTGTACTAATCGCTGCTAAAGACGCTTCCTTCGTTATTTTATCCCCTTTTCAAACCAAACCTACATCATATGAATTACAAAGACGATGAAACCGAAAACGAATTAAATCAACTAGAAGAAGCCGCGTTGAAATATAACTACTTTTCGCCGGAAGAGTACCTGTCGTTCGAGCGTGCTTCCGTTCGGGACAAGCATGAGCTGCACCAGGGTCACCTTGTTACCATGCAGGGCGCTACCATAAAACACAACAGGATTGTAAGAAACCTGCTGGTGGATATCGGTACACATCTCAAAGGACAATCCTGCGAAGTCTTCCCCAGTGATCTCAGGGTGTACATTCCTACCGCTGAGTCATTCACCTATCCCGATATTTCCATTGTCTGCGATGGGCCTGATATGATCGATGATGCGTATCTCGATACCATCAAAAACCCCACAGTCATTATAGAGGTGCTCAGCCCTTCCACCGAAAAATACGATAAGGGCAATAAATTCTTTTATTACATGCAGATAGCCGGGCTGAAAGAATACATTATCATCAGCTCCACTACCCTTTATGTTCAAACTGCCCGCAAAAAAGCCGATGGCCTGTGGCAGTTTACCGAGCTCACTGATAAAAGAGGGACGCTGTTTATTCCTACCATTCAATACCAGATCCCGGTGGAAGAGGTATACGATCGGGTGGAGCTATAGCTTTTGGTGCCGGAGGCGCAATCCAATAACAACTCTTTTTCCTCCCGATCTCTTAGCTTCGCGTAGAAATTAAAGGAATCAAATGAAAAAGGTTTTCGCCAGCATTATCACCATCGGTGATGAGCTGCTGATAGGACAGGTAATAGATACCAACAGCGCCTGGATGGCGCAGGAGCTTAATAAAGCAGGCGTTTGGGTAAAGCGCCGCGTGGCGGTTGGCGATGCCTGGGATGAGATCTGGCAGGCGCTCGACGCAGAAAGCCGGCAATCAGACATCATTCTCATTACCGGCGGACTGGGCCCCACGGCAGATGATATTACCAAGCCCCTGCTCTGCGAATACTTTGGCGGTAAAATGGTGGTCAGCCCCGAAGCCCTTGCCAATGTAAAACACATCTTTGAGCGCGTGCTCAACCGCCCCATGATAGAACGTAACCTGAAGCAGGCCGAGGTGCCCGATGTTTGTACCGTGCTCAACAACAAACGCGGTACCGCCCCGGGTATGTGGTTTGAAAAAGAAGGAAAGATATTCGTGAGCATGCCGGGTGTGCCCCATGAAATGAAAGGCATGATGACGGATGACGTACTGCCGCGGCTGCCGAAGTATTTTGCCATGCCCGCCATTGCGTCGCGCACGCTGCTCACCGCCGGCATCGGCGAATCGTACCTGGCCGATCGCATCAAAGACTTTGAGGAAAGCCTGCCCGCCCATATAAAACTGGCCTACCTGCCTAATTATGGCATGGTACGGTTGCGGCTCACCGGTAGCAGCGATACGCAGGAGGCCATTGATACAACAGTACAATCTTTATTCGAAACCCTTAAAGAACAGGTAAAGGATGTACTGGTGACCGACAAAGACGAGCCGATAGAATCGGCGATAGGCCAGCTGCTATTGGCCCGCCATCGCACGATGAGCACTGCCGAAAGCTGCACCGGCGGTTACATTGCCCACCTCATTACCTCGCATTCCGGCTCCAGCGCTTATTATAAAGGCGGTGTGGTGAGCTATGCCAACGAAGTAAAAACATCGGTGCTGCACGTGCGCCCGGACACCCTTGCCTCCGTGGGCGCCGTAAGCGAAGCCACCGTACGCGAAATGATACAAGGCGTGCTCGATACCATCGATACCGATTATGCCATCGCGGTATCGGGCATCATGGGGCCCCGCGGCGGTAGTCCCGAAAAACCGGTGGGTATGGTATGGATAGCCGTAGGCAACCGCCGGCGCGTCGCCACCCATCAATACAATTTCCGCTTCGACCGGCGCCGCAATATCGAGCTCACAGCTACCTACGCATTGAACATGCTGCGGATGTTTATCGTAGAACAGGAGCCATTGGCATAAAACAACGTGCAATATATGACTAACGATTGTTTGCAAATCATTACCTTTGCCCGGCTAACGATTTGCATGCCGGCACTTTCACTGGCTAACAAATCTTACATTTGACACTACAAAACTGATAACCTGATATGTCCGTAGTAGACCTGGTAATGCCAAAGATGGGTGAAAGTATCATGGAAGCAACCATTCTGAAATGGCACAAGCAACCCGGCGACCCTGTAAAGCAGGACGAAACAGTGCTGGAAATCGCCACCGATAAGGTAGACAGCGAAGTGCCCAGCACGACAGACGGTATCATCGACCAGGTGCTCTTTACGGTAAACGATGTGGTGCCCGTAGGCGCCGTCATCGCCCGGATACGTACATCAGCCGCAGCGCCTGCAGGAGCATCCCAACCGGTCTACACGCCCGATAGCCACCGGGCAGCAGAACCCGCAGCGCCCCGCGAACAAAAAGCCCTGGTGAGCACCGCCGGCTCCAATGGCCAGGGCAGCTCTTCCAATGGCAACCGGTTTTATTCGCCCCTGGTGCTCAATATTGCTTCC
>Ga0307508_10005169_pt1 | contig 12495 bp, 11 predicted proteins | sample 9_EM_MG_FD_203089 | JGI IMG/M metagenome (GOLD analysis project Ga0307508, IMG submission 203089) | Populus trichocarpa ectomycorrhiza microbial communities from riparian zone in the Pacific Northwest, United States - 9_EM | ecosystem: Host-associated > Plants > Roots > Unclassified | place... | reverse complement strand
ATCGGCCGCTATTTCGCCGGCATCGTCAAAATCGCCGTCGTTGTTCCAGTCGGCAAACACGCGAAAATTATAGGCCAGTGCGCCTGCCGTGGGATTATTGAGATGGTAGTACAGCGACAGGGTGCAGTTGCGCTGTATGGTGCCGGCGGAGCTGCCCGAGTTATTGATATAGCCATTGGAGCCATTAATTTGATCGGCGCCGCCGGTAATACCCGTCGCGAGGGTACTGTAATAGATATCCATAATATACATGCCGCCGGTGGTCATGGAGGGCGTGCAATAAGTTTGCGCCCGGGTGCCCAGGGCGGTAAGTAAAGACAGTAATAAAAGAAAACGTGTAGAATAGTTTTTCATGAGCATGGGCAGCGTTAAATAATAAATCAAAAAGGGTTTGCCGAAGGTTAACTATATGCCCGAAAAAAATATTGCGGCAAACCGATGATGGAGATCAAGTAGCAAAAGCTATATAGGTAATATGGAGGAGCGCCTAGAAGAGTATACTTAGCGTCAGTGTTTTAGATATACATTGGGTACGTCGGCCTGCGAAGCAAAAGGGCGTGCCACGGTTACCTGGCGTATCAAAAGACCGTGGCCCGCCTAATCCCCCCGTCTAATCTTAGCTAAAGCTTGCTCCTGCTTCGTTCTCTTCACAGGCGAGTCTGGCGCAGCCGACTTGCCGCCACTTCCCACCCGTTGTCACTGCTGTCTGTCTTCACAAACGGCTATGTCAGCCGTCGATTCCTGTTTATGTATAGCATAACATTTTTTTATTATTTTCAGCAGTCCCCGACAGCTGTAATACACATCCGTGTTGGTAGAAGGATTGGTGTAGAATCCGTCGTACACGGCAGCATGAAACAGCTCATCCAGCCATTCTATCCATTCGCATGCTTTTGTTTTGCGGAATAGCTTATTCAGCTGATTGCCGGTTGTCTTGTCCTTTGCCAGTATCGCCGCCGCATTGATCAGTTTTTCCATTTCTTCTTTTATAAACAGCAGATCCAGTACATCCCGTTTATCAAGGTTTCTTTTGTGGGAAAATGCCGAACGTGTCATTTTGTGTTGCAGCTTTATTGCTTCGTCGATGGTAAAGCTGTTGAAGAAAAATTTCACTGTTTGCAGCGCGTTCTCGTTTTGTTTGGTAGGTGGGGCTGATATATGGCACATAAGTGGTATGTTTTTGTTTTGCTTAAAATATCATTGGGTTTGGGTTAAAACGGGCCAATCAAGTTTGTCGTTAGTCCGGTTCTATCACTCTGAACCCCGGCTCTGTCACCCTTAACTCAAGCTCTGTCACCCTGAGCCTGTCGAAGGGTGCTCTGATCAGAACTTCACGCTCGCGCCGTTTCTGCTGCAATCGCTGTTGCTGCGGTCACTCCATGCGTTCTAATCACTTCTCCCGCCACTTCATTCATAGCCAGCGCCCTTTGCAGCAGGCTGTGCATGATAGCAACGCCCACGCCTGCCTGCTCCAGGGTATTGCCCGGCGTTCTTGCCAGCAGGCCAAACAGGGCTGCTTCCTCGCGCGTATTGCGCGGAAATACGGCCACTGCTGCTGCTGTCACGTTGCAGCTATGGTTCAACAAGGCATACAGGCTGATGCCTGCCGGCAGCCATCCTGTGCAGGCCAGCAGCAGGGCGCGCAGCGATGCCTGCACCGATTGGTTCACCATGTACAGTGCTTTGGGTGTGTTGCCCTCTTCGTAGGCCATAGCGGCATTGGCTTGCATTTGCAGGCTGGTGGCCAATAACTGTAGCGCGCGGGCCGCCATGGCGGGCGGCAGGTTTTGCTGGCCTGTCACCAGCTGCATGATGGATAGGTTGACGGGCGCCGGCCGTGGAGTGTGCAGCGGTATGGCATGGGTAAACAGGCGGAAAAAGAAGAAATCGCCTTCCTGCAGCTTCCGCGCTACCGCGTCGCGGCGATGGAGGATAATATTGGCATGGTCGCAGCAGGCGGCGGCTTTTTTAGCCAGCAGCAGCAATGTTTCGTTTGGCCGCCGGTCCGCATCGTTTATTATAAGGGCCAGGTCGTACTGCCGGTTGTACTGTGGGATCTTTTCCGTGCTGGCAAAGCAGGTACGGGCATAATACACTTCCGTGCGGCTGCCATAGCAAAACAGGTACTCGGGGTTGATAGATTGGAAGATGGTGCTGCCGATCCGCCGGAGCAGGGTTTGCTCGGGCTCGGGGAGTTGGGAAAAGGATAGGATCATGATTTAAAGGATGGAGGTTTGAAATGATTTTACCATCCGAAGATACAAATAATGAATTGGATAATACATAATATGAATCATATAATTCATTTTGTGTATTATGATGAGTATAATAAAATGGTTTTTAAACACTTATAAATACAAAATATGTATGAACTAATTCCTCATTTGAGTAGATTTAACCTATAATTTGAATGGAATGCCAAAAACAAAGAGGGAAAAGATAAAAATAAATAGACTGAAAGCAGTGTTGGCCGAAATGGATATTGCGCACAAAGATTTGGCTGAAAAGGTAGGTATGACGGCCAATTCCATAACCCGGATTTGTAATAATGAAAGTCAGCCTTCACTAATGACATTACGGGAAATAGCGCTTATACTGAATGTAGATATAAGAGAATTATTAATCCCTACGAAATAGGTCTTCTGGCCTGTTCAAATACCGTGTTTATATCCTTTTAAAAATATTTAAATCTTCATACTTTCAATTCACGTTTTTAAAACGTTCAATATATTGCAACATGATTGTGCTAAATATGTTAGCTTTATAATTCTAAAGCGGGGGCAACGCTATACAAACTGCATAAAATATTATGACAACTCAACTGTGCAAAGCACTCAAAGTTGGAGACAAAGTAACTTTTGACAACGACAAGATCGAAATTTTCAAAACAGAAACCAGCGGAGACGACAGAGCGGTCAGAGGATACCGCCAATTAGTTTTAGGAGGAGTTAATCAGGTGGGTGTGGTTAAAGAACTGGATGGCAATTTAACAACAGTCTCTTATCCTGATGGCTGCCAGCTGCCGGTTCCAACAAAATATCTGATTGTATTGCCGTCCGAACAGTGAGCTTTTTGTAAAGGCATTTAATTTTTATGAATAATAAGTCCAGGCCAACAGAGCAATACATACAGGAGAATCGGGAATTAATTGGTAAACAAATCCGGACATTCAGGGAAAAAAAAGGGTTTAGCCAGGATGAACTGGCGGAAATAATGGGTATAAACCGATCTACCGTTTCGAAAATTGAAACTGGTAAATTTGCTATATCTATAGATTACCTGGTAAAGTTTGCCTGGTATCTGGACTTTAGTATCTACGTTTTGGAAAAACAAGGTTAATAGTATGGCGGATGTACATACAAAGGAAGTCAGAAGCTATAATATGAGTCAAATCCGGTCAAAGAATACAAAACCGGAATTAATAGTTCGTAAGTATTTATTTGCAAATGGGTTCAGATACAGATTGCATAGAAAAGATTTGCCCGGCAAGCCAGACATTGTTCTGCCAAAATATAAAACAGTAATATTTATTCATGGTTGTTTCTGGCATGGGCATGAAGGCTGTAAGTATTTTGTAGTGCCTAAAACCAGAACGGAATGGTGGCTGCAAAAGATAAACAGAAATAAGGAAGTCGATACAAATAGTGTGGCAATGCTTAAATCTGATAAGTGGAAAGTAATTACGATTTATGAATGCCAGCTAAAAGGAGCGCAATTAACTGGCACTATAAGTAAGCTAGTAATGCAGCTCAAGAAACAAACTGTATAATATTTTTATTGATAAACCTTAATCTGACAAAAGAAATATACTCATTAGAATGGCTGAACTGAATTATATCGATCTATTTGCCGGCGCGGGCGGTTTGTCTGAGGGATTTAGCCGCGCAGGATTTAGTCCCATTGCGCATGTAGAAATGGATGAAGCGGCCTCTTTTTCATTAAGAACAAGGGCCGTCTATCATTATCTGAAGAGTAATAATAAGTATGACCTATATATATCGTACCTGAAAGGTGAAATTTCAAGGAGAGAATTGTATGGCTTTGTTCCAGGCGAATTATTGGATAGTGTGATTAACTTACCTATAGGGCCGGATAATAACGATAAAATTCATCGGTCGATACAGAAACAACTTGGAGGGAAGGACGTGGATTTAATTATAGGCGGCCCCCCTTGTCAGGCATACTCATTGGTTGGCAGGGCAAGGAGTGCTAATAGTATGGAAGGTGATCCAAGGAATTATTTATATGTACAGTACGGTAAATATTTGGAAAAATATCAGCCAAAGATGTTTGTTTTTGAAAATGTATTAGGATTGAAGTCTGCGAAAGGAGGTTTGTATCTTCGGAACATGGAAGATCTTTTTCTTAAGAAAGGGTATAGTATGCAACTTTTTACCGTTGAAGCAAATCGGTTTGGTGTGTTGCAAAACAGAAAAAGGATTGTCATTATTGGCTGGAAAAATGTTTTTTTGCCTAATATTCCAGATTTGGAAAAGATTGATTTATCAACCCCTTATAAAGTAAATGCTATTCTTTCAGATTTACCTTTTCTGAACGCTGGGGAGGGAAATGATAAATTTCAAGGATATGAAAAGAGACCCAGCAAATATCTTGTGGAAAACCATCTGCGTAATGGAATAAATATACTTACTCAGCATACTGCAAGGCCCCATACAAGGCAGGATAAAGAAATTTATAGGATTGCAGTTAATAAATGGAATAATGGCCAAAAGAGGCTTGATTATAATGATTTGCCAGAACGATTAAAAACACACAAAAACAGGCATTCGTTCTTTGATCGGTTTAAAGTTGTCGCTCAAGATTTAAATTATTCCCAAACGGTAGTTGCTCATATAGCTAAGGATGGTCATTATTACATACATCCAGATATAAAACAAAATCGGTCCATTAGCGTTCGAGAGGCAGCGCGGTTACAGTCGTTTCCTGATGATTATTATTTTGAAGGAGTAAAAGAAAAAGCTAGTAGGACTGCAGCTTTCAAACAAATTGGAAATGCTGTTCCTCCTTTAATGGCATATGGGATTGCTAACACCTTAAAAACATTATTTAATGGTTGATATATCTAAATATCAGACGGGTAGTTATGCTTCTTATAACAGGTTAGAAAAAAATTATGGGTATTTTTTCTTAAAAATTATATCAGATCACGAGATGACGGATCTGAATAAAAACATCTGTTTAGAGACAATTTGTAGTATAACGGCAAGCGATGAAGTAGATTTCCAAGAAAAGTGTGAAGCGTATTTTAATAAAAACAAATTAAAAGGGTCATCAGTACTAGATATTACCAAAAAAAATCCATTTGTAAGAATTCATTCAAAAGATGCATTTATCAGTCAGATTAGTCAAATTATTGGAGTTAGACCAAGCCAGTTAGTTAGTAATTTAACATACATAATCTACAACTCTGACGCCAAAGTACGCTCACTCTTGTTAAACTCTTTACTAAATTCCCTTGCCGTTAACGATAGCTACATGCGTGAAGAGAATTGTTTAAAATTTTTCGGCCAAAAAAAATGGAAATCTAAAACTCCACCAAAACTTAAGGATGCGTTTATCCTTAATTATAAATCTATCCAATGGTCCTTTCCAAAGCCAGTAAAAGAAGATATTTTTGCCGATCAAAATTCGATTGAAAAGTTACCCTGTCGGGCAGGATTAACGGATTCTAACAAAAAAATTATTTTTTTGTATAAGTTGTCTGACTCTTATAACGTAAGAAAGCCAACTACTCTTGACGCAGGTTTTTATGAACAATTTGAGCCAGGCGGCAAAACAAAACCACTTAGTAAATGCGCTCCGTTGCTAGGATTTGAAGAGGTAGTGCATATTCCTAATATTTTCTTTAACCTTGAGAATCAATTCTATGAAGTATTTAAATCTTAGATTATGAACGAAAAACTAAACTTGGAGACTGAGGCGTTATTAAATATGCTAATTGACGAAAATTTGAAATATCCCGATAAATCTGGCAGTACGCCCCTTTTGCTAAAAGCTTATAACAATTCAACGTTATCCCCATTGTCGCCAGAAAAAAAATTTGAAGAAGATGTTGTTTGTAGTTTAGTTAAATTCTTTGAGAAACTAAATCAAATTCATTTTTCTGAACTTGAATCATATATTGATGTTTCAGAGTTTACTGGCTCTAAAATTGTTGAAGCGTTTAGAGAGTATGTTTTAAAATCGACTAAAGATGAGGATATTATCTTTAAGGCTTGTGTAGCAAGATCGATTCAGCATTTAAGTAGAACCTCGTTCTCTTTAGATTACATTAGAAATAGGTTTAAAGAACTTTCGAAGCTCGATCCCTGGTTATTGGCCGAAATTATTATTAAGTGTAATTGGAACGAAGGCGTTAATGTAATAAAAAATCTTCTTGAAACAAATCCAGATTCAAGTTATCTTTTTTCTTTATTGCCCGGCTGGATTAATGAAGAGAAGGACAAGGAACAAATTTCATATGCACTTACAGAATGGTTTGATCTGTTAACTAATGACGATAAAGAAATAGCTCGATACTATGCGAGTAATTTTGGCTATAGAATTGATAGCGTGGATAAGGGTCGTTTGAATGAACGGATTTTAGTTAAGGACTTTGTTGAGGACGAAGGGTTTAAGAGTTTTGTAAAGACTAAAGCAACAATACGATTTAAAACATTATATCATGCTGAATGATTATATATATTCAGAGGTAGGAAAGAAAGTTCTTAATTCCGTATGTGTAGCGTTGCTTAAGTGTATTGAAATCGGTAATAATGATTCTTTGTTGAAGCCTGATAACCCAGAACTTATAAGCTGCTTTGACTCACTTAAAAGTTCATCTTATGATCTTCACATTACAGAGGGACTTTTTAAAAGCCACCAAACTAGGGGCGAAAAAGTGTACCCAAGAGTTCTTAAATTGACGATTAATGGGTATAAAGACGCGTCTGAGCTTAAAGTAACATCTAGATTTATAATCCCTTCCCCACTTTATATACTTTATTACACCCTTATTGTTCCTGAACACTCCCAAACTGCCGCCTATTCATTGGCATCATGTCGTACTCTTTTGTTAAACTTATTGGAGGAAAGCTATAATATAAACATAGGAAGCACTGAAAAACAGAAATTTACAAACTTAATAGACGAAGAGAGTATTTCGTCAGCAGTGGATTCATTTTCTCGAAATATAAAGATAACTCGAAGTTGGCCCAAGGAAATCAACAAGAAATCAATAAGGTCTTACACTAATCTACTTGTTGGGCACTTTTTAGCAATGAAGGGAATAACTCACTTATCATTTAATAACAGGAAGGAAGCAGAGGGGTTTTTGAAAATTGGAAGCGCCAATAGGTTTCGAGAGTTTTCACATAAATTGATGGGCTGTAGGTTCAGGATTTCCAATAAATTTGAAGACTTACCGGATACGGGAGAGATAATAAATCAACTATATGGAATTCCTTTGCCGATTAAAGGTGCCGAAGTTGTTTTTTTCGGTGGGTTAAAACCGGCTTCAAATGGCGGATTAGTAATAGGAGTAAGTGGACAAGCGGGAATAGGGAAAACCTCTTTTGCACTTGCTCTTGTGAGTTCTTTTGCGCCTCTGGGCTTAAAATGTTTTTACTTGAGTTTAGAAGAGAGTGAAAATGATATAAAGAAGAGGTTGTTTAGCCTTCAAACTCCTTTTGATAAAGAGCTTTCATATTATAGAAAGCCAAGTGAATGGTTTTTTTCGACAAAAGCTTCTCAGACATTAAATGTTGATGAGTTTATTGATTTTATTGACGCTATAAATGAAAAAGCGCTAAAGCAGGTAACAGATGATGAAATAAATAGGAACTATCACTCTGTTATTGTCATTGATAATTTAAATGAGTTTTACGCAGAACAGGATTACGGGAAAATAGAAACGATAATTGAAAAACTTAGATCTTTAAAAAGTATTGTAATATTAATAGCAGGCGCAGGAGTTCTTGAAAAATTGAGAATGGAATACCTGATCGATAATGGTATAAGTTTAATTCATGAGGGATTGAATCAAAAAGGAGAAAGACCGTTACGGTTGTTTAACTTATACAAGACAAGACATCAATTGTCTAGGCAAGGTACGCACGTCTTTCATCTTAGTGGGGACGAGGGATTTAGGATTTCCCCACAAATTCCCTCTCAAATGGACAGGAAAGAAAAGTTGAAGCGATACTTGCATGATGAGAGCAAAATAATTCATACTCTTAATTATATTAATGAGACAGAAGAGGATTTAAAGATAGTTTACTGCCAAGATGATAATGTTTTAGTTTCTGACAGGAAAGTTTTCAATAAAAATTTCAGAAATCCTTCTATTGACATCCAGCCATTCGTACAACTTTTTCCAAGAACACATATATTAGTTCATGGTTATGGCAGTGCAGGTAAGGCTGGATTTGGATTAAAGCTTTTGCTTACCCCGCCAATTGATAAATCTTCTTTCCCGTTCCTTTCCACTTCTAAAAGCCAATTTTCTTCTTCTATTTATAGAAGAAGAGTTCTTATTATTTCTTTTCTTTATCCGGAAAAATATTATCATGAATTGATTTACGAAAAAGGAATAGAGTTGCAGCGGAAAATTGAGCATGCATATCCGGGATTGAAAAGTCCAATTATTGATTATTTGATATTTTACCCTGGATATATTTCTCCGGAAGATTTTATAAATAAGATAACTCGCAAACTCGATCAGGCAATATTGGAAGGACATCCATATAGCGGAGTTCTTATTGATGGGTTGCATAATGTGTTCCTTCAATTCATACGATTGCAAGACAATGATATGGTCTGGCCGCTTCTCTATAACATTTTGGCCCGTTATGATCTGACGGTCGTGAGTACATTTACAAACTTTTCAATGAATGATCGCCTTTTGGATGATGATCCAAGTTCAAAGAATAAAATATTAAATCAAGCCCTGCCTGATCATATGCTTTTGCAAAAAGGCATGGCCCCATTTCTCCATGCTTTGGTAAAGGCTTCTGATTTCTACTTTTTTCTTGAGCAGCTTGTTTTAAAATCGGGAGAGCGAAAATATCTTTTGTCAATTAAAGGCGCAATAAGCCAAAACGTCCCTACGCACCTATTGGAATGGGATAGACAGAAAAATGTCTTTAAGAATATTTATTCATATGAGGAAATTGTTAAAATGATGGGTTACCAGGATAAATAATGTTTGAAAATTGATAAAACACGCCTGTTGCAAGTGATAGATTATTCCAAATATTCAATGACTAATGCTGAACCTGAGGCTTCCTCAATGATTGAAACTTTCAGGGCTATTGGTTATAGTATCCAGGCAGCCGTTGCTGACATTATTGATAATTCCATTTCTGCAAGGGCAAAGAATATTTACGTGGATTTCGAATGGAAGGGAAATGACACATGGCTTTCTATAAAGGATGATGGGCATGGAATGAATAATCAGGAACTTATACAGGCAATGCGTCCGGGAAGTAAAAACCCAAATGAAGAGAGAAATTCAAAAGATTTAGGAAGGTTTGGTTTAGGATTAAAAACAGCTTCTTTTTCCCAATGTCGCATGCTTTCGGTTGTATCAAAGCAGGCTAATAGTAAAGATGTTTTCTGGACGTGGGATTTGGATTTTGTCCATGAAACAGGAAAATGGGACTTAATTCAATATTTGCCACCATTTTTTGAGAAGGGCCTGAAAGATGTTTCTTCGGGAACAGTCGTTATCTGGAATAATCTGGACCGGTTGGTAAATAACCTTCGCGCTGATGATAAATCAGCATTAAGTAAGTTTCTCGAAATAATGGAGCATGTGAAGAAACATCTGGCAATGGTATTTCATCGGTTTGTTGACAATCATAAAATAAAAATATTTTTTCAGCAAAGGGTAATTGAAGCATGGGACCCGTTTCTCGTTGATAATTCTGCAACGCAGAAATTTCCCGAAGAGCCCATTCAAAATAATAGGGTTAGAATAAAAGGGTTTGTACTTCCTCACAAATCAAAATTGAGTGAAGAAGAGTTCAGAAAGGCAGAGGGTCCAATGGGATGGAACGAACAACAGGGTTTTTATATATATCGCAATGAACGGCTGTTGCTTGCCGGCGACTGGCTGGGGATGTTCCGTAAAAGGGAACATTATAACCTAGCAAGAATAATGGTGGACTTGCCCAACAGCCTGGATGCTGAATGGCAAATTGATATTAAAAAATCGGTCGCGAGGCCTCCGCTTGAATTGAGAGATCAGTTAAAAGCTTATGCCACAAAAGTAAGTGTACAGGCTGTAGAAGTCTACAGGCATAAAGGAAAGATATTACAGCGCAGATATGCCACAGTTCAATTTCAGCCTGTATGGCATGAAAAATTACGACAGGGCAAACGATTCTATGAAATAAACAGAGAACATCCTCTTGTTAAATCAATACTGGAATCTCTGAATGGAAAAGTGAACGAACTGCATCAGTTGCTTCGATTTGTAGAGGAAACTGTTCCGGTATCCCTGATAACCATTAAGGAAAGTGAACAGCCCGAATTACAGGGGCAGGCATTCGAGGACACTGATCAGGAGCCTGTAAGAAAGGCAATGAAGCAATTGTATAATAAGCTGGTTAAAGATGGTAAATCGAAGGACGAGGCTAAATCCATCGTTCTGAATATAGAGCCGTTCAATCTGTACCCTCAGTTTGCAGAATACTTAAAATAACCTCTGATGCTATCCCAATGCATACAAATTGTTTTGGTCTTTTTATTACGGAAAGACCGGCCCGTTGCCCGGGAAGAGATTGATGCTGCTATCGAGAGAGCGTTACAAATATTTCCAGATATAAGCAGGCCGGAACTTGAATCTGCTATTACAGATATTTTGACAAACCCGAAGGATGTTACCGAGGGCTTAAGGACATTGAGAACCCATCTTCCCAACCAGGGATCTGTCACTCCGGAACAGATTGACAGGGCCATAGATAATGTGCTGAGTAATCCGGATTATGCTGGCCTGGCCAGGAGTGTGCTAAAAAGGGAAATTGAGTCTGTTTATAATATCCGGATGGACGACTTCAGAATTATTGAGGCACATGAAAGAAGAAAACCGTGGCTGAATGAAAAGCGAAGTTCAATCCGGTGGAATTTTTGGGGGCGGTACCGCGATTATCTGGAAATAGAAAAGAATTTCGCACCAGATGTATTATCTAAGCTCGACAGGCTGACAGACAGGATTATGGATAGTTTGTTTGATCCAACTCAGAATGCGATTGTTGATAAAAAGGGGCTTGTGGTGGGACAGGTGCAATCCGGTAAAACGTCCAACTATACGGGCCTGATTTGTAAGGCCGCAGATGCAGGTTATAAACTGATTATCATTTTGGCGGGAGTTCATAATAATCTGAGAAGCCAGACACAACTCCGGATAGATGAAGGCTTTTTGGGCTTTGACACCCAGCATCAGCGTGCATTTGATCGCAATAATTTATGGATCGGTGTGGGAAGGATAAACCAGGAAATAGTTGCACATTCGCTGACCTCGAGCCTGGAAAGCGGAGACTTTAAAACAAGTGCCGCGAATTCGTTGGGAATTAACTTTAATACGAATGAGCCAATTATTGCAGTTGTTAAAAAGAACGGAAGTGTTTTAAGCCGGTTGCTTCAATGGTTGTCAGCACAATCTGTCGATGTAGGCAATGGCAGGCGGGCTATCAGAAGCAAATCGTTATTGCTGATTGATGATGAAGCAGATAATGCATCAATCAATACACGTCCGGAAAACGATGGAACGACAAGGATAAACGGGCTGATAAGGGATATGCTCCGGTTATTTGATAAAAGCGCTTATGTAGGCTATACCGCAACCCCTTTTGCCAACATATTTATTCCTATTACTGAAGATGACCTCTTTCCAAGAGATTTCGTTATTAATCTGCCGGCGCCATCCAATTACGTTGGCCCGGAAAAGGTCTTTGGATTTGATATGGTGGCAGATGATGAAGAATCAGATACCGTTTTACCAATTGTGCGACGGGTAGACGATTTTGTCGCTTTCGTTCCGAATGGTCATCTGAGAGATGATCCTGCGCCAACAGAGGTGCCGGAATCTCTGCGCCTGGCAATCAAATGTTTTATACTCACATGTTCTGTCAGGAGGTTAAGGGGACAACTTACTGCCCACAACTCGATGCTAATCCATGTAAGCAGGTTTATCGTATGGCAGGCACAGGTGAAAAGCCTGGTCGAGAACGTCTTTGACTTTTACAGACGGGGAATTGAAATGAATATTCCGTCAGTAATTGAGGAACTTAGAAGCGCATTTGAAGACGACATTGGAAATTATAAATCATATAAGGCGACATCCGAAGTAATCCTGGGTAGTTCGTTATCCAATATTGATCCTTATATCCAGGTTCATGATTGGAGCGATGTTTTGCTGGTTTTAAATGAAGCCGCATCAAGAATTATAGTTAGGGAAATTAACGGAGGATCGGGAGACATATTGAATTATTA
>Ga0307508_10005168_pt1 | contig 12495 bp, 10 predicted proteins | sample 9_EM_MG_FD_203089 | JGI IMG/M metagenome (GOLD analysis project Ga0307508, IMG submission 203089) | Populus trichocarpa ectomycorrhiza microbial communities from riparian zone in the Pacific Northwest, United States - 9_EM | ecosystem: Host-associated > Plants > Roots > Unclassified | place... | reverse complement strand
GGGCGCCGACCGTGGCCTTCGGCGGCGGCGAGCGCTGGGTGCCGGAACACGGGTCGGAGGAACGGCTCAGCGGAGTGGAGTACGTGGCTCCCCTGACCGTCACGGACGTGCCCGCGGCCGTCGCCGTCCCGGCGCGGGAGCCCTCGCGACGGCGGATCCTGGCGGCCTGGGTCGGCGGTGCGGGGGCGATGGCGGCCGGTGGTCTGGGCTGGTGGCTGCTGCGGGGTTCCTCCGGCTCCTCCGCCGCCCCGGGAGAGACCGTGCCGGGGCCGACCGGGACGTCCGCCGCGCCCCTGGTGGGCTGGAAGTACGAGGTCGAGGGGCTCGGCGGACGGCGCGGCCCCTGCGCCGCCGTCTCGCCCGACGGCACGCGCGTGTACGTCGGCGGCACGGACGGCGCGCTGCACGGCCTGGACCTGAACGGGCAGACCCTGTGGCGGACCGCGCTGGGCGCCGAGGCCATGGCCCCGCTCGCCACCGCCCAGGGCGTGTACTGCCTGCTGGAGGACGACCAGGAGGGCGGCTCCAAGCTGTGCGCGCTCGGCCGGGGCGGCAGGGTCCGCTGGACCAGGAAGGTCGCCTCGAACAGCCAGTTCCTGGTGACCGCGGGTGAGCTGGTCCTGGTGTCCTACGCCGCCTCGTCGAACACCGGCGGGGTGCGGGCGTACGCCCCCGACGGCAGCGTGCGCTGGGACACCCCGACGGGGGCGGCGCCGACCAGTGAGCCCACGGTGGCGGGCGGGGTGGTGTACGTCGGCACCTTCGGGGACCGGGTGCAGGCCCTGGACGCCCGGACCGGGAAGCGGCTCTGGGCGACACCGGCCGGTCTCGACACCGGGCGGCCCGCGCTGGTCGGCGACACGCTGATGGCCGGATCGGGCGGGGAGCAGATGCTGCACGGCATCAGCCGCACCGGCAAGAAGCTGTGGGACTCCACCAACAACCAGGTGTACGGCAGCCGCTACTTCACCTGCGTGCCCTTCGGCGGCCTGGGCGTCGCCGCGACCGACTACGAGCTGGTCGCCCTGGACCCCGCCGACGGCTCGACGGCCTGGTCCTTCCGGTTCACCGACGAGGGCAGCCAGTACAGCGACCCGACGGTCGCGGGCGACACCGTCTACGTGCGCCGGGGTTCGACGCTCTACGGCGTCAACCGCAAGGGAAAGCAGACCTGGCACAAGCGCGTCGAAGGCGGCGCCTCCATCGGCACCCAGAGCCCGGTCGTCCGCGACGGCCGCGTCTATGTCGCGACCGCCGACGGAATCACCGTGCTGGCGCTCGACTCCTAGGGGGCCCTAGCTGTCGAGGCCGATCGCGAACGCGGCCTCCAGGTCGTGCTGGGAGTAGGTGCGGAACGCCACGTGGGTGTCCGTGGCCTCCACGCCCGGGATCTTGCTGATGCTGGCGGGGATGACCTCGGCGAGGTCCTCGTGCCGCTTGACCCGGACCATGGCGATCAGGTCGTACGTGCCGGTGACGGAGAAGACCTCGCTCACGGACTCCAGCGCGGCGATCCGTTCCGCGATCTCGGGGATCCGGTCCACGCTGGTCTTGATGAGGACGATCGCGGTGATCACGGCTGGTTCTCTCCCTCGGGGGCCGTTGCTGGGGCGGCCCTCACTCTAGTGGTACGGCCGAATCGCACCCAGGCGAAGGCCAGGCCCAGGCCGAAGCCCACGAGGTGGGCCAGATAGGCCACCCCCGGTCCCTCGGCGGCACGGCCCGCCGCGAGCCACTGCAACGCCGCCCAGAAGGGCAGGACGACCCAGGCGGGGAAGCGCAGCGGGAGGAAGAAGAGGAACGGCAGGAGACTGGTGACGCGGGCTCCGGGGAACAGGTACAGGAACGCTCCGAGGACCGCGGAGATCGCCCCGGAGGCGCCGACCAGGGACTGCTCGGAGTGGGCGTTGGCGGCCGCGTAGCCCACCAGCGCGAGGTAGCCGCAGCCGACGTAGAAGAGGAGGAACTGCGCCCGGCCCATCCGTTCCTCGGTCATCACCCCGAAGACGTAGAGGAAGAGCATGTTGCCCAGCAGGTGTACCCAGCTGCCGTGGATGAACAGGGCCGTGGCCGGGGTCAGGGCGGCGCCGGGGGAGCCCTCGAAGAGCTCGGCGGGGACCACGCCCCAGCGGTGGAAGTAGGCCCGCTGGGCGGCGAGCAGCGCGTCACCGGAGCCGTACGCCGGATTGAGGCCGCCGGCCGGGCCGAGCACGAAGACGAGGCAGCACAGGGCGATCAGGCCGTAAGTGACCGGTGCAGGCCCCCACCGCGACCTGTTTGCCGCACCGACCGTCACCCTCCAGTTGCTGATCATGAACACAGAGCATGACGTAACGGGACGCAAGCCGACAGACCGCCTCGCCGCCGTGGACGCCCGAGCGGCGAGTACCCGCCAGGCCTTAGGGTTACGAGCCACACACACCGGGGACCCCGATGTGTCGCGGACAATGGAAGTCCTAGAAGGAAAGAGCACAGTCACGATGACGGTTCCCCTGCCGACTGCCTCGACGCGGTGGCGCTGCACCCTCTGTGGCAACCTCACGCGCTTCGACGTGACCCGCTCGTCGAAGGTCGTCGAGTACGTCCACCTCGACCTGGCCGGAGCGCCCAAGGTCGAGGAGCGCGAGGTGGTCAGTGAGACCATCGAGTCGGTGCGGTGCCGCTGGTGCAACGCCGTGGATCAGGTGGAACTCGTGGATCGGCCGGGCGCCGGCTCCTGACGGGAGCGGCCCCCACAGGTAATGGGGTGTGACGGATGGCGGAGACCACAGGCGGGGGGCCGGGCGACGGCGCCGCCGAGGTGCTCGACCGTCCGCTGCCCGACGGCGTGCGGCGCAGGGTCGTGCACATCGTCTCCGAGGGCTTCGGCGGGCTGACCGTCGGTGAACTGCCCAGCCAGCTCAGGCAGTACGCGCGCTTCGCCCCCAACCGGCGGGCCAAGTTCGCGGGCAACGCGATGGCGGCCGCGCTGGAGACCGATCCGCTGTTCCGCCAGCGCATCGGGGAGAAGTTCAGAGAGACCCAGCCGGAGCTGTCCGGCGCCCTTGACTCCGGTTCGCCGCCCCCGGCCGCGGATCCGCTCGATGTGGCGGCCGCGGCCTATGTTCTGCGGCCCACCGGCTGGGTCAAGCTGGTCACCGCGGCCGGCGAGGAGGCCCAGCGGGCCGACGCCGAGCGCGCCGACGAGGAGAGCCGCGCCGAGCTGGAGCGGCTGCGCGAGGAGCTCGCGGCCGCCCGCGACCAGACGCGCACCGACACCGAGCGGCTGCGCACCGACCTGGAGTCCGCGAAGAAGGAAGCCGAATCGCTTCACCGCAAGCTCCGCGCGGCACTCAGTGACGTCAAGCGCGGTGAGGCGGCCCTGCGCAAGGTGCAGGCCGAGATGGAGACCCTGCGCACCGAGGGGCACGCCCAGGTGTCCGCCGCCGAGAGCGAGTCCCGGCGCCTGAAGGGGCGGCTCGGGGAGGCGGAGGCCGCGCTGGAGGCCACGCGCAAGGCGGCCCGCGAGGGGCGCAGCGTCGAGGACATGCGGGTACGGCTGCTCCTCGACACCGTGCTGGACGCGGCCCAGGGGCTGCGGCGGGAGCTGGCGTTGCCGCCCGTCTCCGTACGGCCCGCCGAGACCGTGGACGCGGTCGAACCGGGACGAATGACCCCGAAGGACATCGCGGCGCGGGCGCTCTCCGAGAACGACCCCGCGATCCTGGACCAGCTTCTCGCCCTGCCCCAGGCGCACTTGGTGGTCGACGGCTACAACGTCACCAAGACCGGCTATCCCCAGATGCCGCTGGAGAAGCAGCGCCTCAGGCTCCTTGGCCAGCTCTCCCAGCTCGCCGCACAGACCGGCGCCGAGGTGACGTGCGTCTTCGACGGGGCCGAGCTGGTCGCGCCGGTGCTGCTCGCGCCGCCGCGCGGGGTGCGGGTGCTGTTCTCCAAGCCGGGCGTCACCGCCGACGAGTTGATCCGTCAGCTGGTGCGCGCCGAGCCGCCCGGGCGGCCGGTGATCGTGGCGTCGACCGACCGTGAGGTGGCCGACGGGATCGCCAAGGCGGGGGCGCGGCCGGTCGCTTCTGCGGTGCTTCTGAAGCGCCTGTCCTAAACATCAAAGTCCAGGTTTAATGCCCGAATTGGCGGGATCGTCACGCAACGTAGCGTCAATCGGGCATCACTGCATGTGAGTTGTGTGTAAAGAATGCATGCCGTGACGTGTTTTTACGCCTGAGGATTTGAACTGATCACAGGAAGGTCACTAGGGTCTGGGCTCGAACCTCCGAGCGGGTGATCACTCAAAAGAAGGAGTTCACCTCCGTGGCGTCCCACCGTCGACCCAAGCAGCCGAGCCGTACGCGCGTGACCGTGCTCACGACCGCAGCGGCTGCCGCCGTGGCCCTCAGTGCCAATGCCGCCAACGCGGCGCCGTCCGAGAAGCCCAGCAAGGACGAGGTCAAGACGAAGGTCGACGCGCTCTACGAGCAGGCCGAGCAGGCCACGGAGAAGCTCAACGGCGCCCAGGAGAAGCAGGAGAAGCTCCAGAAGGAGATCTCCACCATCCAGGACAACGTGGCCCGCGGCCAGGGCGACCTGAACGAACTGCGGGACTCCATAGGCCTGGCGGCCGCCGCGCAGTACCGCACCGGCTCCATCGACTCCTCGCTCCAGCTCTTCCTGTCGTCGAACCCGGACGACTACCTGGACAAGGCGTCCACCGCGGACCAGCTCAGCTCCCAGCAGGTCGAGGCGCTGAAGAAGATCCAGGAGAAGCAGCGCGAGCTGGCCCAGGACCGCGCGGAGGCCTCCGAGAAGCTCAAGGACCTCGCGAGCACCCGCACCGAGCTGGCCAAGCAGAAGAAGGCCGTCCAGGCCAAGCTCGCCTCGGCGCAGAAGCTCCTCAACTCGCTGACGGCCGCCGAGAAGGCCGCCCTCGCCGCCGCCGACGCCCGCGCCAGCCGCTCGGCCTCCGAGCGCGTGGACCTCGGTGACGCCACCGCCGCCTCCAGCCGGGCCGCCGCCGCTTTCTCGGCCGCCCAGAGCCAGCTCGGCAAGCCGTACGTCTACGGCGCCACCGGCACCGCCTCCTACGACTGCTCGGGCCTGACCTCCTGGGCCTACGCCCAGGCCGGCATCACCATCCCGCGCACCTCCCAGGCCCAGGCCAACGCCGGCACACGCATCTACAGCATGAGCCAGCTCAAGGTCGGCGACCTGGTCATCTTCTACGGCGACCAGCACCACGTCGCCCTGTACGCGGGCAACGGCCAGGTCATCCACGCTCCCCGCACCGGCACCGTCGTGCGCTACGAGTCGATCAACAACATGCCGTTCCAGTTCGGCGTCCGGATCTGACGCCTTCGCTCCTCCAAGATCGCGACGCCGCGCCGCCCGTTCGGGCGAATCGCGACACCCTCGACTGACTCCGCGCCCCGCCCATGACCTGCGTCATAGGCGGGGCGTCACGCTGTGTGCCCGCGGAGGTCGTTGGAGAGGCCCCTGTCACGGGGCTACTGTCGGCCGCGTTTCCCCCTCGGGGGAAGTCCCTGTCCGCCAGCGGAAGGAGCGCGGTTTCCCGTGGGGTCCCATCGCCGCCTTGCCCAGACGTCCGGGTTCAACCGGGGCGCCGGTACCGCCCTGTGTGTGCTGTCCGCGGCGGCCGCCGCGCTCGGCGCCGTACCGGCGAACGCCGCTCCGTCCGACGACACCCGGGCCGAGGTGGACCGCCTCTACGAGGAGGCCGAGCAGGCCACCGAGGCCTTCAACAAGGCCGACGAGCGCGCCGACTCGCTGCGGGAGGAGGTCGACACCGCGCAGGACGACATCGCCCGGCAGCAGGAGCGCATCAACTCCATGCGGGAGACGCTCGGTTCGCTGGCCGGCGCCCAGTACCGGGCCGGCGGCCTCGACCCGTCCCTGGCGCTGCTGTTCTCCGACGACCCGGACGACTACCTCGACAAGGCCGCGGTCCTCGACCGGATCAACGCCCACCAGGCCGGCGAGCTCAAGGACCTCCAGGAGGCCATGCGCGAACTCGCCCAGGAGCGCTCCGAGGCGGCGCGCAAGCTCGGCGAGCTGGAGAAGAGCCGCAAGGCCGTCGCCTCCCACAAGCGGACCGTCGAGAAGAAGCTCGCCACGGCGCGCGAACTGCTCAACTCCCTGCCGTCCGACGAGCGCGCCGCCTACGACCGGGTCTCCCGCTCCGGCCGCGTGGAGATGCCCGACCTCACCGGTGCCGTGGCTCCCTCGGGCCGGGCCGCCGCCGCGGTGGCCGCCGCCCGGTCCGCGGTCGGCAAGCCGTACGTGTGGGGCGCCAACGGACCCAACGGCTTCGACTGCTCGGGCCTGATGCAGTGGTCGTACGCCCAGGCCGGAGTCTCCCTGCCGCGCACCTCGCAGGCTCAGCGCTACGCCGGCCGCCAGGTCCCGCTCTCCCAGGCCCAGCCCGGCGACCTGGTCACCTACCGGGGCGACGCCAGCCACGTCGGCATGTACGTCGGCAACGGCCAGGTCGTCCACGCCCCCTACCCCGGCGCCCCGGTCCGCTACGACCCGGTGGGCATGATGCCGGGGGCTACGGTGACACGGCCCTGACCGGGGGCCGCAAGCACCGTACGATCTGAAGACATGGCTGGTCGTGAGAAACCTCAGGGGCGCGGGGAACTGCGCGACCAGCCACGACGGCGCAGCAGTCGAACAACGACATATCGCGGCACTTTCCTGGTAGGTCTGCTGCTATTCGCCTCCCTCGTCGCATGCGGCGGCAGGCAATCACCCACCGACACCGCCAAGGCCGACGTCCAGCACATCCTCGACCAGCGGGCCACCGCGGTCCTCGACAGAGACAAGGCGGCGATAGCCAGGACCGGCGCGGCCGACTGGTGGGACGACCTCAGCGCCCTCCCGCTCGCCTCCTGGGCCTACAAGGTCACCGACGTGCACCGCGCCGGCGCCACGGCCACCGCCGACGCCGAACTCCGTTACCAGGTCCAGGGCTACGACCAGGCCCCCGTCACCGTCCCCCGCACACTGGACCTCTCCCTGGACGCGGCCGGGCAGTGGTACGTGAAGGACGAGAAGCCCGCCGAGAAGGCCCCGCAGCAGCTGTGGGACCAGGGCGAGGTGACCGTCGTACGCGGGCAGCGCAGCCTGGTCCTCGGGGTCGGACAGACCGGCGAGCGGCTGCACTCCTTCGTGGACCTGGCCGACCGGGCGGTGCCCGCGGTGTCCGACGCCTGGGGCACGCACTGGTCCCGGCACGTCGTCGTGCTCGTCCCGAAGTCGCTGGACGGGATGGCGGGACTGCTCGGCTCGCCCGCCTCGTCGTACCGCGGGATCGCGGCGGTCACCACCGGTGAGACGGGCGCCCCGGCACAGGCCCCCGCGGACCGGATCATCGTGAACCCCGACGCGTACGGCCTCCTCGGCGAGCTGGGCAAGCAGGTCGTGCTCACCCACGAGACCACCCATGTCGCCACCCGCGCCGACACCACCGCCGCGACCCCGCTGTGGCTGTCCGAGGGGTACGCGGACTGGGTCGGCTACCGCGGCACCGGGCGCACCCCGGAGGAGGCCGCGCCGGAGCTGTGGCAGGCCGTCAGCGAGGGGGAGGTGCCGGGGGACCTGCCGTCCGACAAGCAGTTCGGCTTCGCGGGCAGCGCGACCGACCTCGCGCTGGCCTACGAGGGCGGCTGGATGGCCTGCCGGATGATCGCGGACCGCTGGGGCGAGGCGAAGCTGGGCGCCTTCTACCGAGCCGTGGGCGCGCACCAGAAGCGGCCGGGGGCGGTCGAGGAGGCCCTGCGGAAGGTGCTGGACACCGACCTGTTGGACTTCACCGCCGAGTGGCAGGAGTACCTACGGGTTCAGCTCGTCTGAGCCAGCCGCGCGACGGCCTCCTTCAGCATTCCCTGCCGGAACAGGTCCTCCGCCTCCTCGGCCCGCACCGGTGCGCCGTCGTCGTAGAAGAAGCTCGTCGGGGTCTCCAGGAACTCCAGCCGCCGCCGTAGCAGGAACGCCAGGACGGTGTTGAAGCGGACCTGGTCGGTGATCTCGGCCTGCTTCGGGTGCCGCAGCCGCTCCAGCAGGTCCTCGCGCCCCCGATCGGTCAGCGACAGCGTCCGACGCGGAGCCGCGCTGGTGCCGGGCTCCGCCCGCTCGTCCAGCTTGCCCGCCTCGCCTGCTTCAGTCTCCGGGGCTTCGTCGTTGCCGGAATCATCGACACCGACCTGTGACCAGGGGCCGGCCTTCGCCTGCCGTACGAGGGCGGGCCGTTGTCGGGTACGGGCCGGTGGGGGCTGGTCGCGCAGTTCCCCGCGCCCCTTTGGGGCGGACAGCTCACGTCGCTCACCCTCCTCCCGTTTGCCCGTTCCTCATCCACCTCTACGGCGTCCAGGGCGCCGCCGTCTCGACCGTGCTCTGCCGGGGCGTGACCCTCGGGGTGGGGCTGCTCGCCCTGCGCGGGGTGCTGCGCACCGGGCTGCCGATGGCCGCCGACTTCACCGTGCGTCAGGGCGGTGCCCTCGTCCTCGTCGCGATCGTGGCGCGGCTCGGGGTGACGGCGGTGGCCGCGTACTCCGTCGCGTACAAGGTCATGTACGTGGCGACGATGGCCTTCTACGCGGTGCGGCAGGCCGCCTCGATCCGCACCGCGCAACTGCGGGGCGCCGGGCGGGAGGCGGTGCTGGCGTCCGGAGCGGCGGGGCTCGTGGCGGCCGGGGTGCTCTTCGTGGCCGCTCCCTGGATCATGGCCGCCTTCGGCACGGGACCCGAGGTCGCCCGCGACGGTGTGCTGTTCCTGCGCTGCGCCGGGCCCTATCTGCTGCTGCGGGTGACGCTGCTCGGCACGGCGGTGCAGCTGGCGCCGGCGTACGGCTGCGTGGGGCTCGGCCTGCCCGGTGTGTGCCTGGCGCTCGCCCTGGCCATGGCTCTCCAGTGCGGGGTGGCGCTGGTGCTGTTCCGCCGTACTCGCGCCGGAGTTCAGGAGGACGCGGAGGCCTCCTGGGCCGGGGCGGTGGCCTGATCCGGTGCCGGGGGCGCCGAGGCCGGCTCGGGGACCGTGGCCTTCCACAGTGCGCGCGTGCCGATGACGGTGGCGAGGACCAGCAGGCCGTTGCGCACGACGAGGAGCGTGATGCCGAGGGGAGTGCTGCCGACGACGTCCGCGAACCAGATCGGGAACTCCAGGACCGTCACGAAGCACGCCACAAGGACCATGGCCGCGGGCACGCCCATCCGGCTGGCGCGGAAGCAGAGGCAGGCCGCGGCGAGGCCGACCAGCCACACCATGTACTGCGGGCTGATCACCCGGCTGGTGGTGGTGAACATCAGCACCGCCACCAGCGCCGCGTCGGCCGCCGTGTGCGCCTCGAACCGGGTGGCCATCAGCCGCCACAGCAACAGCAGTCCGAAGGCCATGCCGGTCAGCGCGAGCGCGGCCGTGCTGACGATCGTCACCCATGGGCCGAGGAACTCGACCGAGCCGTAGTTGAGCAGGACGGAGCCGTTCCAGCCGTAGTGCCGGGCGATGTGGAAGACCAGGGAGCCCAGCGACTCCACCTCGGTGCCCCGCTCGCGCTGGAAGGTCAGGAAGGCGAAGGCCCCGGGCATCGCCACGGAGAACAGTCCGGCCACCACCACGACCGTCACCACCGCCGAGGCCCAGACGCTCCGCCTGCGGATCCCGACCAGGATCAGCGCCGGCCATACCTTCAGCAGCGCCCCCAGACCCACCAGCGCTCCCGCCACCCTCGGATGCCGGCCGGCCGCGAGCACCGCGGCGACCGCCACCGCGGTCACCATCACGTCGTAGCGGGAGTAGACGGTCGGGCCGAGCAGAGGTACGCCCGCCACCCACACCCAGGCCCCCCGCAGCCGCCTGCCAGGACCCGTGCCCGCGTACAGCAGCAGGAGGAGGGCGGCCACGTCGGCGACGAAGGCCAGGACGAAGAAGGCCTGCGCGTACTCCAGGAAGGGCAGCAGCCCGGGGGAGAGGATCGCGAGGGCGGCGGCCGGCGGATACTGCCAGGTCACGTCGTCGAGCGGGAAGGTACCGGTGCGCAGCACGTCGTACCAGCCCTGGTAGATGACCGACACGTCACTGGTGACGTCCGGACCGGGGAAGAGGTACACCTTGAAGACGAACAGGAGCAGAAGCAGCCTGGTCACGCCCCAGGTCAGCAGCAGTCCGGTCAGGGACCGCCGCCCGGCCTTCGTCTCCACGTGATCCCCTGCCGTTCGCTCGCGTTCTTGAGGAGAACATGATGTCCCGCTCTCCTGTGAGGGTGCCATAAACGCGGCCGCGCCCGGGCTGTGAGCAGCCTGTTCGGTAGGGTCGGCGGCGATGCACAAGACCCTGATCGTGACGAACGACTTCCCGCCCCGCCCCGGTGGCATCCAGGCGTTCCTGCACAACATGGCGCTGCGGCTCGACCCCGAGCGCCTGGTCGTCCACGCCTCCACCTGGAAGCGGAGCCGGGAGGGGGTCGAGGCGACCGCCGCCTTCGACGCCGAGCAGCCCTTCACCGTCGTACGGGACTCCACGACCATGCTGCTGCCGACGCCCGGGGCCACCCGCAGGGCTGTCGGGCTGCTGCGTGAACACGGCTGTACGTCGGTGTGGTTCGGGGCAGCGGCGCCGCTCGGGCTGATGGCGCCGGCGCTGCGCAGGGCGGGCGCGGAGCGGCTGGTGGCCACGACCCACGGGCACGAGGCGGGATGGGCCCAACTGCCCGCCGCGCGGCAGCTGTTGGGGCGGATCGGGGAGTCCACGGACACGATCACCTACCTCGGCGAGTACACGCGGTCGCGGATCGCCGGGGCGCTGAGCCCGCAGGCCGCCTCGCGGATGGTGCAACTGCCGCCGGGGGTCGACGAGAAGACCTTCCATCCCGGGTCGGGCGGGGACGCCGTCCGGGCACGGCTCGGGCTGACGGACCGGCCGGTGGTCGTGTGCGTGTCCCGGCTCGTGCCGCGCAAGGGGCAGGACACGCTGATCCTCGCCATGCCGCGGATCCTCGCGAAGGAGCCCGACACCGTGCTGCTGATCGTGGGCGGCGGACCCTACGAGAAGGAGCTGCGCAAGCTCGCCCACGAGACCGGCGTCACCGACTCCGTCCGCTTCACCGGCGCGGTGCCCTGGTCCGAGCTGCCCGCACACTACGGCGCCGGCGACGTCTTCGCGATGCCGTGCCGGACCCGGCGCGGCGGGCTCGACGTCGAGGGGCTCGGGATCGTCTACCTGGAGGCCTCCGCGACCGGACTCCCCGTCGTCGCCGGGGACTCGGGCGGCGCCCCGGACGCCGTGCTCGACGGAGAGACCGGCTGGGTCGTCAGGGGCGGTTCCCCCGAGGACGCCGCCGACCGCATCACCGCCCTCCTCGGCGACGCGGAACTGCGGAGCCGGATGGGGGAGCGGGGACGGGAGTGGGTCGAGGAGAAATGGCGGTGGGATTTGTTGGCAGAAAAGTTGAAGACGTTGCTATAGCCGGAGGCCAATAATCCGCCGATGCTGCGCGCATGACAGGAAAACTGATACAACGTCAGCTGACTAGACGTCAGATCCTTGGTATGGCCGCCCTCCAGACGGCGGCCGCTCTCGGCTTCACCCGCGTCGGGCTCCAGTCGGCCCAGGCGGACGAGCCCGCCGCGGTCGAGTCCGCGCCCGCCATCGTCGTCGGCTCCGGCTACGGCGCCTCCGTCGCCGCCCTCCGCCTCGGCCAGGCCGGCATCCGCACCCTCGTCATCGAGATGGGCCGGCTGTGGAACACCACCGGCGCCGACGGCAAGGTCTTCTGCAACACCGCGAGCCCCGACCAGCGCTCCATGTGGTTCCGCACCCGCACCGAGGCGCCGCTGGCCAGCTTCCTGTGGCTGGACGTCGTCAACAAGGACATCAACCCCTACCCCGGCGTCCTGGACCGGGTGCACTTCGCCAACATGTCCGTCTTCGTGGGCCGCGGGGTCGGCGGCGGCTCCCTCGTCAACGGCTCCATGGCGGTCACCCCGCTCCAGTCCTACTTCGCCGAGCAGTTCCCGAGCGTCGACACCACGGAGATGTACGGCACGTACTTCCCGCGCGCCCGCGCCATGCTCGGCGTCAACACCGTCGACCCCGCCTGGTTCGAGTCGACCGAGTGGTACCAGTTCACCCGCACCTCCCGGAAGCACGCCACCAACACCGGTCTGAAGACCACCTTCGTGCCCAGCGTCTACGACTTCGGCTACATGCAGCGCGAGGCCGCCGGCACCGCCACCAAGTCCGCACTCGGCCAGGAGGTCATCTACGGCAACAACTACGGCAAGAAGAGCCTCGACAAGACCTACCTCGCCTCCGCCCTCGGCACCGGCAACGTCACCATCCACACGATGGAGAAGGTCCGCGGTATCAGCCGGGCGAGCGACGGCAGTTGGGTGCTGACCGCCGACCGCATCGACGACACCGGCGCGGTCGTGGAGACCAAGCAGTACGGCTGCACCTACCTGTTCCTCGGCGGCGGCAGCCTCGGC
>Ga0307508_10005167_pt1 | contig 12495 bp, 17 predicted proteins | sample 9_EM_MG_FD_203089 | JGI IMG/M metagenome (GOLD analysis project Ga0307508, IMG submission 203089) | Populus trichocarpa ectomycorrhiza microbial communities from riparian zone in the Pacific Northwest, United States - 9_EM | ecosystem: Host-associated > Plants > Roots > Unclassified | place... | reverse complement strand
TAAGCATGTTTCCTATGCTTCGGGCTTGCAAAGTACACAAGTATCCATTTCCATTGTTCAACACGCATAAGCCACAAACGCTTTCTGCATCCCCAGAACCTGCATCGTACATGTATCCACTCTGTATTCTTCGTCCTACCGGGCGGACATACAACAACATACCATTGCAATATCACAATATTACTTGCTTTTTGTAGATACTGTACTGGGGGGACTCCTGACGCCCGCTATGCTCGTAGGAAGCGTCTATACACGGGATTATTTGTTTCCTCTATATTTGGGTAGCCGAGAGTTCGTAGGAATGTGTCGAAGCGATGGCCATCCTCCACGGGGACTTGGATGCCAGCCAGGATACGGCCCAAGTCTGAAAGCAGTAAATTGAACAGATTGTTGTCTTTGGGAGGTGAATCGGCCACAAACCAGCACCGTGATTCCGGTAGTGAAAGAGTGATATATTCCACGAATCGTTCTTTATTGCCAGCAAGAATTTACGAAGAGCCCCAGGCCGTTCAGGAAACTCTACCAGATCACATCAACGAAAGACGCCTTTCTGCAGCTCAGCGGCAGGTCTTGATGTTCTACTCACCGAAGCGGAAAATTCGCTCGTCCTTGGGGTTACTCGGCCCGCCAACCATATACCGTGCATGACTCTTGGCTAGTTCGTCGTCACTTATATCATGAGCGACCATCCCTTTCGCTCGCAGTTGTTCCAAGACCTCGGCGACTTCAACGGGGCGGGGTGAACTCGAAGCTAGGATGAAGGACATAAAGATATGTGCGGAGCGCGACTCGCTCCAACGATAAGAAAATTCGGTGACCGCCCGGGGGTGAATGATGGAATGAAGTTCCACGAAACTTTCGGGTCATTTGTCAGGACCCCCGGAAGACTATGAAGACTGATTGCTGACCTTCCGGGCTCCTCAGGTATTTCGACGCTGAAAAGTACCTCCCGTCCTTCACCGAGTTCTGCCCGTTCGGCCACAAAACGCAGCCGGCCAAAATTCATGTTCGCACCGCTGACAACAACAACGAAGCGCTTCCCCGCGCCGATAAGATTGTTATCTATTATGTATCGCTTCATGCCAGCGAGAGCCAGTGCACCGGCCGGTTCCGTTATAGATCGCGTGTCTGTACCATTACTCAGATTTCAGCGTCAAGCTGACTTTCAAGACATCATAGACACATACCTTCAAATATGTCTTTGATGGCTGCGCATATTTCATCATTATCCGCTTTTACGACGCCATCAAGAAGCTCTTTGCATATCCGAAATGGCTCCTCCCCGACGATTTTGACCGCCGTGCCGTCTGCAAATGGCCCTACTTCCGCCAGCGTCACTCTCTCGCCCTTTTCGAGGCTTCTTGCCATGGCATCTCCATCTGGAGTTTCGACGCCAATTACTTTCGTCATGGGCGAACCAATGCGTTTAACGTAGGCAGCAACACCAGCAGTCAAACCCCCACCGCCAACAGAAGCGAAGATGGCATCAAGCGTGTGGCTTTTCGGTATCTGTTTTAATATCTCCATACCGATCGTACCTTGTCCCGCGATAACGAGCGGGTCATCATAAGGCGGGACAAATATCAGGCCGAAGGCCTCAGCGAGACGCGCGCACTCGACTTTTGCTTCATCAAAATCTGCACCATGGATGACCACTTTTGCTCCAAAGCGCTCAACATTGCGGACTTTGATCGAGGGCGTTCCAGCCGGCATGACGATAGTGCACGGGATCTGCAGGTGCGCCCCAGACAACGCGACACCTTGCGCGTGATTGCCTGCTCAAATGCCATAATTAGCCTAAAACTCCCAAAGAGAGCATGCCTGTTACTGGGTCGAACATGCCTGCGCTACATGTAACCACGCCTTTCCAACGCTCCTCCTCAGGTATACTCGCCATGAAGTTGTACGCGCCGCGGATTTTGAAGCTGAACACTTCTTGCAAATCCTCTCGCTTTAACCATACCTCATTACCGAATCGCTTACTGAGAGCCGTCGCCCGTAAAAGTGGCGTTTCTTTTATGAGATCGTAGACTTTGGAAGTTAGGATTAGGCGAAGATAATCGGGTTCCCCAGAAGCATTAAGAAGATGAGCAGGGAGTCTAGGGAACGGGCTTATCGGGTTCGGCGCAGAGGATGAATATTCTATGATGTTGCCGCCCGCCATCAGCTCAGCTCAGAAACTGGGCGAACTGTATACAAAGGCGCGTGGGGACCTTTTGCGCGCATCACGTCGGACCAAACAAACAGCCTCTTCGGAAAACGTCGGAAGAACCAATTCGGGTTTCGCCCATGCGCTGTCGCAGCCAGGGCCTCGCCAAATCATACAAGGGACGAACGAAACACTTTGAAGCAACTCAACTATGCATCACACGTTGACCAACAGACACTACCTGAATACAAATTGGGAATTCACCCAGATAGGCGGCGGCCAAGCCAACAATGACGGAGAGTGGTTGCAGGCTTCCAAACCAGTGACTTCAGTGCACGTGGAGCTCCTCAAATTGAAGAAGATACCCGATCCTTTCGTTGGTTTGAATGAGCACGAAGTTCAATGTAAGGATTCGCTGCCCTCCATTCTTCCCTCAAAGTCATGGATAAACACGCGCTATGTTTAGGGATCGGCGAGTCGGATTGGGCATTCCGTACGAGCTTCAACGTTACAAAAGAGTCTTTGGAGGAAGCGCATGCGGATATCGTTCTCGAAGGGCTGGACACATATGCAATTGTAGAATTGGTTCGTCATTAAAATTTGCCGGTGACTTTCCAACTGAATCCACTGTAATCGTAGAACGGCGCAAAGCTTGTCGAGTGCGTCTGCTGCTGAAGCTCCGACTTGGACTTAATTTGTCTTTATCGCTCCAGGACGAACAACATGATGGTGGAGTATCGAGTGCCAGTCAAAAATTATATCAAAGAAGGAGACAACGCGCTGGTCATCACATTTCCATCAACTTTCCTTAGGGGAAAGCAGATAGAGAAAGCGCAAGGAAAGTATGCATTGTGGAATGGTGATTCCAGTCGACTGCACGTCCGCAAGGCGCAATACAAGTGAGTGTACTCGCACAATTCGTGTGATAATGTATTTTACAGATGTCGGATTCAGTTACGGGTGGGACTGGGGCCCTGTACTCGTGACTGTTGGGCCTTGGAAACCAATTTACCTCCACACTTACACCAATCGAATCACCAATCTACGCATCAGGACTATCGTCTCCTCAGATAGGGCAGTCGATGTTGATGTTGATGTGGACGTTGATGTGTCTTACCCTCTCGCATCCTCGGGCAAGGCGGAACTAGAAGCTAGTCTTCTTCACCCCGACAATATGGACTATGTCGGCAGCCGCACGGCAAAGGTTCAGGATGGGAGAGCACACGTTTCTTGGGGGACCGAACCTGGAGAGCTTGACCTGTGGTGGCCAGTTGGCTATGGACAACAGACTCGGCACACAGTGGAAATCAAACTCCGTGATGAAAATGGCAAGATCGTCGACGTTCTCAGCAAACGTGTGGGATTCCGCCGTGTGCGTCTTGTCGAGGAACCTCTCATTGATGAGGAAGGACGGTCTTTCTACTTTGAGGTCAACGACGTGCCAATATTCTGTGGCGGATCAAATTGGTATTAGTTCCTTTTCCTTGACTGTGTGGGAGTTTCCGGAGTGATTTCAAATATGACAGGATCCCCGCCGACTCGTTCTTGACGGAAATCACACCTGAACGTTATCGTGATTGGCTGCAGCTCATAGTTGACGGGAATCAAAATATGGTTCGTGTATGGGCAGGTGGAATCTATGAGCCTGATGAGTTTTACGACATCTGCGATGGTGAGAATGAATTTGTCAAGCTTGCGCTACTGTGCTTCATTGAATTTCGCAGAACTCGGGATTTTGGTTTGGCAAGGTAGTGACCGGTTCCAACACTTACTCTTTGTTTTCTGACCGCGCTACTTTAAAGACTTCCTATTCGGGTGCGGGCAATATCCTGCGTATGACGACTTTTTGGAACGCATCAAGCCCGAAGTCGAGCAAGCCGTCATTCGTCTTCGACATCACCCTTCAATCGTGGTTTTCGCTGGGAATAATGAAGGTCAGGCTGGATAGCAACCGCATCATGTGTGATAGCTAATTCATACTGTTTGAAGATTACCAGATCGCTGAGTCGCTCGGATTAGAGCTGGATTACAATGACGAAAAAAGCGATTCCCGAAAGACCAACTTTCCGGCGCGCTACATTTATGAGCGAGTCTTACCTGAAGCCGTTGAACGCCTGAGTGACATACACTATCATCGCGGTTCCCCCTACTCCGGGTTCGGAAGACCCACGACGGACCAAAAGCATGGCGACCTACACCAGTGTATGCATCGCTCTCTCACACATCGCCAGAGGGTTTGACTGACGCTAGTTATCCGCAGGGAACGTTTGGCATGTCCGTCTTCGTTCTGCGGCGCCGCGATTTTCCAAAAGCTGATTCACTTATCCACAGGGAACACAAGAGCCTTGGCATAAATGGGATACACTCGCTGGACGTTTCGTCTCCGAATTCGGAATGTCCGTCACGTTCCCTTCCAAACTATCCCTTCTCCAGTCGGAATGATACCGCATTTTCCACAGGCAAGGATACCCGGACCGTCGCACGGTTGACTTCTGGACCGGTGCTGACAAGGCCGAACGATTTCCTCAGTCCAAGACGTCAAACTCTCATAACAAGGCTGATGGGTTTGAGCGGCGCCTCGAGGTATGCAATGTTGAGTTCAATCAAGGTGTCTGCGTCACACCTTCCGTCGCAGCTGTACTTGATTGAGAACTTCAAACATGCATTCGACATGGACTCGTACATTTACTACACACAAATCATGCAAGCTGAAACACTTGCCAGTGCATATCGTCTGTGGCGGCGAAATTGGAAAGGAGAAGGCCGTACATATATGGCGGGTGCTTTGGTTTGGCAGGTAATGCACCTGCCACCGTTATGCCACCGATTCTCACGTTGAGCTTATTGCTGGTAGATAAATGATTGCTGGCCAGTCACCTCCTGGGCGATCGTAGATTACTTTTTACGACCAAAGCCAGCATTCTACAGTATTGCTCGCGAGCTCCGCACATATACCGTCGGAATGACAAGGAAGGACGTCAAAACGACGCCGAAAGATAAGCCTGATAGTGCGGCTTTCTTCGAGATCGACACCAGAGTAGAAATATGGGGAACAAACTCAACTTTGACAGATCAGGCGAGTAACGTATAAGCCATGCTATTATACCTGTCTCATCTCTCGTGCATACGTCGCAGCGAGTTACACTCGTCATTGAAGCCTTTGATCTGCACGATAAGACATTCAGCTGGAAGGAGGAACATAAGGCCACTCTCGGCGCTAATCGAAGTACGGAACTTTGGCAAGGCCGGGTACCAGGTCAAGAGATTCGTACCAAGCTCAGCCAAACTCCGAGAACCATCATCATCTCAGCGAGGATTCTAAGTCAATATGGGAAAGTGCTTGCCCGTTACGCAGATTGGTATGTTCAGCTCCAATGTCCCTTCCACTTGCGCAGCTTTTCTGATGTAACAATGAAGGCCGGAACCATTCAAGTACATCCACTTCCCGTCCGTAGAGGATATGGGTCTCCAAATCACGGCGACAACTCCCCCTACAACACCTAAAGAAGTGGAGGATGAGTGGGATTTGGTGCACAAGGACGAGCCTTCCAACACTGACCGAGGGCTTAAATTACATTACAACCTGAGCCGGAGTCCAGTGGAAGGCCGAGACGTTACTGAAATTTGCCTGAATTCTCTGTTGCCTATCAAGGGGATCGTTCTTGACGCTGACGGCGATGATGACGTGAAGTGGAGTGACCAGGCAATCGATCTCATCCCAGGAGATGATCGAATCATAATAGCTTGGGGTCTTGACGGACGGGTTGTAAAGGCGAGGTATCTTGGTGACGGTGCCGCCTGAAGTTTAATCGGAACCCGTAATGTGTGCCGTATTTCAATGGAATGTACAACTAGTCTACAGCCTCGCTTGTTGTGCCGGACGGGTGTGCAATAGCCTGAATAAGAATTCTCACGAGTATGCGAGCATCCGGAGTGCTCAAGTGAGAAGTATGCGTGAAGGACGAAAGGTCCGATCGATCCCTGCTTTATCGCGTTAAGCGTCATTTTGCCAGCAAACGTCCCTTTTTGAAACAGTCGCGATGTTCCGCTGTTGCATGCAAGCCATCTGTGCCCGCTCGGACCAGAGACATTTGAATATGGGGACGAGAGGCGTCTTTCCGGCTGAAATATATCTCCGCCACAATGCGGAAAGACTGCCCAAGGTATGTGAAGAGCGGTTGGATGGTAATCATTCCACGGTTTCCGGTGCTGCTCTGACGGGAGAATCCGTGGAACCCGACCATAGGGTCATATACACGGATACGTCCACACCTCGCTCTATTACGCCTGTCCCGTACGTCGCTTGTGAGCGGTGCTCTTATGCAACACCGCGGCGTGGCGACGCACGGGGACAACGGTCACCTAGCTTGGGGGAGATGCCTGCAAGGAGGTGACAAGAATCCGGCCATAGCATTATGCCAACACTCCATGTCCGCGAGATATATAATTATGAAAGTATGTCCTTTGAAAGGTGAACGATCCGGGCCATCGCGAAGAATCGCTCGAGCGCAGAGCGCAGCCAGAATTTGCAGGATAATAGAGTGCCACCGCCTTCTTCGATGCGACGGGAGGGAACTGGTAAACACTAGCGACAAAACGGATACAGTAACAATCGTCCTAGGCACCGACGCGACAACGTTGAACATTCATCGATTATGAAGGACCTCCACCCTTGCGCTAGCTTCACAATTGCATCAGTTGTCGGGAAGTCGTTGTTGAAGGGTACGCCAGCAAGTAGTCATTCAGATTTTTTATGTCAGGTGATGGGGTAAAATTGAATTAGGAACCGAGTGAATTTGAATTCTAATCGGCGTCACACGTCACGAGGGGGGAACGTGGTCGTAACAGTCAGTCACAACCCAGGTGACATTCAGGCACAATCAGGCGTCTCCGCGCCAGCAGTATATCCAGCCAACATCGACTCGCTGTCTCCTCAAATGCAGCAGAACACTTCATTTCCGCCCATGTCGCCGCAGCCACAAACTCAACAGCAGCCGCAACAGATGCCAGGGACGCGCCAGTCAACTGTATTCACTGGGTCGTATCATGATGGACCCGCCAACCCCATTGGCCCACCATCACCTCCCGCTCCATCTGGGCCACCACCTGTATATAAGCAGATGGATGGATATCCTCAGCAGCAGCAGCAGCAACCCATGATGCCTAACATTCAAAACCCCCATGGTATGCCAGCACCACCCAGTATGGCCGCCCCAGGGGGATATGCACCCACGGTTTATACGTCGTCCCAGCCCACCCCTGCAAACGTGCGTGCGACTGACAACCATGCACCATATGTACATCTTGCGTCTCCACAAGGTGCTCCAAATGCGAGAGGCCCAGATGTGTACGTTATGTACGCTCCGCCGCCTGCCCAGCATGGTCTGTGTCCTAACGGGCAACATATATATCTCGTGAAATATGGGGTGAGTATCGTAGAGTTCTACTCAAACTCCTATCCCATGTACCAGGTTGCTGACCTTCGAAAATTGTCACCAGGTGTTCGGGATCATAATGGCTGTCATGTGAGTTTTGGTGGCAGGCTCTGCGCCTCTTTTTCCATCAACTCATGAGCCACGCTTTCCCAGTTTTTTCCCTATTGGGTTACTATGTTTACTGTGAGTGTCTGAGTTGGATTTTAGGCCGTGTGTGCAACAAATGCTGACTACTCTCCAGTGCGGACAAAAAGCGCGTGAGTCGATCTGTCGTTAGGGTCCTTTAGTATCCGGCGTTTAACGTGTTTTTCACCCGATCTGCTCCAGATCTGCACCCGTTGTGGATTTGTTCTCGAAATATGAAGACAGCACGACGTATTGTGTCGTGTGCGATGCGTATGCTCCTGTACTTTTGACCTGATTTGCGACAACTTTTCGCTCTGGCAGTGCCTAGCGTCTAGGGCTCACAATCACATGCTTGCTCGACGCGTGCTGCGTTCGATTTCTCGTTCTCATGTTTTTTCGGGACCTCTTTCTTGACTGCAAAGGTCGTTGAACTGAGAGGAGTCGCCGGAAAACTATCCAGGGTCCTACAAGGGCACAGTGGTCTCCTATTGGAATGACGTCCAAGCGAGGCACATCGCAGCTGTGACGTTTAGAATGACTGCAATCTCATGATTCACCGCAGCTGTGAAGCCTCAGTCACGTCCTGATTCCGGTCCGGTTTGAATATGGCGCCTGATCATGTCGCGGTTAGGATGGATGGCAATCCCATCAGATGGATGCGGCACAAATGCCTGGCAAGCGGTATTTGTTGTCGCACAGCACGGCCCCTTCTGTCCACATCCGGGTGTCACGTCGGTGTGACACAGAATGACAGGTGTTCTCACGCAAGCAACATGACTTGGATGTTGACGTTAACCTGACTGCGTCGCTGCGGATATAATGAGCATGTGTGACAATACCGCTTGTGGAATGATGGCTGCGGTATGGGAAGCCGACGCACTGCGGGAATTTGATTTAGGTGCCAAGCGAGCGCTCCAGCGCACAGCATTCACATTCAGAATTCTGGGCCGAAGATGGCAGTGCAGTGCCACTCATTCACTGCCTTTCAGCGGTATTCGGTGAACGCGGAGCGTTATAAGTATCTCCTACCTACCATCACCTCGATCACCTCTCGCTGCCCTGACGAGGGACAGCTTCACCTATCATGATAGTCGAAACGAGCCAGAATCCATTCGCAGAGTATGTTTTACTCACCACTGGTCTTGGTCTGATCAGTTGACTGACTGCGATTTCCGTCCTCGTGTGTGCAGTCAGAAGAGCGTTAGTACGAGTAAATTACGACCAACCCCACCTCCATCTTCGTCAGCATCTGTATCCTTGCGCTCGCCTTCTAGTCAACCGCAGGCGCCTGTTATGTCTCAAGTTCCCACATTAATCGCCTCGCGTTGCCCTTCTACCCTTCTTTCGCTGCCACCGAACACACAGCGGCATCCCTCGCGATCGTCGCCTTCTGCACCTACATCTTACGACTCTTCCCCACCTTCCACCCCTCCGGCATCTCAGCCTAGCATGCACACACCAGCTCCGGCCGATATGAATGCGTCTGAGAGGACGTCGATGTCGATCGCGTCAGCGCCGGCACAGACTGCCGAAAACGAAATCCCGCCTCCATCTTATTTCGAGACCGTCCGGCAGCAGCAACAACAACTGGAGGGCCAAGGACTATCCCAGCCGAGGGCCGCGTTCGCCTACCATTCCAGTACGCCGGCCGCCGTTTACAATTCTTCGGGACAAAATACGAGTTCCCCGACGATCCGAGCACCGCCTCCGGTTCATCCGATGTCCGTGTCGAGGAGAGATGTGCCGGTTCCCCACCCGATGATCTTTCCCCAACCATCCTGTGAACAGGGGCGGCACACGTATGTAATGAAATACGGGGTGAGTTGTTCAACAATTTCTCTTCCGCCGTTTTCTGCCGATCTTGTTTCTCATGCGGGAAGGTTTTGGTTCATATAGGCGTGTGGCATCACTTCTGCTATTGTCCTCTTCCCTGTCGGGTTAATATGCCTTATGTTCGATCGAAAACGGGTGCGCTGATCTCTTTTCAGTATTTACCGATGTGCTGTGGTCTCATCGCCATGCCCCTCTAGCGTTGTACACAATGCGGCTATGTGTTAAATGTATAACAGACGAGCTCTTGAAACCTCCTTTCCACCTCTTACACCCCACGCCCCACGCCCCACTAGCGGGGAAAAAATTATGGTGCTCTACAGTTCTGCTCCTCATTCTCGTTCTTCCGTGATCATTTCACCTGTACCACAGTCACGTAATTGCTAACTTATGCTGTTGTTCAACTACCCATTATTGCTTGTGTACCGAAATATACGTTTCAAAGATAGTTGTTGAGCTCGCGAGAGAACTAATTTCGAGGAAGTGGTGAGAAATGCTGAAGCACTGTGAACGTGATCCATAGTCACAGTCAGGATAGAGATACCTCCGCGCGGTGCGGCGAGAATACGGCGAGCCATTGCCACCCTCCGGACCACCCCTGTCCTCGATTCATACGCTACTACTGCAGCACGTCGCTGTAGAGGATGAAGATATCCGCCGGAATAGTCCTGTGCCCCTGCGACTAGTGCCGCAACAACTTGCTAACTCGCTTGGTGTTGCAAGCGCAATCATTCACGCTGCTCAGCTATAAAAGCATGCAAATGAGACCAGCGAAGATGGAGGTGGGGCAATGAGGTGCTTGTGCACTGCTGCAGCTCGTCTCGTTCACTGTCGGTAAATTGTTTCGCTCGAGGCATCGTCGCTCGGATATTTGCGAGTACTCGAGTGCCGAGCCAACTATCTCTCGACTGACCGAACGATTATATTAAGAATGATTAGAGGGGTCGAACAAGGGTCGAACAAGTGGCCGATAGAATTAGACGAAGGTGTCAACTCTGGCGGGTATATGATATTCTCCTCGCTCCAGGCTCAGGCGGTGGGATGCACCTCGCGTTAAGTCACCATGTCTTGGCCGTGGAGACAGGTATTCCTTTGATCCAAGGTTGAACAGACGGATGCGCCATGTGATCCTGGCCCTGCATCATCTGCCTCGCATTATCTGCATTGTAAAGATGTATCTCGGACATCTCACATGAGCCTCTTAGGTGGTGATTTCATTTTCTCTTTTCTAGTGAATGGTGACACGGGTCTTGCATTGGATTCGAAAGAACCTTCATGATAGTCATATAAGCTACTTGTTGGCCGAGCGCATAGTGATTCTTCCGGTGCTTGATCGAGGAACAACTTATTGCTTTTGACGTCGTTGCTTCTTGCATGTAGCTCCGCTGTGTGGCATCGTTTCAGCAGCCGTTCAGGCTATCTTTCCGACTCTCAGGATCAAAATCCCGTTGCGCGTTGCACATCGTACTTGGCCGATAAACACGCCCTTAGGCGGCGTATAACCGGCGGCACAAGAGTTGTTCCATTCTGAGGACCAGATAACCAACTTAATTGATTTCCACTCACCGTAGTTCTTCTTCGCCAAAAGAAATTGAGGCCCACTGCCCTCTAACAAGTCAACCAGGCTTAAGATAAAAGGCGGGTGTATTGCCAGGTCGTGGCCCCACCGCAACTATCCCCCCAGTGCAACCATGATATCCTGGACAGACAACACGCCAGCCCTCCCTCTTGACAGCATTTCCGTCTCCGATCTCGCCTTGCGCAAGACAACAGCTTTCTTGCTCTTGCTCCGGTCCGCATTAGGTGCCAGATCGGGACAAGCCATCGTGGACCTCTTGCACGATGAAAGGTGGTATCGCGAGTAAGTCGTTGTCTAACAGCCGAGTGTGTCACCCTTCTCTAAGACAATATCGTTCCCCAGTGTCCTCATCTGCGAGTGGGGCATGAACTCCGTTCCCAAGAACGGTCTCTTAGACTTCTTCAACGAGAAAGGACTCCCTAGAGTCAAACCAGCATCCGTGAAACTCGACAGCACCAAATCCGCACCATATTTCGCCAAATATTGGATAAAGTGAGCAAAGAGCTACTGCCTTCAAGCGGACGGGTCCTTATTGGCGAAATATACAGCTCGTACTTCGTATTCGAGACGCCAGTTGGCAAAGGCGAAGGAGTGCTGCGTCTAATGAAAGATTCGTTTGGGGCCTATAAAGCCTTCACCTTGGCACTCAGTCTCTCCTCCCTGATTGACGCGCCGCAAAAGGCTGGACCTCAGCGATCTTTGGGGTGCGAGCCTGATCCGCTTGGCCTCGGGAGGACATGGGCTGAGCGCCGAGCCGACGAGATCGAATTTGCACATGGCGACCCTGCCGTGCTCATTGTTGGTGCGGGTCAGGCTGGTCTCATCATGGCTGCACGTCTCAAACGATTGCGAGTTCCCACACTTGTCATCGACAAAGCGAAGAGACTTGGCGATGCTTGGCGACAGAGGTATCGCAGTCTGACGCTGCACGATCCAGTTTATGCCCATACCTTCCCATACCTCAAGTACCCCGACGACTGGCCGATGTACACCCCGAAGGACAAGATGGCGGATTGGCGCGAAACGTACGCCAGGACGTTGGAACTCAACGTGGTGAGCATTTTCCGCGGGTCAATGAATACTACATCTTGCTAACAACTTGTTGACAGTGGATGAAAAGCGCAGTCATACCAGGAAGTACAGTGTATGACGATGAGTCGGAGACGTGGTCAATCTCCATTCTGCGAGGTGATGGAAGTGTCCGCAGCATCAGTTGTCGGCACGTGATTCAAGCCACAGGCCTTGTGTTTAGTGATCCGTAAGAAATGATTTCGGCATTGTTAACGTGTTTCTAAACGGGGTGTTTTCTAATGTATGGTTTATAAACAGTTTATAAACCGGTTTATATATAGAACTGTATTGAATTACATAATGGG
>Ga0307508_10005166_pt1 | contig 12500 bp, 13 predicted proteins | sample 9_EM_MG_FD_203089 | JGI IMG/M metagenome (GOLD analysis project Ga0307508, IMG submission 203089) | Populus trichocarpa ectomycorrhiza microbial communities from riparian zone in the Pacific Northwest, United States - 9_EM | ecosystem: Host-associated > Plants > Roots > Unclassified | place... | reverse complement strand
ATCTCTACCTCGACGACGCCGACAGCACACTCGAAACCGACCAAATCTCCATCGCCCAAATCCTCCTCCGATTCCTCCCCTCGGCAAATCTCTCCCTCCTGGTGTACCTCTGTGGTTTTTTTACTCAGCTCCCGCTGTGCCCCGAGAATGGGTTGCAGCTGGAGGACGTAGCGCGGATATTTGGACATCGGTTGTTGGGAGGGTCGACCAAGCTGGTATCGCAGCGGATGATGATGTGGTTGTTGACACGCTGGCATCGGATTTCGGAGACTTTATTTGCAGAGATGTGTGGGATGACCCCACCGTTGTCCCCACCGGATGCGCCACACCTCCAAGGCTCTGCCGTTGCAGGTGAGGGGAGCCACGAACGGATTGAGAAACGCAAAGGGCAGCAACAGAGTGAGTCAGACGATGCGCTGCGTCATACCGTGTCCTCGTCCTCGTCACATTCGTCGCCCTCGACCGAGTCACCTGAAGACCGTGGTGTGTCGTCTAAAAAATCGTCATCGGACGGTGAAGAAGGGGAGAGCTCTGAAGGAAGCCGGCAGCGAAAGAAGCGCGGGCTCGATGTGCAAGAGCCACGTGCCAATGGGCAAGTGGGTCATCGTTCCTCTTCACGCAAAGAGTGTAAGCTATCTCGCTGTCTCGTTTCGTTCTCAACACTAGACGCTGATGCGCATATATACTTGTATTTTTATTCAAAGCGCGTCACGGACACGGACATGGACGTCGTAGCTCTGGATCGCATCGTCATCGTCACAGACATTCGTCAGAGCACAAGAATGCACCCGCGCCGCCTGATCCGTTTGCAGAGAGTGAGAGCACTACCTATTCTCCTCATCTTGACTTGCTAATATCCGACCCCTCCGTTCTCGCTACCTCCCAAAAGCATTCTCCAAAGCGCAACACGATCTCGTCGGTCTCCTGACGAACCCGTCCAGCGCAATCGCAAGAGGTGACGAATCAAGAGAATTGCCGGCTCAATTCGAAACGACCCATCTCCCACACCTCGATACCCCTGTCCGAATTCCCCGCTTCGGAAACGACTCGAACCGCACCGACGTTGACATCCGTGTTGTGGATGCGCTTCTTCAGGAAACAGCGGTGGCGACCGACGTAGCGAGGGCGTTGGCGGAGAGGGTGGAGGTCTTGGAGAGGGCGTTGCAGGTGCGAGACAATGGGGAGGGTCCGACTATGCAGCACTGGGGTGGCGAGGACGGGGGCGGGGGCGGGGGCGGTGGCGGTGGCAACGCCGGCGGTGTGGCCGAGGACGAAAAAGGGAATGCCGACCAAGCCGTGCAGGACGGGCTCAGGTTGCAATTGCGACTCGTAGAAGCGGAGAGGGACAAGGCACAACGGATCGTACGTGACGTGAGAGCGTATCTGTTGGACGAAGGTTCGACGTTGCAGCTATGACGATTCTTACGGTATGGAGGGTACATTTTGATGGGTTCCTGTATTACAGCATGTGATAGACGCCCATCGTTTTTGTCAAACGATGCGCGAGTGAGTGTATCCTCGTTGTATTTCTGATGTGTGGTTCTATAGCTTAGGAATACTTGTGATCTGCACGGTGTCGAGATTTATATAACGCGGTATCTTGTTGAATCTGGGAATGCTGGTGTTTTGTTCTTTGTATACTCTCTCTTTTTGGTAGCCACGTTTGAGGCGTCGGACTTTGCGTTCGTTCTCGTGATCGTGGCGCATGGATCGTGATGGAGATCTGTCGCTTCCTAAGCAGCGGTCGTCAGTCTTGTTTTGTCCATCCCGCCGATCGAGGACGAATTCGTCGTGTGCGGTTCGTGTACAACTACAACTTGAAGAACGGAAAATAAAAAGACTCTACGTCGTCATATTCATATTCATATTCTGCGCGTATTCGCGGCCTGAGATACATACCGATACGGTAACATCAAGACTTTGACGTGTACGGAGAGGTTGCCGGCAGATAAGGTATATATCAAGGGAGGATGGACCCTGGAGATTGAAAAAGGTACGCTCGCTGTGCGGTATACGTTGGATTTGCTACCTTGTGGCTTGCTTCGACTTCGTCGTCCACTGTGCACCGCCGTGCTCCAAACGACGTACAACAAAGCCAACAGGAAGCTTGCTACGATCTCCGGGCGCACCCCCGACCCGACGAGCGCCGTCACCACCGTCAATATGGCACGCGGTGGACGACGCATACAAACGCCGTGCGCATGATGGGTTCGCACGACAGACTTGAACAAACGAACGTCCGCTGTAGCTACCGAAAAAAAAAGAACGGACTTGAAGTTGGACGTGATTCGGTGTCCCCCCCAGGGGGACAGCGGGCGCGCGGACCGACAGGATTGCGGTCTTGAACGCCGGGGGGATAGAAAAGTCGTCTGTCACATGGGTTGCCAACGTGGATGTAGCGGACCGGTGAAGGGGACGACTGTCATTGAAAGGGGTTTCACGGCAGATTCGTCGGTACGCTCGACGCGTTCTCCGACCGCATACTATGGCTGCACATGGATTCGGACCCAAGTTTCTCTGAGAGCCGTCAGGGACAGGCATTCAATTTTGCTGGCAATCATCGTGGCATTTGCCAACGCTGACAATATTAATCCGTCTCACCGTTATCTAGGCACCGTGGTTCGTCATGATGTTGCCCATTTCAACGATGACAGATATGATGGTTGCATCTAGTACCACCGCGACCGTGATTCTCTGACCACCAGGGGCTATAGTTGTCAAACCCAATGTCACTGAGCAGTTTACTACTCGCTGGTTTTATCAAGACCTACCTGCCGCGTTCTGCCCGTCACGGTGTACGCTTGGACTTCAGGTGTTTATAATTGTTTATTATGCTGACTCACAACTCCTAATTGGACTGCCACCCCGACGACCTGGCCCTGGTTCATCCCTAAAGTCTACTAGTATCAGTATGGCGGTGGCCGTCTATTCCCACTTTCAAGTCTGGGTACAAATTAACGAAACGCAGGTTCTCAACCTCAACCTCGACTGACAAACGGCGGACGACGTCAGTAAGGGTGTCTCCAGCCGCTGGCGGCACTCAATGGACTCAGTGCCGACGCTGATCATTGATGACAGTGGAGCGTTCGTGGTAGTCCATGCGCTTGCCTTGGTCTGCCGATGCATTCGGTAAGGTCCATGGATTAATTCAAACTTTTGTATTGGATACGAGAACGCCGGGCCAATCAAGCTCAAGTACACACCCAATCCGAGTCGCTCCGCCATTCATTATCTTTGTTGCTCTCCAAACTCCTCGGGTGACGGGGAGGTTCGGATCGGCGGTGGAAATGTCCCGGTCTCGGATCTCGTATTGAATGCAAAGTTTTACCCCTCGGCCAAATCTATTGGTGGAGCTCAAGAGGGGCTATTTCGAGAATGCATAAAGCCTGCCCCCTCTCCAATTCCTCCTCCACCCCTCAGCTTTTTCTCTGCCACACACACACCTCCGCAGACTGCCCACCATGACACACTTCAAATCTCTATTCTCCCGTTCCTCGCGCAAGTCGACCCCCGTCGTTGCGACCAACATGTCTCTTGATTCCTGGTGCCAGAAATCGTACACCCAGTCCACTCGGTTCGTCCAAAAAGTCGAGATGTGCACGGCGCTTTGTGTGGGCGGAGATGGGCCCTGGGGTTCACCGCTCGACAAAGACCATCATCACACGCTGTTACGAGTGTTTTTGGCGCCCAAACTCAGCGGTCCCGGTGGCTCGGAGGACACACTCCTGGTCGAACGTGTCCTCTCCACTGGCGGAGCATACCACTCCGTGACCCCCATCGCAGAGACGTTCTCAACGGGCGGCACTCTCTTCCATCCCGAGGTCCACGATCGCATCTGCGTCGTTGACGGACCATCCACCGCACTCGCACACCATCTCGAGGTCGAACGAACCCTCGCGTTCGGTGATCGCGCCATCACCCTTTCCCAGTTTTCGCAGATCCTCGGCTTTGTCAGTCGAATGACCAAGTTGGTGTGTGACGGCGGAGACTGCAGATTCCAGTCGCGGTCGTTCGTGTTTACGTGTTTGGCTGCGATGGCACCAACCTTGCCGCCTCGGAATGCTGGCTCGGGGGTGGGTGGGAGAGTTGGGTGTGGGAAAGATGTGGTGGATGATTCGGTGTTTGAGTTGAGCGCAGAGGCGTTTTTGGGACAGGCACCGTGGTTGGTCAGGGACCCCGGGTTGATGGACGCAGTGAGTATACTTATGCTTGGTCGAGGTGATGTGCCGGACGCTGATATTCTCTGCAGCTCAAGATGATCGTCGTGTTGAAGGATAAGTCTCGGGGAAGGGCAAGGGCAAGACTTTACCACTAAATGTAGTGTTGCATCGGTGCATTGATTTTTTGTTTTTCTTCTGGGTTCACGGGTATCATTATGGGGGTCACCAGGGCTAATGTATCTCAATATCCATGGTTTTCTTCGATACACACTGCTTGTTGTGTGTCATTTAAAGACCTGGCGGGTAATCCTGGCCAGCGACGCTACATACCCGACATGTCAAGATCATTTTGTGTTGGCCACGTCTCTCAAAACCTCCACCAGATCACCGAACGTGTCCCGGCCGGACGACAGGGTCTTTCTAACCTCATGAACACGAAACAGGCTTGATCCCTGGCTCCCTCTCACGGCGCACCCATATCCATTTACTTCTTGGAGGCAGGCCCTCGACGACTGGGCAAGTGAAACGAGTCATCGAGCATCAACGTGTCGACGAGGTGATGAAATTGCCGTCTTGTTGTCAACTGAACCCTCTGCACCTGCCCCTACTGTACACCCACCTTCCTCGAGCGAGGCGTGCGACGTGCACTGGAAACGATCCTCACCCCTCGTGCGGAGAGATCATAAAAGGAATTTAAAAAAATCGTAAACAACGTCAACAACTTTTGGAACGACAATGACAATAGGTCCATGTGCAGCCTCAGGTCCTGTCCCGTGGTCATCAATTCCAATCCCGTCGTGCCGCGGAAGGGTCGGGCCGAGCTCGGGTTCAGACTCTGTAGGGTGCACGCCTATGCACTCGCCAGCTTTCTCCCGCTGGGCGAAAGCAAAAATGCCGAGCTGGAATTGGATATCGAGGAGGCGATGGGGGAAGGGAAGGGCGGGGTTAAGGGCGGGGGCAAGGAAAAGCGAATGTAGAGAGGGGCCGATGGATCTGTCATAGGCAGACGCGTAGACAATTGGACAGCCTTTGGACTGCCCTGAAGACAATCAGAGCGTCATATCCAGGGATTAAATGGAGGCATTTGCCACCGTATAAAGTATGGGTCTACAAAGGTCGACAGAGGGGTTCCTCGTGGTTGGCAAGGCTTTGGACGAACGCATACAAGTGCGCCAAGGGGATAGGTGGCGAGTTGCAATTCGATCGACCTTACACCTTCACCAAGCAAAAAATGTAATGCTGTGTGGTTGTTAGTGTCGTCCGGATTGGTTGTATCGTAACATGGGAATGTTGCATTGCCTCGCCTGGCTTGTGGTATATGTATATGAGCTGCGGAGGTGTTCGGCGTTTGTTCGCCGCCCACCTTTGCAAGCGCGCCAACTCGATACCCAGCTTGCAACCGACTGACATGTCAAGCGTCACACCACAACGGTTCGACAACAATGGCCCTCAGCCATATCTCGTAATCCTGCGGGAAGACTATACGCGCTGGCTCGAATATCACCCCGACGGACGACGCGTTGTTATTGGCTCCTACGACGGTACTTTGCGGGTCTGGAATTTGGAAAGCGAGGAGCAAGAAGGGACATGGATGAATCATGGGGGTGAAATAAGCGGTCTAGCTATGGCTCGAGGCGGCACAAAGGTCATCAGCAGTGGCGACGATGGGAGGATCAAAGTGTGGGACATCGAATCGCACGAACTGGTCAAAGAATGGACTCACCCGGAGAGCTGCCCCAATATTGCCATCTCGCCGGATGATCGACTCGTGGTTGGTAGAAAGAACGTGGGTATCTACACCACGGAGGGGAGACAAGTCAACCATTCCATCGAGGTCGGCGATTCCGTTTGGTCCATGTGTTTCTCTCCCGAAGGAAACAAGCTTGCATGTGCCACTACTGACGACATCCGCGTGTACGACGTCAACAGTGGCAGGCTCATCGCCGTCCTCAGTCTAAACGGAGATTGGGTCGTTGATGTGGTGTGGTCACGTGACGGCGGCAGGCTCTTTGCCTCGGAGGGCAGAACAATACGCTGTTGGAACACCGACACAGGACAACAAATCGGACATCCGTGGACAGGTCACACAGACAATATATTCTCCCTCTCCCTCTCTCCAGATGGATCGACCCTTGCGAGCGCATCCTGGGATCGAACTGTTCGTTTCTGGAATGCAACTACTGGTAATCCTGTAGGACAACGTCTACAGCATGATAATGGAGTATACGTTGTCCGTTTTTCTCCCTCTGGTGAATTCGCGGCATCTGCAGGATGGAATAGGGTGTGTTTATGGCGGGTACCTTGGTTGAATCCCGCAGAGAGTCAGGTAAGCACACTTATCAGATGTACCTAGGTATTGGTACTCATCGCTTGTTCCATCTAACAGACATGTCTTGCTGACCTGGAAGCGCTGCGCAACGCCGTGCACTGTGCGCAAGTGCCCTCCCTCAATCCACCTCCACCATACTCTACGCATATCCTCAGCGCTGGGCAAGTGTTGGACCTCGATCTTGGTGTGAGCATTTAGAACTCATAGTGTTCCGTTCACTTGCTCAAACTTCTTTAAAGCCATTCACGACACCTCATCCTATCACATCTTCCATTGTGCCTAATTCGCAACCAGACTCCAATATTGATAAAAACGATTCTTTGGAAATGTCATCCATATCTAATGAAGTGGACTTGCAATACATCCTTCCGCATCCCTCCCTCGGGCTTGATGAATGCCAACGCATATTTGAACTACGGCTACGTAAATTGGTATGAATATTCGCCCATTGCTCACATAGTACAATCACCGAACAATTCTTGCAGATTGGTCTTGCGACCTCAGAGGGGCTTCGTGTCCCTCGTGACCTCGTCCCTTCAAGCTTGAACAACACTGTGCAGCCGCAAGTGTCCCCATTCAATCCACCTCCACCATATTCTACGCACATCCTCAGCGCTGGGCATGTGATCGACCTTGATGTGAGTATTTTTGCAGCTCATAGCATTTCGCTCATTCTTTACATTTCTTCAAAGATATCTATTACACCTTGTTGTATCACTTCTTCGGTAGTGCCCAATTCACACCCTAGCCCAAACTCAAACCCCGATGAAAACAAACCTGGAGGAGTGACATCCATGTTTCATGAAGTGGACTTGCGATACGTCCTTCCACATCCCTCCCTCGGGCTTGATGGATGCCAACGCATATTTGAACTACGGCTATGTAAATTGGTATGAATGTTCGTCCATCGCTCACGTACAATCACCTAGCATTTATTACAGGTTGATCTTGCGACCTCAAAAGGGCTTCATGTCCGCCATGACCTTGTCTCCTCAAGCTTACCTCTGGGCGTACTTAATACTCCATGTATTAGGTTTGTCTTTTCAGCACCCTGTAGTACGATGATCTAATATGCTTTCCTCGTTCGGATTGGCTTTGCTAGTGCAAATTTCCCGCCCCCACCAGATGATCTCACACCCTACATCTTCAAAGCCGATGATCGCTATGTCGCTGGAGGAGGGTTTGGTGATGTGTATAGGTGTTGGTACTTTGACGGTTCGCCGAAGGAGGTTTGAGTTTGGTGTATGACGCATGCAACCTGCTATTTACCTCTCCCTCAGGTTGCAGTAAAGGCATTCCGATTTTCATTCACAATGGATGGAGATGCGAACAATAGACCCGCCAAGGTATCTCATCTCATCTGCAACCAATAAATGCGATGTAAATTGCCTTGTAGATGCTCCGTCGAGAACTCGGAATTTGGAGGAGACTCGATCACCCGAATGTCGTCCCATTCCTGGGCATTGCATATGGATTTGGAATGCATGGGGCAATGTCCTTGGTGTCGTTATGGATGCCCGGTGAATCCCTCCCTCGTTTCATAGCGAAGCATGACCATAATCTACGTTTGGAACATCGACTCCGACTTGTGCGTCCGCTGAACGTCTACCACATCCATGTCCTCTAACACTGCGTGATAGCTGCTGGATATAGCCAATGGGCTGCACTACTGTGGGTCACTGTTGTCGTTACCAAGGCTGGAAAAAATTAACACAGCATAGTGCATTCTTTTCCAGTCGTCCATGGTGACCTGAACAGCGTGCGTCAAAGCAAAAATATTTTAGTGCGTTCTTTGTCTGACCAGAGGCCAGAATAACGTGCTCCTCGATGCAGATTACACCGCGTGCTTAGCCGATTTCGGATATGCTTCCTTGGTGGGGAATATTCCCGAAGCATTGACCTATCTCCAAAGGTCCACTGCACGACCAGGGGCATTGCGCTGGATCGCACCAGAGCAGGTTAACTCAGAAGACATGTTCAAACCGACAACCAAGACCGACATATACTCGTTTGGTTGTGTCGCTCTCCAGGGACGCTTCGTTCATGGACTCGGATGTCATGCCCTTGCTGATGTCTTTGCAGGTTTTGTCCGGAAAACTACCATGGTCGGAAGTCCGGGAAGACTTGGCCATCGTATTGCGCTTGGCCAAGGGAAACAAGCCAGGCCGGCCAGAGTCTCGAACGTTGGACGACTCGCATTGGGATTTCATTCAAGATTGCTGGTCAGAAATAGAGGAGCGCCCTGCTGCGGAGGTTATAATGTCCACCATTAAGCAGTTCTTATATCATTTCCCACAGACCCCTCCCCTCCGTGATTTACTCCGGTCATGGTCAAGTGAGGCTGATCTTGGGACAGACTCGTCCTTGTCTCTCTGCCAAATCCTCACGGAGGGCTCCAGTACGCATGTGACCCAGGCTGCCAGTGACGAGGATGATCAGAGCAGGTATATGATGATTATCCTAATACATTCGATCACATTGACACCTTGGCATATACGCCTAACAGAATCACTTCCCTTCCCGATGTATCGAGCTTGGACGGACCCCACGAGAGCAGAAAACGCCGCATGTCACTGACAGGAAAGCAACCGAGTACAGCAGGGGCGGATGAACAGCGTCATCACAAGAGGTGGCGTGTGTAGGCGTGCATTTCACTCCATGTCTGTTCGCTGGATGAGGGAGTACGATTCACGGACGCATAGCCCTTGACACGTCTGTCATTATTTATGTCCTGTTTAATGTGTTTACTCCCCAGTGCTAGATTCAATTATAGGGCACTCCACGTCGACATTCTCCCCAGCTCTGACATCCAACCGAGTATGCAATCACGCTCTGATTGGCTACTGAGAAAGAAGGAATCGACAACAAATTGATTGTCCTGCTTGAATAATTCGTCACGATCACCCTCCCTGCCCGCATCACCCTACATCCAGCAATACATTCAAGACCGGGAAATGGTTCCCGTCGCGTGTTCTCAACAACTAGTTACGCGGCCTGGCGACAGGTCAAGAGATCAGACCTCACTTGACGACCGACTTGAGTGATTGTGGATTAGTCGAAAAGGGCGCGACGAGACTCGCCATCGCTTGAATGTATCTGTATACTCACACGACATTAGTAAACGGAAATCCGTCTGACCTTCATGCGTTCCGTGGAACGCTTCGTATACCCGTTCAAGAAGGGTCTCCGTGATCTTGTCACCCACTACTTCCGCGCTCCAGAGTCCAAACGACGTACGACAGCACCAACAGAGTCGACCAGTGTCTTCACCTGCTACTTCACCTGCGAGGGAGACGATAGAAACGGACGCCAGACGCTACTTCGTTGTCGGGACAGAAGCATCGAGCTTGCGGGGCTGCGAGTCTTTCTCGCTGGATATGCTTTGCTCTGTCGATCCCTACTCTCTCTCTACCTACCTACCCTCGCATTGCCACCGGTCTGGGAGGTTCTCCTTGTCCTCGATGCAACGCTCACACTTGTCGCAGCCGACACTCCGGCCATCGTCGTGACTTATGCCACAGATGCATTGCACTTACGAGCAACTAGAAGAGAGACACCGGATAGGCGTACTCCGCTATACTAATAGACACAGGACTAATTTGTAAACTTGACCAGGCGACTGGGACTTCTCGGTATTCGTCTGCAGGCAGAGGCAAGCAATGGCATAATGACATTTGGATCCGTGTCTCGCACAATAAAGTACAAGTGCTCCCAAGACAACATTCATGTTCCGGAAAGACGACCAACTTCGAATGAAATGGCAAGCTGAAGCGTTCACCTGAGCTAGAACATTGTTAGCACAAATTTACAGCTCCCCCCACAAAGAAGAATAACTCACATGACGGATGGAGATCAAGCGCTGACGGCAATCGACTTTGTCGACGGAGTGTAGCAGAATCCGTTATCTAACTTTACACCACAGCTCGAAAGCTCATTGCAAGCCCCCAAACATCCACTGCTGCTACAAAACCCTACATTTTGTGTCGCCGCGAGACAGTTGGTGTTCGGGGCATTAAGACAGGTAGGGCCTCCGGTGTAAACAGTACAGTGTCCTCCGCAAAGGTTGCCGATTCTCGAGCTGCAGTAGGTGACCGTGGTCTTAGTAGAGCGTGAGGAGAGGGGATTGGTGCTGTCGCCAATGAAGGTGAGCTCGGCATCAGTGTTAGCGATCCAGTACGACATTTCCTCGTTGGACATAATGAACGTGGGGACGCCCTTCATGCGAAGCAACGGGTTGAGCGAGGAAGCGCGATGAATGGTGTGACAAAAATTCTCACCTCGTCAGCGGGGTTCGGGTCACTGTCCCTTGCAATGACAGTACCAATGGCCTATACGATAGCATTTCAGTCAGCATAACTGAGAAGGATGGTGGTTTCAGGACCGACCATGGTAGGCATCAAGACAGCAATGGCCACAGCACCAATGACGCCGCGCCGCTGAGCAAGGAAGGAGAGCTTCATTTGGAACTGAATAGAGCAAGTACAAGTAGGCTTGAGTGCTGGGTCATATTGTCTGGTTGCTCAGGGTATATATACCGCGTCGAACTTTTGCAAGATGAATGTGGTAAGTAGTAGCATTGAGAAATCGCACCTCAAAATTAGAACGGGGCAAAAGCATCTCCGACAGCTGATCCAAACCCGGATTCCAGTCTGCTATAGCCGATCCCCAGTGGTCACTGACCATGCTTGAGTTCCGACATTAGTCTCGGGCCATCCGTTCTTGGTTCACCGTTTTAGGAAGCAATGTGTCTGGTGCGACCAAAACATGATCCCATCTAGGAAGCATCTTGACCTCACATAAGTGTCAGCTAATTTTAGAATGTCAAGGCTCCACTTAAGTGAGGTCGAGGTGGGTTCGGGAGTATCCCATCTTATCCTGTAGCCTTTAAGCACGGAGCTTTCTGCAGTTAGAACACAACGGGGATCACTAGATTATTCCAAAGATGAAGATGGAAAATGAGAACCTGATATCTGGTACCATTCAAGGTACATTTGGTGTACTTGCTACCGCAAATAGCATGGGGGTGATAACAGCGTGTGGTGACAAAGTTGTAGAGTTTCCTCCGTGGATCTCCAAAGCTTCAGAGCTGATCTAGTACTGCGACGAGGCTCTAAGTTCGCGACACGACCCACCCTCTGGGAAATTCGTGTGCCCACATGAGCTATGCCAAACCCAAACTGTACCACAGATTTCGTGGCGGAAAGATGAGTCAATCCGTGCAGGCCAATCCCATGATCATGACAAGGTCTTGAGAACGTATACATTCCCGCAGGACAGAAATACCTGTAGCAAGTGACTTCGCATCGGTAGAGAAAATGGAGGCCGAAGTGAGATGTTTAACGTCACTGATTATAACGAGCGTCCCGCACTACGCTTCCCCGACTCCCATGGTAATTTGTCGAGTCTAGATGGTCAGGCATGTAGCAGGTGACTTCACTTCGGTAGGAAACATGGAGACCAAAGCGAGATATTTAACGTTACCTGATTCGTAACGAGCATCCCGCCATGCGCTTCCTTTGTGTGATGGTCCGGAAAAGCAGTTTGATGGGGTCTGGGAACAGGGCAACAGCATGCCCGTGCGTCGAAATCGCTTGCTCGAGGTCACTCAGCTCGCCGGAGTGTTCAAAACAAAAACTTGAACGGGGTGTGTAGCCAAGGGTTGCCCAAATGACAAGGTTTTTTTGGAGTGATAGCGTCTTGTGGATCCCCAAGGTACTCATAAGGAAGCGATAGATCCACCTACAGGATGGTCAACGCATGACAAGATACCATCGAAGAAATTTCGGTCGGAATATTGCCATATGAGACATGCGCGTGCTAAGATCACTTGATGTCCGATGGGCCCGGTCATCAACAAACTTGAAAGTGTTCCAGCCATGATGTCAGATGGAATGTACAAACACTGCCAAACCGATGCTGTGCCTCCTTGCCTGCGCCCATCGTTGTCTTGTACTCAGTCAGGAAACGGGCACATTCGATAGGACAAGGAGATAAGCCTTGGATAATCAATT
>Ga0307508_10005165_pt1 | contig 12500 bp, 8 predicted proteins | sample 9_EM_MG_FD_203089 | JGI IMG/M metagenome (GOLD analysis project Ga0307508, IMG submission 203089) | Populus trichocarpa ectomycorrhiza microbial communities from riparian zone in the Pacific Northwest, United States - 9_EM | ecosystem: Host-associated > Plants > Roots > Unclassified | place... | reverse complement strand
GAAAGCGATTTCGAATTTATGGAGCAAAGTGGATCACTTACGCCGCTAGCCACGAACCGCCCGCTCGGCTCCCGGCGCTGGGGGTGAACGGTTACAAATCGATGCCCTGCTCGCCAAGCTGTTTGAAAAGCGTGGCGATGCCGGTTTCCTCCGTGTGGGTATCGAAGCTGTAGACGAGCGAGCTTCCGTCGTTCTTGAGCTCCAGCTTCAGCGCGGCCAGCTGCTCGGGTATTTTCTGCAGTGGAGCTCGCAGCTGCAGCGTGAGCTGCTTCTTCCCCAGCTTGCGCATCAACACCGCCTTGTCCTCGACCAAGATAAGCTCACCCTTGTTGATCACCCCGATGCGATCGGCCATTTCTTCGGCCTCTTCGATGTAGTGAGTAGTGAGGATGATCGTCACCCCCTTGTCCTTGAGCCTACGCACCATTTGCCACATGTCGCGACGTAGCTGCACGTCGACGCCCGAGCTCGGCTCATCGAGAAACAGGATCTGTGGCTCGTGTGACAACGCCTTGGCGATCAACACGCGACGCTTCATGCCGCCTGACAGTGTCATGATCTTGTCGTCCTTTTTGTCCCATAGCGACAACTCGCGCAGGATGTTCTCGAGATGTCCGGTGTTCGGTGGCTTACCGAACAGCCCGCGACTGAACTTCACCGTCGCCCATACTGTCTCGAAGGCATCGGTCGAAAGCTCTTGGGGAACCAGACCGATCTTCGAGCGTGCGGCGCGGTAGTCGCGCAGGATGTCGTGGCCATCGGCTGTCACCCTTCCCGAGCTCGGGTTGACGATGCCACAGACGATGCTGATCAGGGTGGTCTTGCCTGCGCCATTCGGGCCTAGCAGCGCGAAGATCTCGCCGCGGTAGATCTCCAAGTCGATGGACTTGAGCGCTTGGAAGCCGGAAGCGTAGGTCTTGGTGAGTTGCTTGATGGAGAGGATCGACTGCATTTACGTTTCTTCCCAGGCGAATCACGAGCGCGACCTTAGCTGCGTGACGGCGCGTGAGCTTAGGCTCTCTGCCGACTCGACGGCCGCCTGAGCAACCGCGACGCGGAACAGAAACCCCAGCGCGGCCGGGCCGATCGTATTGTTCAATTGTTCATGGCTCGTAGCAACCGGTGGGCCAAGCGTGTCCATGCATGATTGCGCAAGGCTGCGTACTTGGGTCACGTGGCAATTTCGACGTGTCCGTGGCGCTTCGGCGGCCAAAAGGCTCCAGGGCGTTCGGGCGAAGCGTCAGATCGCGCGATCGTTCGTGGCGTTGTGACGGAAACGTCCGAACGCTAGTCTTCGCCCCGATCAACTCAGCGGTGGAGACCTGCATGTCACTTTCCGTTCTTGCGTCTTTGGGCAGCTTCGTTAGCGGCTTTGCCGTACTGGCCTCACTAATCTACCTCGCGCTTCAAGTTCGGCAGACAGAGCGCAATCAGCAAATTTCGATCAGGCACAGCCGTGCCACTCGCATCGTCGAGCTGCACCTAGCGCTGGCGGACCCCGCCATGGCTGATGCTTGGCTTCACGGTTCGCTGAGCCCTCAGGAGATCACTCAAACTGAGCTGGGCCAGTTCATCAACCTCTGCCGCGCGCTCTTCTTCCATTTCGAAGACTCGTTCTATCAACGTGAAGAAGGGCTGCTCAACGACGCCGCTTTCGAAACGGTCGTTGCCGGCGCTCGGTTCTCGGCAAGAAGCCCCGGTTGGCGAGCCGCCTGGAAGATCGCGCGGCCTAACTTTGGCGGTCGCTTCCTGGCCTTCATGGACGAAGTGGTCGCCCGGTCCGCCGTCGAGCCCCCCGTGGACCTGTCGCTGGAGGCATGGAAGGTCGCCTTCGCGTCCGAGGCGTCGCGGACTTCGTAGACCGCGTTAGTTGTGGCACTCCGAGTCGATGCGGATGACGGCCGAGTGCTCACGCTTGACCAGCCGCTCGAGCTCGCGGCGCGGCTCGAACACCCTGCCATATTGAACTTTGGTGGCGTCGGCGTGGGCGCGCAGCGCGACGTCGGTGGCGCGCAAGATAGCGCTGTAGTCGCGCACGGCCAGGGCCAGTGGCTTGTCGCCGGCGCTGCGGGGCCCCAGCGTGGTGGCCAGCCGCGCGTAACGTTTGGCGATGCCGAGCTCGTCGAGCGGCGTCTTTTTGCTCATGGCCTCGATCTCGTCGATGGCCCCGTTGACCTCCTGCGCCAGCCCGCGACAGGCGCTGACCTCGCGAAACTTGCCGCAGCCCGTGCTCGCGAAGCAAAGCGCTAGCCAAAATAGTCGGGTGGCGGCTTTCCGGCCAGTCATGGCAAAACTCTAGCATGCGGCGTTATCGTGGCGGCAGGCATGCGTTCTAGGCTCACACGGATCGCGTGCGGCCTGATCCTCGCGGCCGCGCTCGGTTGCAAGTCGCAGCCAGACTTGCCGCCCGAGCCGCCGGCCCCCCTCCGTCGGCGGCCCGCGCCGCTGGGCAGCGAGTCGGCGGCCGCGCCAGCCAGCAGCACGAGCTTGGCGATCGAGAAAGACCTGCAAGCGCGCAAGCTACGTCCGGCGCCGCGACGCGAGCATGCTCCGCGCCTGGCGTTTGGGCATGGCGTCTTCGGGCAGCTCACGAGCGACGGTTTGCGTCTTTTCGATAGCCACAGTTTCAAGCCACTCGCCTCGGTTCCGCTCGAGGCCCCGCGGGCGCTGCTCGGGCTCGCCGACGGCGCGCTGCTCGCGATTGGCGCTGAGCGGATGCTGCGCTGGGAGCCCGATCACGGCAAGGCACGAGTGTTGCCGCGGCCCGTGCTGCTGCCGGGCACGGAGGTATTCGCCGACCCGCTGACGGCCGATTTGATTTGGGTGTTCGACCCGGGCGGTCGCGCGAGCGCGCACCCTTCGCTCAGCAGTTTCCGCCTGGCTCAAGGCGACGAGCTGGTGGCTCTGCCTGAGCAGACCATCGCGCTTGGCTCGCCGCAGGGTGGCGTCTTTGGGGTGACGCGCGAGGGCGTCTGGCTGTATGTCGCGCAAGGTCGCGTCGAGCGCTTCAGCCCCGGCGGGCTGCGCCTGGCGGGCCTGACCCTGGCCGGCGCAACGTTGCCGCCTACCTGGGCGCTGCCGGCTCAGCGGGTAGATGAAGGTCTGTGGCTCGACGAAGGCGGCCAATTGCAGCGGGTGCTGGTCAGCCCGAGCTTCAAGCGTTTGGCCAGCGCTCGCCTGGCGGGCACGGCGTTCGTCGCCGATGTCGGCGACGAGGGGCGCCTGCTGGCGGTGGTGGAAGTGACCGGCGAAGGCCCGCGCTTCGAGCTCGAGCTCTTCAATAACGAGCTCGCGGCAGTGGCCCGCGTCGTCTTGCCGAGCGACCCTCCCACCGGCACCGAGGACTGGCTGAAGGTCGTGACCGAGAACCAAAACGTCGCCGTGGCCGGGCGCGAAGCGCGCGTCGCTGTGGGGGGACCTGGGCGGGTGACGATTTTCGACGCCCGGGGCAAACAGATTTTCTCCATACCTTCCCAGTAGTTGGAATTGGGCAGGAGACCGCCACAAACTTGGCCGGTTTCCGCCTTCCGGGCAGAAGTGATTGCCTCATGACCGCTCTTTCCAGCGAGCCCGAGCTGCGTGAGCTGCGCAAGCTGGCCGAAGAACTAGCGCGTCGCCTGGGGGAGCGCGTCTCGACCGCGCATCTTCTGGCAGCGCTCGTGGCCCAACCCAGCAGCACCGCCGAGCTGCTGCGCGAGCGCCGGCTCTCGACCGACGACGTGCTGCGCACCGCGCGCGGTTTGGCGGGCGACGAGCTAGCCGAGCCTGTCGCGTCCGCGCTAACTCGAGCCAAGGAGATCGGCGCGCGCATGGGCACGAACGTGCCGGCCTCTCCTCATCTGCTGTTGGCGCTGCTCGGTGAGCCGCGGGCCGTGGCGCGCCGCACGCTCGAAGCGCTGGGCGTCGACGCGAGTCGCTTGCGCGCGCAAGCCATGCAGGTTGGCTTGGGTCTCGTCGGGCGACGGCGCGCCAGCGCGCCCCAGGCCGTCAGTGTGTCGGCGATCGCGAAAGCTCCCGAGCCTGACGCGGCGCCGCCGCAGCGCACGCCGAGCGCCGTGAAGGTGCCGCTGTTTCCCCCGTCCAAGAAGCTTGGCGCGGCCGAGGCAGTACCGCTCATGCGCTTGCGCGAGCCAGCTGCCGTGCCGACGGCGCCCGCGCAACCTCCGGCGGAGGCGAAGACGGGGCTCACGATCACGCGCGTCGCGCCAGCTGCCCCTGCAGCCGTAGCGGCCAGCGCTGGCGCATCGGCCGGCGCTGGCGCATCGGCCGGCGCGGGCGCATCGGCCAGCGCGGGCGCATCAGGCGCGGCCACGGCGGCGCTGGCGGCTTCCGAACAGCGATTTCAACTCGATCCCCAACGATTTCCGCTGCTGTGCGAGCTGGGCAAGAACCTCACTTTGTCGGCGGCGCGGGGCGAGCTCGACCCGGTGGTGGGGCGGGATGACGTGATCGAGCAAACGCTCGATGTCCTGGCCAAACGCGAAGGCAACAACCCTTGCTTGGTCGGCGTGTCGGGGGTTGGCAAGACGAGCGTGGTGCGCGGGCTGGCGCAGCGCATCGCCGAGGGTCGCGACGTGCAGGCGCTCGACGACCGCGTCGTGATTCAGATCCCGATCGGCGAGCTAGTGGCTGGCACGGCCGTGCGCGGCGCGCTGGCTGGTCGCATCGCGCAGATTCGCAAGGAAGTCTTGGCTGCGCGCGGGCGCGTGGTGCTGTTTTTCGACGAGATTCATCAGCTGTTTCTGGGCGAGGCGGCCGAAGAGATCGCCTCGGAGCTGAAGCTGTCGCTGGCGCGCGGAGAATTGCCCTGCATCGGCGCGACCACGCTCGAGGAGTTCCAGAAAGCCATCGGTCACGACGCCGCGCTGGCTCGCCGCTTCGGCTTGGTCGAGGTGGAAGAGCCGTCGCGCGAAGACGCGTTCTTGATTCTCGAGGCGCTGCGCCCGCGGCTCGAAGCGCATCACCGCGTGAGCTACGAGAAAGCCGCGCTGGCGCTGGGCGTCGCCTGGTCGATCCGCTATTTGCCGGGCCGAGCGCTGCCGGATAAGGCGGTTTCGATTTTGGATTTGGCGGGCGCGCGCACTCGGCGCCGCGGCAAAACCGAGGTTTCGTCGCAGGCCGTCGCCGAGGTGGTGGCGGAATTGTCGGACATGCCGGTCGAGCGCCTGCTCGAGTCGGACGGCGATCGCATGCTGCGGCTCGAGGAGATCTTGGCCGATCGCGTGGTCGGTCACGGCCAGCAGATCTCGCGCATCGCGCGCATTTTGCGGCGCAACGCAGCCGGGCTCGGCTCGCGTCGCCCGATCGGTAGCTTTCTTTTGCTCGGCCCGACGGGTGTCGGCAAGACCGAAACCGCCAAGGCCATCGCCGAGGTGCTGTTTCACTGCGAGAGCGCCATGACGCGCCTCGATCTGTCCGAGTTCAGCGAGCCGCACGCGGTCGCGCGCTTGATCGGCGCGCCGCCCGGTTACGTGGGTCACGAAGCCGGCGGGCAGCTGACGGAGGCGGTGCGCCGCCGGCCGTACCAAGTCATTTTGCTGGACGAGCTGGAGAAGGCGCACCCCGACGTCTTGACCACGTTCTTGGGCGTGTTCGACGAGGGCCGCCTCACGGACGGTCGCGGTCGCTTGGTCGACTTCACCAACACCGTGATCCTGATGACGTCGAACCTCGGCTCCGAGGTGCTGGGCCAAGCCGCCAAGCGCCGGGTCGGCTTCGGCGGCGGTGAGCCGGCGCCGGCGGACGACGTGACGGCTAAAATCGTGTTGGCCGCACGCGCGGCGTTGGCGCCCGAGCTCTACAATCGTATCGACGAGGTGCTGGTATTCGCGCCTCTCAGTCGCGACGACGTGCGCGAGATCGCGCGCCGCCTGCTCGACGGCTTCGGCACGGCGCTGCTCGCGCAGCGCGGCGTCGAGCTCGAATACGGGCCCGAGCTCATCGAATACCTGATGGACGCAGGCGGCTTCGAGCCTACCCTCGGCGCGCGCCCGATGAAGCGCACCATCGCCCGCCTGCTCGAAGCCCCACTCGCCGAGCGCATCCTACGTAACGAGCTGCCGCGCGGCGCTGTGCTGCTCGCAAGCGTCGAAAACGGCAGCCTCGATCTCGACATTCTGGAGCGCGAGCGCGCGCCCGCGGCGGAGTAGGCTGTGCTCGCCGCTCGCGCGTGCAGCTGCACGCGCTCCAGGCTGGGCCTACCAACCCAGCTGAGTTTGCGCGCCTCACCGGGCGACTCGAGGCCAAAGCGCAGCTCGAGCGCGCGCGCAGCCTGGCCTCGCGCCGGCGCTGAGCGTCACAGCAAACACAAGCCCAGCCTGCAGGTCTTCATGCCGGGGCACTTTTTGCCGCATGTTCCGCAATTTTTCGTGTCGGAGCGGGTGTTGACGCACGCGCCGCCGCACAGGGAAAGGCCGGCGTCGCAAGTCGGTCGGCACTGCCCGTCGCTGCAGGTTTGGCTACCACCGCTGACGGCTCCGCACACCTGGCCGCATTGGCCACAATTGTGCGCGTCCGTTTTGGTGTCGCTGCAGGCGTCGCCGCATTTCGAGCGCCCGCCGCTACACAGAAAGCCACACTGGCCGCCGTCGCAGCGCGGCGCGCCGCCGCTCGGCGCCGTGCAAGCATGCCCGCAGCCCCCGCAGTTGGCGACGTCTTGGTCAAGGTTGACGCACGACCCGGCGCACGAGGTTTTGTCGCCGCAGTTCGTTGCGCAAGCGCCGGCTGTGCAAACCGCATCGGCCGCGCAGGTCTTACCGCAAGCCCCACAATTCGCTTGGCTCGAGCTCAGATCGACGCATTGTCCCGCGCACTGTGTGAGGCCGTCGTTGCAGGCGACCGCGCACTTTCCGGCGGCGCAAACGCCGGAGCCGCCAAGGACCGCGGGGCACACCTTGCCACAAGCGCCGCAGTTGTTGGGGTCGGCGTCCAAGCTGAGGCAGCCGCCGCCGCACGCAGCGTAGCCGTCGTCACAGTCGAGTCCGCAGTTGCCTGCGCTGCAACTGGCGGCGCCGTGCGCCGTGCCGGTGCACATTTTGGCGCAAGTGCCGCAATTTTGCGGGTCTGTCTTGGGGTCGACGCAGGCGCCGTCGCAGTTCTGTGTGCCAGCTGGGCAACTCAGCTGGCATTGCCCACCGCTACAGACCTGGCCGCTCGGGCAGGCGTGGTCGCACGACCCGCAGTTGGCTGGGTCGCTGGCGGTCTTGCTGCACGAACCGGCGCAAGCGGCGAAGCCCGTGTCGCACAGCGTTTGGCATTGGCCTGCCGCGCAGCTGGCCCGGCCGTTCGCGGGCGCGTCGCAGCGCTGGTCGCAGCCACCGCAGTTAGCGGGGTCGCTCTGCGCGTCGATGCAGCCCGAGCCGCACGCCGTGCGCCCCGGCGCGCACATGAAGCCGCACCTTGCCAGCGTGCAAGTCGCTTGCGCACCGGCCGGCGCGTCGCAGCGCTGGTCGCAGCCTCCGCAATGTTCGGGCGATGCCTGAGCATCCACGCAAGCTCCGGCGCAGTCGATCTTGCCTGCGGCGCAGCTGTCCGCGCACGCGCCGTTCGAGCAGACTTTGCCTGCTGGGCACGACGTGTTGCAGCCGCCGCAATGAGCGGGGTCGCTTTTCGGGTCCACGCACGCGCCGCCGCACGCGCTCAGCGGCGCGTGGCAGGCCAGCGAGCAGCTGCCGTTTTCGCAGCGAGCATCGCCGCCGGCGTCCGACGGGCAGGCACGCCCGCAGGCACCGCAGTTTTGCGGGTCCTCTGCGAGGTCGACGCAGCTCGTGCCGCAGGGCAAAAATGGCTTCGTGCACACGAAATTGCAGCTGCCATTCAGGCAAATGCCAGCGCCGTTCGGCGGCCCGCCGCAAGTGGCGTTACAGCCGCCGCAGTTGTTCGCGTCGTGGCTCGGATCGGTGCACACGCCGGCGCACGGCAGCTCGCTGGCGCGGCACATCGCGCCTGGGCCGCTCCCGCTTTGGCTGCCGCCGGTCGCGTCGCTCCGGCTGCCGCCGTCGCCTTGGCCGCCGCTCGCGTCGTTCTGTTTGCCCGGACGCACGCACTTGTTGCTGGCCGTGTCGCAGACGTAGCCGGCCAGGCAGTGGGCCGAGCTGTCGCAGTCCAGGCCCTCGAGACCGAGGGGCAGGTGCGACTCGCAGCCCAAGCAAAGTTCGAGCAGGGTCAAGAGCGTCGCGCACAGGTTGCGCAGACGAAGCAGGTGGGCCCAGTGCCTTGGCTTTTTGACCATCGTTCAATAGGGGTTGAGCAGATCGATGCGCTGGCCGCGTGCCGGGAGTGCGCGAGGTAACCTGGAAGCCAGCGGGCCCGGCGCGACGCGCGCTGTCGTCGTGGCGATGGGCGCTGCCTTCGGCTTCGCGGTCGGGCTTGCAACCGCCGCCGGCCCACGCGGCAGCGGCGCCAGGTCGTCGACAGCAATGATCGACGCCCGCGTGGTCAGGGCAGCGGCACGCCGCTGCAGTTCCGCGGGGCTGGTGGCAACGCTCGGTGGCTCCGCCCCGGACGTGCCCGCGTGGGCTATCGAGCGATCCCAGGTCGCCCAAGCAGCTCCGCCCACCAGGCTAGTGACGACGACCGCTGCGCCGAGGACCCGGCGCGGTCCCCGCCGTTGCGGTTCGAGCATGATCAGCTGATGCCGTGGGACCGCGCGGGGGCTGGTAACCGAGTGCAGGGTGGTTTGCTCACCAAGCGACGCCGGCGGCGAGCTCGCTGGCGGAGGGGGTAAGAGCGGCGTGACGGCGCGACCGAGCCATTTCGTCTCGAGCGCCGCGCCGGTCGCATCTTGGAAGATGCCCCGAGCCGTGAGAAACCTCGCCAGCTCTCGGCCCAGCTCGAAGATCGACGACGGGCGCTGCTCGCGGTTCTTCATCAGCCCGCGCGCGACTAGCGCTGCCAGCTCGGCTTCGACACCGAACGTTTCGAGTGACGCTGGCTCGTCGCGAACCACGCTGCGCAGCAGGCTGGAGCAGCTTTCTCCCTGAAACGGTAGGCGTCCGGTGAGCGCTTCGTACAGGACCACGCAAAATGACCAGACGTCGGTGCGCTCGTCGATGTCCGAGCGCCCGTAAGCTTGCTCGGGCGACATGTAGTCCGGGCTGCCGAGCAGCGTTCCGACTTGCGTTACGGCGCGCTCTCCTGCCGCCTCGACGCGGATGACCTTGGCGATGCCGAAGTCGAGCAGCTTGGGCTCGAGCGCGTCGCCGTGGCACGCGAGAAAGATATTCTCGGGCTTCAAGTCGCGGTGAATCACTCCGCGGGAGTGTGCCAGCGCCAGCGCGTCGGCGATAGGCAAGAGCAGCCGCAAAGCCTCCGCGGCAGGCAGAGGGCCGCGGTCCAGCACGTGGGCCAGGCTTTCGCCCTCCAGCAGCTCCATGACGATGAACGGGCCGCCCCAGTCCGTCTCACCGACGTCGAATACGCGCACGATGCTCGGGTGGACCAGCTTGGCCACGGCCCGCGCTTCGACCCGCAGGCGTTGGCCAAGCTCGGCCGCGTCCAGATCGGTCCGCAGCAGCTTGATGGCCACGGGCAGCTCAAGCTGCAGGTTGAAGGCGCGCCAGATCGAGCCCATGCCGCCTTCGCCGAGTAGGCTGTCGAGCCGATACTTGTTGGCGATGACGCTACCAGCTGTAGCATCGTCCGAACGCGCAGTCATGCCGCCGCTCCAGCAACATCTGCGCCAAGTTTAGAGCGCCGGGAGTTGATGCACTCCGCGGGGTGAGCGGAGGCGAAGCGCCCCGTTGGGGCGGATTGGTGGGTCGCGACTTCGCCGGCCGCCCAGCTAGCCCGGCGCGGCCTCGAGGGCGCGCCGGTAACGTTCCCGACGCAAATCATCGGCCAGAATTTCGTAGGCCTCGTCGATGATGAACAAGATGGCGTCCACGTCGTCACGTAGATCCGCGGTGGCAGGCGTCAAAACGCGAGTCGGATCGAGCTCTTCGCGTAGCTCGGTGTAAGCGCGGCGTACGTCGTAGCTGGTGGCGCTGCGGCTGACGCCCAAGAGCGCGAAGTAGTCGCCCTCGTCGACGAGCGCGCGCCGTGCGGCGATGCGTGAGCGCAAGGCTTCGTAGTCGAGCCGATCGGGTTCGCGTTTGGCGGGCGTCGTTGGGCTCGCCACGCGCCGCGCCTGGGGGCTCGACCCAGCCGCTTCCAAAATGCCCAGCTCGACCAGCGCCAAGAGCGCGGAGCTGAAGTCCGTCGACTTGGCGCGCGCGAGGGCGTCGCCCAGCGCTTCGCCGTCGAGCGAACGCACCAGGTCGGCCTCGTCCGTCGGCAGGGCGCACTCGCCGAGCAGCGCCTGGCTCGGTCCGGGTCGCAGCCGGATGCTCGCGCCGCCCAAACGCGCGATTGAAGCGTCGGGGGGCGAAACTCGCCGCACCAGCTCGACCAGCACTTCCGCGCCCGTCGCACCGCCGAACACCCCTGGCTCGGTCGCGAGTCGCGGCGGCACCTCGAGCTCGACACCGGTCTCGGCGCGCTCGAGCTTGGCGATGTGACCTATCAGCCACTCTGCGTGCGAGCGCAACACCGGCCACAGCTCGTCTTGTTGCAGGTAACCGTGGGCGATCAGCGCCGCGCCAGCGTGGCGACCGAACAGCGGCAGCTTGCGTCCGAGCTTCGCGTTCACGTCGGCCGGCAGGTTGCCGCGCTCGATCAGGCAGGCGACTAACGACTCGGTGTCGACGCTGGTGGCGGCCGTCACGAAGTCTCCATCGCGAAACACGACGCGCCGCATGCCGTCCGGGGCTTCGAACGCGACCGCGCCCGTATAGCGAGAGCGCACGGCGAGCGCCAGACAGCGCACCGCTTCGCCGGCTCGTAGCGTGCTCGGCAGCTCGAGCGGCTGAGGCGGCAAGCCGGCGGCGAGCGCGGGCGGAGCCGCCAGCGGGATCGAAGGCACGGCCGGGGGCGGCGCAACGAGCGCAGCGTGGTCCGCGTCTTGCGCTTTCGGCGGCGTGGTGGAGGCTTGCTCGGGCGGCGACGCGCTGGGCGCAAATGCCAGGCTGGCCGGCGGCACGTCGGACGGCGACCCAGGTGCCGTCCCGCGATGCTCACCGTCGCTGAGCGGCTGCGCTGGATCCGAAGTACCGGCGTTGGTGACCGCCGCGCGCGCGGGCATGTTCGGCGGCGTCTTCGGCGGCTCAGTCTCGCGGCTGAGTGGCGGCTCGGTCCGGGGCTGCTCGGCGGCGTGAGGTGGCGCGTTGGTGACTTCTGGGTCGCTGGTCGCCATCGGGGCTCGGCTGCTGCCGCCACTGCCGGTCTTGGTGCCCGTGCCGGCGGTTCCGCGCGAGCCCCGCTCGTCGGCGCCGCCGTGCGTGCTCGGCCCCGCGTCGCTTTCCTCGCCATCGTCGAGATCGAGCGGCTCGTCGAGCGCAGCCAGCACGTCGTTCGGTAAAATGGCTTCGAGCTCTGCCTCCGGGGAAAGCCGGTCGGATGGCGGCGCGATTGTGGCGCGGCTTTGCGTGACCCGCTGCTCGGCGCGCCCGAGCAGCATTTCCAGCTCGGGGCTCAGGCGGGCTTGTGGCAGCTGATTGGCGCTCGGCGCCACCGACGCGGGCGGCTCGTCGCGGCGCAAGCTCGAAGGTAGGTGCGAAGCCGGCTCCGGCGCGCTGAGCGGCGAGCTCCCCGGTCCGCTCGGCGGGGCGGACGGCAACGGTGCTGCCCCGACCCAGGTCGAGCTTTTCGGCGGCTGGCTCGGCGGCCTTTCGGGTGCGATCGAGCCGCCCGGCTTCTGGTCATAGCGAAACGGGCGTCGCGTTGCGGCGACTAGGATCGGCGCCCGCCCGCCCGGCGAAAGGCGCGGCCTCGCATCCTGCCGCGTTGGCGGGCCGATCAACGCCTCTACCTTTCGCGTCAGGGCGGCGTCGTCGACGGGACGATCGAACGAGCCGCTGCCTTCGCGCTCGATGATCGACGTCAGGTCCGGCGCGCTCTGGCTGCCTCGCTCGCGGATGAACACGACGTCGACGCGATGTCCGCCCGGCACGTCGCGGTGAATGCGCTCGACGCTCTCGACGGCGCCCGGCGCGTCGGCGTCGCACAAGATGAGCGCGGGCCGCTGCACCGAAACGCGATTGACCAAGAGCCCGAGCGGTACGTCCACGACTTGATAGCCGCGCGCGCGCAAGGCGGAGATCAGCCGTTCCGCTTCCGCGGAGGCGTCGCTAACGAAAATCAGGGCTCCGATTTCCGAAGAGCTCCCTGAAGAAGAGGAGCTTCCCGTCGAGCTTCCCGTTTCGCTTCCGGCCGGAGGATCGGGCACCACTAAGAACGTCAGTCTAGGTCGAGTCGCCGTCGCGCGTCCGCTCAGACTTCGGAGCAGGCTCTCGGTCCTTCGCGGCGGGTCCCGGCCCGCCGAGCTTCTCCGCGAGCCTCGCCCCGGCGGCCGGCCAGTAGCGCGCCGAAACGACTGCGAACACCAGCAGGGCGACCAGGATCAGCTCACCGGTAGTCAGTCCGAGCATGCGCAAAGCGTGTAGCCGACAAAGGGGTCCGGGGCG
>Ga0307508_10005164_pt1 | contig 12501 bp, 13 predicted proteins | sample 9_EM_MG_FD_203089 | JGI IMG/M metagenome (GOLD analysis project Ga0307508, IMG submission 203089) | Populus trichocarpa ectomycorrhiza microbial communities from riparian zone in the Pacific Northwest, United States - 9_EM | ecosystem: Host-associated > Plants > Roots > Unclassified | place... | reverse complement strand
GCTGCCGCGCCCTGTACCGCTTCGCCCTGCACCGCGGCCTCTCCGAGCACGGCCGGCTCGCGCTACCGCCCCTGGGCGGAGCTACTCAAGAGGACCTTCGCGGTCGACGTCGAGACCTGTCCCCGCTGCGGCGGGCGCATGCGCCTGCTCGCCGTCATCACCGACCTGACTCAGGCTGCCCGCTTCCTTCATCACCGCGGCGAGCCCAGCGTGCCACCCCCTCGAGCTCCGCCCCGAGACCCGCCCTACTTCAAGACCCACGTCGTCCGACGGCGACAGCCAACCCAGACCTTCTCCCAGTAGCAACTGTTCGAGGAGCACTGAACACTGAGACTCCGGCAACGTGCCGCAGCGCGGAGCCTCGCGCCCAGACCAGCTCCTTGCCCAAGCCTGCTGTCAGGGCGGCTTTGCGGGAGGGATGAAGGCCGTTCAGCGGGGGCTCACTGGGCCTCGGGGGCAGGAGTGGCGGACGGCCATCTCGGGCCCACCCCCATCAAATTACCTACGCGCCGAAGTTTGGATCGAGCCAAGGCGACGGCGGCTTGGTGCTGCCGAGCTTGCTCAGGGCTTCGCTCAGCGGCATCCCGAGCTCGACGCCGGTTGTCATACGAAAGCTGCCACCGGTGAAGGGGCGTTGCGGACTCCCGAACGCCAGCGGAGCAAGCCGTCCGCCGCGATGCATGCGAATGCTGCGCAAGACTCCGTCACGGTAGGTTCGCTCGCTACCGTTGTTGAAGCTGCGGCAGACCCTGGTGACACCGACGTCCTGGCAGTCTTCAGCCGGTTCCTCGACTGAAGAGTCTCCCAAGCAAAATCGGCCAGCACCTTCCCCCGCGAAAGCCTTGAGCGGCGGGAAGCACCTCGTCGTGTCGAGCCGACGCTCGCGACATCTTTCGATCGCCGCTCCATAGCTCACAGCCGCCGGCGCTCGACCCTCGTTGCCCACGCCCCGACCATCGCTCTTGCATCCAGTGCACGACGCCATCACCAGCAACGTGGCCAATGCGAGCCTGCTCGGCGCCCCCTCGATTCGGTTCGCAGCCCGTGCGCTCTCGTTCAAACCAGCCTACCTCTGGAATTCTGGGGGTGGATCAGTTCGAGCGCCCGCAGCGTAACCCCAGCAGCGGATCTGCGGCAAACCGGCGGCCCGCCTTTCGGAGCTCCGAGCACTGCCGGCTGGGGCTCCTGCCCGCCTTGTGACCGAGCGAGCTTCGCTCGCCTCGACCATGTCGCAAAGCCGCGCTATCTTCGCAAGTGTCATGAGTGGGGAGACAGCACTGTTGTCGCGGCGGCGAATCGCGAGCCGGTTGGGGCGGCCGGTGTTTCTTGGCATCAGCCTGCTCGGTGCGTACGCGTGTGGTGGAGGCTCGACAGCGTCACCCATGCCCCAAGAGCGAGACTCGCCGAGCCCGGCGGGAGGCGGCGTCGGCAGCCCCACGGGCGGAAGCGCGGGCACGCATTCAGCCAACAACGCCGGCAACCTCGGCGGCGGTATGAATAGCGGCGGGAACGGCATCCCCCTGGCAATGTTCTGGGACGCGCCAGCCGAGGCCGGAACGGATTGCGACGTTGAGGGTAAGCTACAGGGCTTCTATGGCGCGCCAAGGACATCTTTTGAGTCCGCGCGTTTCACGTGCCCGGTTTACCTCTGCGCTTGCCTGGCGGGCCTTTGGAAGTGCGCCGACAAGGTCTGCGTTGGTCAGACGGGGACGAGCGGAGCGTCGAATAGCTGTTCGCCGGATGTCGAGCGTGCCTTCGACTGCCAGTGCGGGAGCGATAGCTCATATTGCAACCAAGTTGGGGGCGCCGGCGGAGCCGGTGGTGAAGCGGGTGGGGGAGGCGCAGCCGGCAAAACTTGATGTGGCTAGGGGCCCCCCTACGGGGCTCTGCATACGGTCTCTGAGGTTGCGCAGATTCGGCACGGTGGAACTTGGGGCGGTTGCCGCCCAAGGAGGACGGTGCGATGCGCGTTGAAGCACGTGCATCCGACGAGTAAGCCTCCCCAGGCAGCAGTCATTGCCCTCACCATCTTGCTCCTGCTCGTGACAACGACACGCCCTGTGTTTGCTTGCAAGTGTGGAGAGCTGAGCGAGGCGGACCTGGCGACCAAGGTGGTTTTTGCTGGGACGGCAGTCGAATACCTGGAGCGGCAGCCAGATCACTCACGGAGCGTTGACGACGAGTACAACGCCGCCACTCGATTGGTCGTCGAATTCTCCGCGGACCTTCCCATCGGTGAGTCGGTCATCGTGATGGGGCGCCACGACTCCGATTGTAACCCTTGGTTTGCGGTTGGCGGTCGCTCGTTGGTGGTGGCTGCGCGTATGGGCGAGTTTCTCACGAGCAGCAAATGTCTGCAGATGCTCGACGGCGGGCAGGCGGCAAAGGTCCGGGAGCGCGTCCGGCTACCAGCGGACTACTTCGCCTTCGACGTCACACCCCGGCCGCCTCCGCCCGACCGCTGTTTGCAGCCGGCTACGGTCGACGCGGCGTTCGCTGCGGCGGATGCCGTGGGCTTCTCGACACCGAGAGCGGCTTGCGTGGTTCCGGGCACCGACGAAGTCGAGCAGGCCTCAGCGATGAAGTGGGCGTGGAAGGGTGCCGTGCGCGGCGACGTGCTGCGTGCGCGCGTGAAAGGGCGGCCTGAGCTCTCGTACGAGGACTTCGACTTTTTTGGAGAGCTGATCGAGGCCACGCACGGCAGGTGGCCGCCGGCCGAGTTCCTGCGGCGTGAGGGCGAGCTGCTGATCAACGACGGATGCTTGAACCCACGGCCGCCCCGGTCCGTGGCTGCGGGCGCGGAAGCGATGCGGCGGCTGTTCCCCCTACCCGCGGACTATGGGCGCTGGCTGCCTCCAGGCGACGACCCGCTCCCTCGGTTGAGCTGCTCGACGCTCGACCAAGCGCTGTTCGACCGTGGTGACGCAGCCGTTGCGGACTACCGCCGTCGCCATCAGCAAGCTTCGCCACGCCCCGCGACGGTCGAGACGCCCGTACGCAACGGTTCTTGCGCAGGGTGCGCGCTCAGTTACCCCGACGACGCGAGACCGAGCGTGGTCGTCCTCGCGCTGCTTGGCGCGTTTCTTGGCGCGTTTCTTGGCGCGCGGCGTGCCAGGTTACGGCGTCGTCGCCGTCGCGTCGCAGAAGGCCCGACCCGCGCTGGACTTTTCTAGCGTAGAACCACACCAACCGAGCGCGCTAATAGGCTGGCAAGTTCCTTCGTGCGGCGGCTGCGATTCTTGTCTCGCCACGCATACGAGGCCTGGTCGACACTGCTCGGCGCCGCCGCACGGCTGATCGGCCGCGACTTCGTGCGTGATGGCCCGATGGGGTCGTACTCTGGCCAAGAAAATCAAGAAGCCGTCGTTTGCCTGATACGCCAAAAGTGAGCGACTGATCAGCTCGAAGCGCCCAATACCCACTCGCCCGTTTGGCGCCGGGCACCCGACGTCGAAGAAATAGGCGTGACCCACGTTGCTGCCAAAACCGTTCTCGAATGCGCCGAGGGAGCGCTCCGTGGGCAGCTCAAGCTCATAGCCAAAGCGCAGCGGACGGCACTCCCACGACTGTGTCTGTTCGAGCCCGCCATGCGTCGCTTTACCAGGCAAGTCGATCGTGAGCGTGGCGCTAAACCATCGACTTGGCGGATCCGGATCGATGGTGCCTTGGTCTTCGGCGAGCGACGAATACACGAACGTCCCGCTCAGCCAAGCCGGCATCGGCTCCAGCTTCCAGTTCGTGCACGGCATTCCGGGTATGTCCCAACTGTCGGTATTGATGACGTCGTTGTCGTGAGTGAGCCAGACCTCCCCGCGACCAAACATCACGCCATGGATGTTCGCCCCAAAGGGCGGTGCGGCGTCGAGGATCGCGGCCCGCACCTTGGGCGTGACCACCTGCTCGAAGTGTGGGGCAAGCTGAGGCGCGTCCTTGAATGCAACTTCGCACCATGAATTCGTATTGACGCGCACCGGGTAACGCAGCCCCTGGGCGAAGCGTAAGGCGTCGCCGCCGCGTAGCGCCTGCTGCAACTCAGTGACTCGCGCCTCCGTCCCCTTCGGGACCCATCCATCATCCGTCGGCGGCAACGACGGCGACGCCTTGGCGGACGGCGCGCCGCTGGCCATGCCCGGCCTCGTCGAAGTGGTATCCCCGGGTCGGGTTTCAGTGGCTCGACCGCAGTGGCCCGTTGCCAGCATCAGCGGGCTGGTCATCAGGCGCGTCCACTTCTTGTTTCCGGGTTCCATCCAGAAGCCTAAACGCCGACCGCCGCATTTGTATTGCCGAGAGCGCGTCACGGTTCAGCGTACGGGGGTTATGCAGCGCCGGCCCAGGACATCCGGCTCTCGGGCTTGGGCCCTTTCGCGGCTTGGGACCCGCGGTGTCGCTGCAAGAGCCAGCCTCGGCTTGGTCGCTGCGATCGCGTGCACGGCGCAGGTGGCTTGTTCGCGCATGCGGGCGGACGGCACCGCAGAGCCGCCGCCGTCTGCGAGCCAGCCAACGATGCAGAGAAGCGCGCCACCAAGCCAGAGCGCCCTAGTGCCGCCGGGACTCGACGGTGACGCCCTGGTTCAAGATGCGGAGCGGCGCGTAATCGCGATGCAGCTAGCGCTCAAAGAAGGGCGCAACAGGGCATTCGTCGACGCCGTCGCGTACCCCGCGAAGGTCTACACCGAATCAGATTGCACGGCGGAGCTTGCAAATTCCGACTCGCTCTGGGCGCACTTTGACCAGATCAAGAAGCCCCTACCTCGCAGCATCGCGCAAGTGAGGCTCCCGGCTGTTTACGTGAGAGGAGGCGTGCCGCTCGGCGGCTGGATTTGGTACAACCCGCCCGGGGAATTCCGGATCATAGCGGATTCACTGTGGAAGATTGCAGACGTCGCCTGTTGGGGCGAGGTCCCGGTGTCCTTGCCGGCGAGCTTTCCACATCACTGGAAGGTCACGCTTCGCGTGGCCTCGGCGGTTTTCGAGATCCACGAAGCAAAAGCTCTGTCGCTCGCCGACGACTTACGCCTCGATACTGAGAAACGGATTGCCACCTTCAAGAGCGAGCATGGTCCAGCGCTCTCCTGCACGATCGATCGCGTCAGCGAAGCGGCATTGCCAGATCTTTACGGCACGATCTTCTATGCTCTGCTGGCTGACACAGCGCCGGAACGAGTGATCAGCATTTACCTCGACTGCCGCAAACACCACGAGAAAATGGCGCGCGAGCTACTCGTATTCGGGCCGAAGTTGGGCACGATTGATAGCGGAAGCTTTGTCGTGGGTTACGAGCCCGTGGAAGACTAGCCGAAAGCGAGGGCTCGGGTGGTCCCGACCGAAATGAGACTTCAACTCCTCAGTCGTGCGCGCCTACAGGCGCCGGCGCAGAGACGGCCCCAGAGCACCCTTGGGCCTCGGGGTCCCCGTCGAGCCAAAGCCTCAGCTCGGCGGTGCGAAGTTTCGCGAGACGCTCGCGTTGCTGCGCGCGGCACGTGTTGTACATGCTGCCGTACGCTACCTGTTTTTCCTCTTCGGGGAACAAGGCATCGAGCTCTGCGGTGCGGAATTGGAGCCATTCAGCTTGGGCGCGCTCAATGGCCTTGATCAGAGCAACTTCGCTCGCGCGACGCTGCTCGATGAGCCGCAGCGTGGCATCCATTTCCTTTTCCGCCTGGTTGGCCTCACGGGCCGCGCATTCGGTCATCCCTTTCTGTGAAAGCCAGTACATGTCGTTGCCGCACCGACTCGGCGTGTCTTCGTGTCCAGTCACAGGCGCTGCGAGACTTCCTGCCGACGTTGGCGTCGCGGACGCGCTCGGGCGAGTGAATGGCAACGGGTTTGATGGCGGTTGCCTTGCCGCGCCAGAGTCACTCGCAGTGGGTCCGCTTTCGCCGCTCTTCGAGCACCCGGTCAGTACGAGCATCAAGACCACGATGCGGCATGCCAGCGTCTGCATGGAGCGATGATGCCATGGGCGCGCGTGTAGTCCTCTTGGTTGCCATGATTTCCGGTTGCTCGCGTGCGAGCGGTGGGTCACACAAGCCAGTACGACGTCCACGCGCGCCAGAAGCGGCCAGCGCGGCACCGGCTACTGCTGCGGTCGCCGCGACGACAGCTCCGCAGCACCGTTTGGTGGCGACTCCCAGAGAGCGCGGTGCCCATTTCGGCCACGCGGTTGCGCAAAGCCAGTCCTCTCTCGTGATTGGCTCCCCTGGCCACCAGCCGGGTGGCGCTGTTTACATATTCGAGGGCACGGGTTCGTCGATGAAGCAGCAACTGCTCGCCCCACCGTTCCTTCAAAAATACGATGCGTTTGGGGATCATGTTGCCATCGACAACGATCTGGCGCTGGTTACTGCTCCCTATCGCAAGATCGCCGGCGCTGAAGGGTTTGTTTTCACTTTCAAGCAGACGCCGCAAGGCTGGGTGCAGTCGGGCTCGCCGATGCACGCGCCTGGCAGCGCGCAGCCGGACAGATTTGGTAGCGCAATCGCGCTGTCCGGCGCCAGCCTTCTTGTCGGCGCTCCCGAACGCCATACGGGCGGAAGAATTGGCCAAGGCGCAGCGTACATTTTTCAACGCGAGGGTGAGGTTTGGACGTCCCACGGTCCTCCGCTGGTCGCGAGCGACGGCCAAGCGGAGGACCGGTTCGGTCTCGAGGTGGCTCTTGACCAAGACCTGGCGATCGTTAGCGCGGTCGATCGCAACGTCGATGGTCACAAACATGCGGGCGCGGTGTACGTCTTCGAGCGCACTGCCTTGGGCTGGACTCAGCGGCAAGTGCTCACGGCACAAGATGGCGACGCTGACGAATACTTTGGCTCCGCTATCGCCGTGTCAGGCAACAGCCTACTCATTTCGTCGTACCTGCACACCGTCGGAACCAGCTTTCGACAGGGTGCCGTCTATCCGTTCTTCAAGGATGGAGCCGAGTGGATCGCCGGACCCATACTCACGGCAAGCGACGGCGGCGACGACGACCGCTTCGGCTATGCGATTGCTATGGACGGCAACCGCGCGATCATCGGAGATATCCCCTACAAGACTGGTCACCGAAGCAACCGCGGGGCGGCATACGTCTTCGAGCGCCACGGCCGCGCCTGGCTCCAAAAAGGAGACCCGATCGAAGCCACGGACGGCAACGCCTCCGATGACTTCGGTACCGCGTTGTCAATACGGGGCACCACGGCGGTCATTGGCGCATCGCAGCAAGGTCCAGAAGCAGAGGACAATCCGGGCGCCGCATATATGCTGCGGCTAGCCGCGGAAGAGTGACTTCGCGCGTTCCGAACGCGCCCCAAGGCCTCACGTCGCCCGAGTCGGGTCTTGATGCGACGCAAGATGCGCCCGAATCCTTCGTAGCCGCTGGAGGCTAGGGCTACCGACGCCGCGATTCGCCGCAAAGCAGCGGAGCTAGTTCAACGAGCCCGGGACGACGTTGAAGGCGAACACCGCGGCGTCGGAGTTGCGGGCCATGAGGATGTCCGCCTTGCCCTGCGAGCTCGGACGGATCCGACCCGCGCCGAGGATCCCGTGCTGGAGGCCGACTCGGAAGTAGTCGCGGCCGTAGCCCACGAGAGCGCCGAGCTAGCCTTCGCGGGACGCCCCGGCGTGGTCATCGACGCGCCGCTTTCGGTGCGCGAAGCCGGCTTCAGCTTGCACGCCGCGACCCGCGCCGGACCGGCCGACGAGCAAGGACGGCAAGCCCTGCTGAAGTACATCTTGCGCCCGCCGCTGGCCACCGAGCGGCTCCTCCCCGGCCCCGATGGCCTCGTGCGCATCGCTCTCAAGAAGCCGTTCAGTGACGGCACGGTCGCGGTCGACCTCGACCCGCTGTCTCAAATTACCTACGCGCGTTGCCGGCACGGTCACGGTGCGGCGATCCTCGTGGCGGGGACTCGTGGGAACGCCCAAGAGCGGGCGCGACCGCAAGATCCCGCTCACGGCACGGCTCGCGTCGGCGCTTCGCGCGTGCAGGCATCTTCGGTCCGACCTGGTGTTCTGCTACCAAGATGGCAGCCCCATCAACCGCTCCTTCGTGGCTGCAACGCTCAGACACGCCTCCAAGCGGGCCGGGCTCCGAACGATTGGATCGCACGTGCTTCGGCACACTTTCTGCTCACACCTCGCGATGCGAGGCGCGGCGCCGAAAGCGATCCAAGAGCTAGTCGGTCACTCGACGCTCAGCATGACCCTTCGGTACATGCACTTGGCGCCCACAGCGCTCCGCGAAGCCATCGGTCTGCTCGACTTTGGGCAGCCGGTGGGCAGCGCTGAGAGCGCCGCGGTTTGAAGTAGCGAGGCCGGGCGCAAAACCCGTGGTTCAGAAAGCGACAGTCGCCAGGCGGTTGGGCGACCGAAGGGAAACTAAATCCCTACCCCGGCGGGCGTTTTGAATGCCGTTCGATGTTGGTCAGGCGCTGCAGCAATTCGACGTGCAGGTGGTCGAACTTTTCGTGAAGGTGAGCGATCTCGAGCTCGGCCTTCAGGTTGATGTCGTACTCGATGTCGTTGCGGACGCGCTCGCGGGCCACCTGGCGGTTCTGGCTGAGCAGCACGAACACCGACAAAATGATGGCCTCGAGCGAGACGACCATGGTGAGCAGGCCGTACGGAAACGGATCGAAGCTGCCGAACGGCAAGCGACTGAGCGGCCCCGAGTTGAGCACGATCCAGATGAAGAACAGGCCAAGGTGGATGAACAAGAACGGCAGGCTGCCGCTAAACTCCGAAATCCAGTCGGCCACCTTCATCACGGTGCTGCGATTGTCTTCGGTTTCTTCGTTCACGTTGCGCGAGGCGGTGTGGCGCAGCTTTTCGTTGGTTTCGCGCAAGCGCCGACCCGTCGCGGCCAGCAGATCCATCGCGGCGTGAGGCTTGAGACGAATCAGCTCTTCCAAGTCTTCGCGATCGACCACGACCGCTTCCACGTCCTTCGTCGCCACAGCAGAGGCGGTGCGCGCGCCGCCGTCGAGCAGCGAAATCTCGCCGAAGAAATCGCCGGTGCGCGCGGTCTCGAGCACGATGCGCTCGCCCGTGTCGTTCTTGAAGAAGATCTCGATTTCGCCGGAGCGCACGACGTACAGCGAATCGCCCGGGTCTCCGCGCTCGAACACGGAGGCGCCGCCGGCGAAGGTCACGGTATCCAGCCGTTCCGCCAAGGTGGCGCGCTCCTGCTCGTCGAGCAGCGAGAACAGCGGAACTTCGGCCAAAAGTTGAGGATCAGCGCCCATGGGTGGTCGCGAGTCTCCGTCGCCCGAATCGCCCCTGCAAGCTGTTTCGCCGCGCGCCAGCTTGGCGGGGCTGCGCTAGGCTTTGCACATGTCCGAAGCCGTGTACGTGGTTTCTGCCGTCCGAACTCCGATCGGCGCCTACCTGGGCGCCCTGGCCAGCGTGCCTGCTCCGCGCCTTGGAGCGACCGCGATCAAGAGCGCGCTCGAGCGCGCCGGCATTGCGGCCGAGCAAGTGGGCGAAGTGTTCATGGGCAACGTGCTGTCGGCCGGCATCGGCCAAGCGCCGGCTCGGCAAGCGGCGATCTACGGCGGCGTACCCAACACCGTTCCAGCGACCACCGTCAGCAAGGTGTGCGGCTCGGGACTGCAAGCGGTGATCTTCGGCGCCAAGACGCTGGCCCTAAGCGACGCCGAAATCGTGGTGGCGGGCGGCATGGAATCGATGTCGAACGTGCCGTATTACCTGCGTGAAGCGCGCTCGGGCTACCGCATGGGCGACGGCAAGCTGATCGACGGCATGATCTTCGACGGCCTGTGGGACCCGTACAACGACTACCACATGGGCCAGGCCGGCGAGCTGTGCGCCAAAGAGTACGGCCTGACCCGCGAGCTACAAGACGAGTTCGCGAAGAAGAGCTACGCGCTTGCCAGCGCGGCGCAAAAGAGCGGCGCCTTCGCCAAAGAGATCGCGCCGGTTTCGATCGCCCAAAAGAAGGGCGAGCCGACGCTGGTCAGCGACGACGAGGAACCGAGCCGCGGCGACCCCAGCAAATTCGCGAAGCTCCGGCCAGCTTTCACGAGCGACGGCACGATCACGGCCGCCAACGCCTCGAGCATCAACGACGGCGCCGCCGCGCTAGTGCTGGCGAGCGAAGGCGCCGTCAAACGTCATGGCTTGAAACCGCTGGCGCGCATCGTCGGTTACGGCGCTGCCGCCCAAGCGCCCGAATGGTTCACGACCGCGCCCGCCAAGGCCATCGACAGCACGCTGAAAAAACTCGGGCTCACGCCACAAAACATCGATCTTTGGGAGATCAACGATGCGTTTTCGTGCGTGACCATGGCCTGCACCAAGCTGGCCGGCATCGACCCTGAACACGTGAACGTGCGCGGCGGTGCGGTCGCGCTGGGGCATCCAATCGGCGCCTCGGGAGCGCGCATTTTGGTGACCCTGCTAGGAGCGATGCACGATCGTGGGAGCCAGCGTGGTGTTGCTACCTTGTGTATCGGAGGCGGCGAAGCCGTCGCTGTGGTGGTCGAGCGCTGCTGACGGAGCCAACGCGACCCGCTCGAGCATGATCGAGCGCTCGAGCGCCTTGGCCAGCGGCTCTAGCTTGCCGCGGCCGGCCCACAGCTCGAGCAAAAGATCGCCCGGGCCATCGATCACGATGCTGAGCTGCTTCTTGCGTTCTTCGACGTGCAGCCGGCGCACCAGCTGGCTGTGGCCGCGATCGAGCGCGACCGCCAGGCGCAAGATGGCCGACAGCACGACCACGCTGTGGTGCTCGCGCAGCGGCAGCGCCAGCAGTTTTTTGCCCTTTTTTCGCGGCCGCGGCCCGCGGTGATAAAGCGCGATCAGGCCGAGCAGCTCGATCTCGTCGTCGGTGAAGCCGCGCAGGCTGGAGTTTCTGATGATGTAGCGCGAGTGACGCTCGCGGTTCTCGAAGTCGATGTGGCGGCCGATGCCGTGCAAGAGCGACGCATATTCGAGCAGCTCACGCTCCGCACCGCCCAGGCCGTGCAACTTCTGCGTCTGGTCGAACAGCGAGAGTGACAACTCCGCGATGTGCAGCTCGCGCGGGTCGTCGCGATCGAACTTGCGCATCAGCTCGACCACGCTGCGCCGGCGAGGATCCGAAATCACACGATGCGGCACCGGGTCGATGCCGCGCCGCTCGATGAAGTCCCAGATCACGCCCTCGCGCAGCGACGTATCGCATAGCGTGAGCTCTTCGGCCTTCGCCAGCTCGAGCAGCTCGCACAAGAGCACGCCGCCGAGGTGGATGGTGTCGGCTCGCGCCTCACCGATGCCGGGCATTTTGGCGCGTTTCGCCTGATCGGACTCGCACAGGCGCTTGACCAGCTCGCGCAAGTCGCGCTTCTTCACGCTCTGGGCGTTGAGCGAGCGAAACGCGCCGCCGCCCGCCAGCAAGTGCGCGCCCTCGCCCAGCGTGCGAATCGTGCCCGACGTGCCGACGAAGCGCGTCGCGCCGAAGCGCTTGGCCTCCGACATCACCTCCGCCGCCGCGCCCTGCACGTAGCCGGACAGCTCGTACAGCTCACGCGTACTGAGCGGCGCTACGCCGCCGCCTTGTCGATGGAGCAGGCGCTGCACGCCGAGCCGCATGCTCTGCGCCAGCATGACTTCATTGCTGTTGCCGACCGCCACCTCGACACTGCCGCCGCCAATGTCGATTACAAGGCCGCGCTCGCCGCCCAAATCGATGGAATGCTTGACGGCCAGAAAGATCAGTCGCGCTTCTTCGGAGCCCGAGATGACCCGCGGCATCACGCCGGTGCTCTGAAAAATCGCGTTCAAAAACTCGGTGCCGTTTTCGGCCTCGCGCGTGGCGCTGGTCGCGACCGCCAAAATTTCTTCGACGCCGCGGCTCTCGGCAAGCTTGGTGTAGCGGCTCAGCACCTCGACGCCCTCGTTGAAGGCGCGCTCGGTCAGGCGCATTTCGCCAAACATGCCCAGCCCCAGCCGAACCATGCTCTTCTCGCGATCGATGACGTGGAAGGTGCGACCGTCGAACTCGACCACCACCAGGTGAATCGAGTTCGTGCCGATGTCGATCGCGGCCAGTTTCACGGGTCAGCAAGGTACCAAAAAATCGGCCCGCGTAGGGACCTTGTCGCGTCGGCAGGCCCTGCGCGGCCCGGCAATCCGCGCTAGGCTCGCGCTCGGTCCTTCAAGTCAACATGAACGGTTCGGTGACAATCTCGGCACGTTCTCCCGACTTTCAGCGGGCGTTCGTAGCAATGCGCTACTACTTTGGCATGCGCGGCCCCGCGCTGGCCGTCGCGCTCGACGCCGTGGGCGTCCAAGCCAGCACCGCCGACGTGCTGCGCGGGCTCTGTCACGCTGAGCGCGCCGAACGCGCCAAAGCCCTGGGCGCGGAGCTCGGGCGGCTGGCGACGGCGCTCGACGAGCGGGGGCTCTGGCGATGATGAGCCGCGGCCGCGTGCTGACTCGAGAACAAGCGCAGAGCGCCGTACCGATTCCGCGCCACGACTCCGCCGAGCGCGGGTTGCCCTTCGGACGCGTGGCACCCAAGAC
>Ga0307508_10005163_pt1 | contig 12502 bp, 5 predicted proteins | sample 9_EM_MG_FD_203089 | JGI IMG/M metagenome (GOLD analysis project Ga0307508, IMG submission 203089) | Populus trichocarpa ectomycorrhiza microbial communities from riparian zone in the Pacific Northwest, United States - 9_EM | ecosystem: Host-associated > Plants > Roots > Unclassified | place... | reverse complement strand
ATTGATCCGCCACGCTATACCATCGAAGAGTGTATGGAGCGGGGGCTGACCTACGCTGTTCCCCTGAAAGCGAAACTGCGCCTGAGCTGTAATGACGAGGAGCACGTGGATTTCCAAACCATCGTTCAGGACGTTTTTCTTGGCAACATACCTTATATGACCCCCCGCGGCACCTTTGTTATCAATGGCGCCGAGCGCGTGGTGGTAAGCCAGCTGCACCGCTCACCCGGTGTATTCTTTGGACAGTCTATTCACCCCAACGGCACCAAAATCTACTCTGCCCGCGTGATCCCCTTCAAGGGCGCCTGGATGGAGTTTGCCACCGATATCAACAACGTGATGTATGCGTACATCGACCGTAAGAAGAAATTCCCGGTTACCACGCTGCTGCGTTCCATCGGCTACGAAACAGACAAGGATATCCTGGAGCTGTTTGGCATGGCCGACGAGGTGAAGAGCGACAAGAAAGCGCTGGAAAAACATATCGGCAAGAAACTGGCCGCCCGTGTGCTTCGCACCTGGGTAGAAGATTTCGTGGACGAGGATACCGGCGAAGTAGTATCCATCGAGCGTAACGAAATTGTGCTGGAGCGCGATACTATCCTGGACCAGGAAGCGATAGACATGATTGTGGACATGGACGTGAAGAGCGTGTTTATCCAGAAAGAAGATGTAGGCGGCGACTACGCTATTATCTACAATACCTTAAATAAAGACACTTCCAACAGTGAGCTGGAAGCTGTTCAGCATATTTACCGCCAGCTGCGCGGCGCCGATGCACCGGACAATGAAACTGCCCGTGGCATCATCGACAAGCTGTTCTTCAGCGACAAGCGCTACGACCTCGGCGAAGTAGGCCGTTACAAGATCAACCGCAAACTGGGACTTAACCAACCGCTCGATCACAAGACCCTGACCAAGGAGGATATGATCGAGATTATCAAGTACCTGGTGCGCCTGACCAATGCAAAGGCTGAAATAGACGATATCGATCACCTGAGCAATCGCCGCGTACGTACCGTGGGCGAGCAGCTCTATGCACAATTTGGCGTGGGCCTGGCCCGTATGGCAAGGACCATCCGTGAAAGAATGAACGTGCGCGACAACGAGGTGTTTACACCGGTGGATTTGATCAATGCGAGGACGCTGTCTTCGGTAATCAACTCCTTCTTCGGTACCTCGCAGTTGTCGCAGTTCCTCGACCAGACGAACCCGCTGAGCGAAATCACCCACAAGCGTCGTATCTCGGCACTCGGACCGGGTGGTCTTAGCCGTGAGCGTGCCGGCTTCGAAGTACGTGACGTACACTACAGCCACTATGGCCGTCTTTGTACGATTGAAACGCCTGAAGGCCCGAACATCGGTCTTATCTCTACCCTTTGCGTACACGCGAAGATTAACGAGATGGGCTTTATCGAAACGCCTTACCGCAAGGTAGAGAATGGCAGAGTGGACCTGAAAAAACTCACTTTCCTGAGCGCGGAAGAAGAGGACCTGGCGAAAATCGCCCAGGCCAATATTCCGCTGGATGAGAAAGGTGGTTTCGTGGAAGAAAAAGTAGTAAGCCGCCAGACAGGCGACTTCCCGATTCTTGACAGGGAAGAAGTAGAATATATGGACGTGGCCCCGAACCAGATTGTTGGTTTGAGCGCCTCGCTGATTCCGTTCCTTGAGCATGATGACGCCAACCGTGCGCTGATGGGATCGAACATGCAACGCCAGGCTGTGCCGCTTATCCGCCCGCAGGTGCCCATCGTGGGTACAGGCCTGGAAGGCAAAGCCGCACGCGATGCAAGGGTGCAGATCCTGGCCGACGGGGAAGGTATTGTAGAATACGTGGACGGCAACGAAATTCATGTTCGTTACGACCGCAACGATACCGACCGCCTGGTGAGCTTCGAGGACGATTTGAAACAATACACTCTTACCAAGTTTATCAAAACCAACCAGGAGACCTCCATCACGCAAAAGCCCGCCGTTAAGAAAGGCCAGCGTGTGAAGAAAGGGGACTTCCTGACAGAAGGATACGCCGTTAAAGACAGCGAACTGGCCCTGGGCCGTAACCTGAAGGTGGCATTCATGCCCTGGAAGGGTTACAACTTCGAGGATGCCATCGTAATAAGTGAGAAGGTGGTGCGTGAAGATCTCTTCACTTCCATCCACATCTCCGAATACGAGCTGGAAGTACGCGATACCAAGCTGGGTGAAGAAGAGCTGACACCGGATATCCCCAACGTTTCGGAAGAAGCGACCAAAGACCTCGATGAGAACGGTATCATCCGCATCGGCGCTTCGGTAAAAGAAGGCGATATCATCATCGGTAAGATTACGCCCAAAGGCGAAAGCGACCCCACTCCCGAAGAGAAGCTGCTCCGCGCCATCTTCGGTGACAAGGCCGGCGATGCCAAAGACGCTTCACTGAAAGCACCTAACGGTGTGGAAGGTGTGGTTATCAATAAAAAACTGTTCCAGCGCGCCAAGAAAGACAAGAATGCGAAAGTGCGTGAGAAAGCGCAACTGGAAAAGCTGGAAAAGATCCACGAGAAGAATGTGGAAGATCTGAAAGAGCTGTTGCTGAGCAAGCTGCAAACCCTGCTGAAGGATTTTGCTTCGGCCGGTGTGAGCAACAATTTCGGTGAAATGCAGATTGGCAAAGGCGCTAAATTCAATGCGAAGAACCTGGCTTCCATCGATTACCTGAACGTAAACCCGCTGGGTTGGACAGGCGATGCAAAGACGGATGACTGGATCAACGTATTGCTGCACAACTACAGCATCAAGTACAACGAAGAGCTGGGCCGTTATAAAAGGGAGAAGTTCAATATTTCCATCGGTGACGAATTGCCCGCTGGTGTATTGAAACTGGCCAAAGTATACCTGGCTGTTAAGCGTAAGCTGAAAGTGGGTGATAAGATGGCCGGCCGCCACGGTAATAAAGGTATCGTAGCCAAGATTGTGCGTGCAGAAGACATGCCTTTTCTGGAAGACGGAACCCCGGTTGACATTGTGTTGAACCCGTTGGGCGTACCTAGCCGTATGAACCTGGGCCAGATTTATGAAACCATTCTTGGCTGGACAGGGGAGAAGCTCGGTGTTAAGTTTGCAACGCCCATCTTCGATGGTGCTACCGTAGACGAAATTGCAGAGTACTGCAAGAACTCCGGTATACCCATGAACGGTCACACTTACCTGTATGATGGTGAAACCGGTGATCGCTTCCACCAGAAAGCAACCGTGGGTATCATTTATATGATTAAGCTGCACCACATGGTAGATGATAAGATGCACGCCCGTAGCATTGGGCCGTACAGTCTTATCACGCAACAGCCCCTGGGTGGTAAAGCCCAGTTTGGCGGTCAGCGTTTCGGGGAAATGGAAGTGTGGGCTCTCGAAGCCTACGGTGCTTCCAATATCCTGCAGGAGTTGCTTACCATTAAGTCTGATGATATCATCGGCCGCGCCAAAACATACGAAGCGATTGTTAAGGGTGAGAACATTCCGAGAGCGGGTGTCCCCGAATCGTTCAACGTACTGGTGCATGAGCTTAGAGGCCTTGGCCTGGATTTGAAATTTGAATAATGAAATAAGTAACCGGGAGCCTTAACAGGCGTCCCGGTTTTCTGACTTCGCATTTCAATCAATTAACTACAAACAAGTAACTAACAGATATGGCTATCAGAAAAGATAATCGTCAAAGAGCCACTTTTACTTTTTCGAAAATCACTATCGGTCTTGCTTCGCCCGACAGCATCCTGGAAAGGAGTTTTGGCGAAGTGCTGAAGCCGGAAACGATCAACTATCGTACTTACAAACCCGAGCGTGACGGTTTGTTTTGCGAAAGGATTTTCGGGCCGGTAAAGGACTATGAATGCGCCTGCGGCAAGTACAAACGTATCCGTTATAAGGGTATCGTATGCGACCGTTGCGGCGTGGAAGTAACAGAGAAGAAAGTTCGCCGCGAAAGAATGGGCCACATCAAGCTGGTTGTTCCCGTGGTGCATATCTGGTACTTCAAAAGCTTACCTAACAAAATCGGTTACCTGCTGGGCGTAAGCTCCAAGAAACTGGAAAGCATTGTATACTACGAGCGTTACGTGGTGATACAGGGCGGTGTGAAAGAAAGCCTGAACAGCGGTGACCTGCTGACAGAAGAAGAATACCTGGAAATACTGGAAACCCTGCCGAAGGACAACCAGTACCTGCCTGACGATGATCCTCAGAAGTTCATTGCAAAGATGGGCGCCGAAGCGGTACATGACCTGCTGCAGCGCATCGACCTGGACAGCCTGAGCGCTCACCTGCGCCATGCTGCCGCCAACGAAACATCGCAGCAACGTAAGGCCGACGCCCTGAAACGCCTGAGCGTGGTGGAAGCTTTCCGCGAAGCCAATTCACGTATCACCAACCGTCCCGAGTGGATGGTGATGCAATACATACCGGTGATACCGCCGGAACTGCGCCCGCTCGTGCCACTGGACGGCGGCCGTTTTGCCTCTTCCGATTTGAACGATTTGTACCGCCGGGTTATCATCCGCAACAACCGTTTGAAACGTCTGCTGGAAATTAAAGCGCCTGAAGTCATCCTGCGTAACGAAAAACGTATGCTGCAGGAAGCCATCGACTCACTGTTTGACAACTCACGTAAGTCAAATGCGGTGAAGGCCGAAGGCGGTCGCGCACTGAAATCCTTAAGTGATGTACTGAAGGGTAAACAAGGCCGTTTCCGCCAGAACCTGCTGGGTAAACGTGTTGACTACTCCGGCCGTTCGGTTATCGTGGTAGGACCCGAGCTGAAGCTGCATGAGTGCGGCCTGCCGAAAGATATGGCTGCCGAGCTGTTCAAACCGTTTATCATCCGCAAGCTCATTGAGCGCGGTATAGTAAAAACAGTAAAGAGCGCCCGTAAGCTGGTAGACAAAAAAGAAGCCATCGTATGGGACATTCTTGAAAATATATTGAAAGGGCACCCGGTGATGCTTAACCGCGCCCCTACGCTGCACAGGTTGTCTATCCAGGCTTTCCAGCCCAAGCTGGTGGAAGGCAAGGCGATACAACTTCACCCGCTGGTGTGCTCGGCGTTCAACGCTGACTTTGACGGTGACCAGATGGCGGTACACGTGCCTTTGAGCAACGCGGCCGTACTGGAAGCCCAGCTGCTGATGCTGTCTTCGCACAACATCCTCAACCCGCAGAACGGTACGCCTATCACCCTGCCTTCGCAGGACATGGTGTTGGGCCTGTACTATATCACCAAAGGAAAGAAATCGACCGATAAGGAAATAGTACGTGGCGAGGGCAAGGCATTTTACAGCGCCGAGGAAGTGATCATCGCTTACAATGAAGGACGTGTTGACCTGCATGCCTGGATTAAAGTGAAAACGAACATACTGGAAGAAGATGGTCAACTGGTGAAGAAGCTGATTGAGACGACTGTAGGCCGTGTTATCTTTAACCAGACCGTGCCCAAAGAAGTTGGTTTCGTAAATGCATTGCTGACCAAGAAATCACTGCGTGAAATCATCGGCGACATCACTACCATTACCAACGTTCCCAAGACGGCCAAGTTCCTCGACGATATCAAGCAAATCGGTTTTCGTACCGCTTTCCAGGGTGGTTTGTCGTTCAACGTGAATGACCTGATCATCCCCGACGTGAAGGAGCAGCTGCTCGACAACGCGAAGGTGGAAGTAGACGAAGTATGGGAAAACTATAACATGGGTCTTATCACGAATAACGAACGTTACAACCAGATTGTAGATATCTGGAGCCGTGTGGATACCCGTATTACAGAAACGCTGATCCGCGAGCTGGCGAATGATAAACAGGGCTTCAACTCTGTGTACATGATGCTGGACAGCGGTGCCCGTGGTTCCAAGCAGCAGATCAAGCAGCTGGCAGGTATCAGGGGTTTGATGGCCAAACCCAGGAAGAGCGGCAGTACCGGAAGTGAGATCATTGAAAACCCAATCCTTTCCAACTTCAAAGGCGGATTGAACGTATTGGATTACTTTATCTCTACCCACGGTGCCCGTAAAGGTCTGGCGGATACGGCCCTTAAAACGGCCGATGCCGGTTACCTGACCCGTCGACTGGTAGACGTGGCGCAGGATGTGGTTATTACAGAAGAAGATTGCGGTACGCTACGTGGTATTGCCACTACCGCATTGAAAGATAATGAGGACATCGTTGAACCGCTGGTAGACCGTATCGTGGGTCGTACTTCGCTGCACGATGTTTACCATCCGCAAACGGATGTGCTGCTGATAGCCGCCGGCGAGCAAATCACCGACAACATCGGTCAGAAGATAGAGGAGGCCAATGTGGAAACCATCGAAATCCGTTCGGTGCTTACCTGCGAAAGCAAGCGCGGCGTATGCGTGAAATGCTATGGCAAAAACCTCGCTACGGGCTATACCGCCCAGCGTGGCGATGCTGTGGGCATCATCGCTGCCCAGTCCATTGGTGAGCCGGGTACACAGCTGACCCTGCGTACCTTCCACGTGGGTGGTGTTGCGGGTTCTGCTTCGGTAGAATCTTCGCTGACCGCCAAGTTCGACGGCACGGTGCAGTTCGACGGTCTTCGTACCGTACTGATGGAAAATAATGAAGGAAACAAAGTACAGGTTGTAATAGGCCGTACAGGTGAAATAAGGAACATCGATATTAAGAACGACCGTTTGCTGAATGTAATGAACATCCCTTACGGCGCTACACTGGCGGTAAAAGACGGCCAGAGAGTAAACAAAGGAGATATCATCTGCACATGGGATCCTTACAACAACGTAGTGGTGGCTGAAATAGCTGGTACCATTAAATTTGAAAACGTGTTGGAAGGTATTACTTACCGCGAAGAGGCCGACGAGCAGACCGGTCACCGCGAAAAAGTGGTTATTGAAACAAAAGATAAAACCAAGATTGCGTCTATCCTGGTAGAAGGCAAGGAAATCAAATCGTATAACCTGCCCGTAGGTAGTCACATCATCATAGAAGGTGGTGACGATGTAAAAGCAGGACAGGTAATCGTTAAGATACCCCGTGTACTTGGTAAGCTAAGGGATATCACGGGTGGTCTGCCACGTGTTACGGAGCTGTTTGAAGCACGTAACCCGGCAAATCCGGCCATCGTATCTGAAATTGACGGTGTAATTGCCTTTGGCGCCATCAAACGTGGTAACCGTGAAATTGTGATTGAAGCGAAAGACGGTGTTATAAAGAAATACCTGGTGCCGCTGACCCGCCAGATCCTGGCGCAGGACGGTGACTTCGTAAAAGCGGGTACATCGCTGAGCGATGGTCAAACAGCTCCCGGCGATATTCTTTCGATCAAAGGCCCGTTTGCCGTACAGGAATACGTGGTGAATGAGATCCAGGAAGTATACCGCTTACAGGGTGTGAAGATCAACGATAAGCACATCGAGGTTATCGTTCGCCAGATGATGAAGAAGCTGGAAATCGTAGACCCGGGCGATACAAGGTTCCTTGAAGAAGATACAGTAGATAAGTTCGAGTTTATTGAAGAGAACGACTATATCTTCGACAAGAAGGTAGTAACCGAAGTAGGCGACAGCGGAAAAATGAAAGCAGGCCAGATTGTTACCCTGCGTGAAGTACGCGAAGAGAATTCCATTCTGCGCCGTGCCGATAAGAAGCTGGTAGAGTTTCGCGATGCGAAGCCTGCTACTTCCCAACCGTTGCTGCTGGGTATTACCAAGGCATCGCTGGGTACGCAAAGCTGGATTTCGGCTGCGTCCTTCCAGGAAACGACCAAGGTATTAAGCTCCGCCGCCATACAGGGTAAAACGGACGAAATGCTGGGTCTGAAGGAGAACGTTATCACTGGTCACCCGATACCTGCAGGTACAGGCTTACGCGAATTCGATAACATGATTGTAGGCAGCAAGGAAGAATATGAACTGCTGCAAACGACCAGGGAAGCGATGAATTTCGACGAAGAAGAATAAGCGGAACAAAATAACCGAATACGTTTTGTTACCGGGAAAATAACATGAAAGCAGGAAGCATTTACTTCCTGCTTTTTTTTAGCATCTGCCGTGGGATGCCCGGGTTTTTTTAACACTTTTATTCGTGGTAAAGCGTATAACTTGCTAAAAAAACAGGATGTATTAATATCCCTGTTGTACAGACGCCAGGGATTGTTACATTTGGGGGCGCTGAACAGGGCGTCAAAAACAAAAATGAGCACGCATGAAGCAACTTTCACTCATACTAAGTATCGTGGCTACCTGCCTGGCAGGTGTATTATTGTACCTGCATATAAACGAAAAGCAGGCGCCCGCGCGCCCGGTAGTAGCTGCCCCGGCCGGCGGCGGCAGTGCGTCTTTTGCCATTGCCTATTTTGATGTGGATTCGCTTGAAAACAATTTTCAGCTGTACAAGGAAGCCATGAGCCGTATAAAGACAAAGGAAGACGCGCTGGCCAGCGATCTGTCCGGCATGGAAAAGAACTACCAGAAAAAAATAGCCGAATGGCAGCAGAAGGGAAATACTATGTCGCAGGCGGAAGCGGAATCGGCCAACCGCGAATACCAGGAAATGCAGCAGCGTTTTGCCGCGCGCAAACAGGAGATGGAGCAAACCATGGAAAACATCAAGCGTGATGAAATGGCCAAGATCAGGAAGAAGCTGGAAGGTTTCCTGAAGGATTATAACAAGGAAAGAAAGTATAATTATATATTCTCCTATGTTCCCGACTTCATGTTTTACAGGGACACGATTTACAATATTACTCCCGACCTCATCAAGGGCCTCAACGAGTTTTATAAGGAAAAAAAATAGGCTAAGGCCTTGAAAATCCGGGTGTTTTTTGTTTAAAATCCAGTGTGCGGCGATGGTATTTACATCGGGATTTGCTTATCTTCAGGCTTCATTCAATCGCACCTATGGCAGAACAGAATCCTTCCTTCAAACCCTCGCTGGGCCTGCTGGATGCTACCATGATTGTAGCAGGCTCTATGATAGGCTCCGGTATTTTTATTGTCAGCGCCGATATGACCCGCAATGTAGGAAGCGGGGGATGGATGATTTTTGTATGGCTGATAACCGGGTTTATGACACTTACGGCCGCGCTGAGCTACGGAGAGCTGAGCGCCATGTTTCCCAAGGCCGGGGGACAGTATGTATACCTCAAGGAGGCATTTAACCCGCTGGCCGGCTTTCTTTATGGCTGGAGCTTTTTTGCCATTATACAAACGGCTACCATCGCTGCCGTTGGGGTGGCGTTCTCCAAGTTTGCCGGTTATTTCTTTCCCGCACTTGAGCTCAAAGACCAGAATATATTATTCCAGGCAGGGGCTTTTAAAGTATACCCCGCGCAGCTGGTATCTATCGTGCTGATTATGTTCCTCACGTTTATTAACACAAAGGGGATTAAAGGCGGTAAGCTGATACAAACCACGTTTACGGTGACCAAGTTGGTTTCGTTGTTTGGCCTTATCGTTTTCGGGTTGCTGCTGGCGGCCAAAAAAGAGATATGGCATGCCAACTGGCAGGGCGCCTGGGATATGGCCAGGCTACCTGATAAGGATGGCGCCGGCTCATCCCTGCCACTGGCAGGTACTGCTATGCTGGGCGCTATTGCCGTCGCCATGGTAGGCTCTATCTTCAGCAGCGATTCGTGGAACAACGTAACGTTTATTGCCGGTGAGATCAAAAACCCCAAACGTAATATCGGGCTTAGCCTTTTTTTGGGCACACTTATCGTTACCATTATCTATGTCACTACCAATCTCATGTACATGAGCGTGCTGCCGCTGCATGATATTGCGTATGCACAGCAGGACAGGGTGGCGGTAACGGCATCGCATGTTATTTTCGGTAATGCAGGCACGTATGTTATCGCCGTGATGATTATGATATCTACGTTTGGGTGCAACAACGGGCTTATCCTGGCAGGGGCCAGGGTATATTATACGATGGCGCAGGACGGCCTGTTTTTTAAAAAGGCCGGCACCCTCAACAGGAATGCCGTACCCGAATGGGCGCTTTGGGCGCAATGTGTTGTTGCTTCCATATTGTGCCTGAGCGGCAAGTATGGCGACCTGCTGGATATGGTGGCTTTTGTGGTTGTTATCTTTTATGTGCTTACGATTATCGGGATATTTGTGCTCAGGAAAAAGCAGCCATTGGCGGAGCGGCCCTATAAAGCGTTTGGGTACCCGGTGCTGCCTGTTATTTATATCCTGATGGGGAGCGCTTTTTGCATTGCTCTTATCTTTCAGAAACCGGTGTATGCCGGCTGGGGCCTTGCCATCACATTGATGGGCATTCCCCTGTATTATATTGCTTTAAAAACCAGACAGACTAAGTAACATAGTTCTATGATGGATTTCGATAAACTGTTTCAGCAATTTTCAACAATCAAGGCCGGTGTGATAGGCGATGTGATGCTGGATACCTACTGGTGGGGACACGTGGAGCGCATCTCGCCCGAAGCACCCGTACCGGTGGTGGCACTGGATAAAAGAGAGCTGAGAATAGGAGGGGCGGGTAATGTGGCGCTGAACCTGGTTTCGCTGGGTGCCAAGACCAGTATCTTTTCCGTGCTGGGCGAAGATGAGCCCGGCAAAGAGCTCGACCAGATGCTGGCCGACAGTGGTATCGATACCTCGTATATCATTTGCAGCCATACGCGCAAAACCACCAATAAGACAAGGGTCATCAGCCGGAACCAGCAAATGATGCGGCTTGATTCGGAAACAACGGACGAGCTTGGTACGGAAGCCGAGGATGCATTGATAGCCCGGGTACGCGATTATGTGGTGACGGAAAGGCCGGCCATTATTATTTTCGAAGATTATAACAAAGGCGTTTTAACGGCGCGTGTTATCAGCGAAGTCATCGCCCTTTGCCGGGAGCACCATATTATTACCAGCGTCGACCCCAAGAGAAAGAACTTTTTCGCCTACAGGAACGCTACTATTTTCAAGCCCAACCTCAAAGAAGTAAAAGACGGTCTTAACCTGCTGATAGACGAGGTAAACCTGCCTGCACTGACCCACATACACCAGCTGCTCAAGGAACAGCTGCAGCATTCGATATCGCTGATCACGCTTTCTGAAAAGGGCGTTTTTTGCCAGGAAAAGGAAAACAGCCTGATCATACCCTCGCATATCCGCAATATCGCGGATGTTTCGGGCGCGGGCGATACGGTTATCGCGGTAGCTTCACTGGTATATGCGGCGGCAAAAGATACAAGTGTAATGGCGGGTATTGCCAATATCGCGGGCGGGCTGGTATGCGAGGAAGTAGGCACGATGGCCATCAACAAAGAAAGACTTTTGCAGGAATGTAAACTCCTGATGAAATAGGCTGCCATGGAAAAATATGCAGTTATCGTTGCCGGCGGTTCGGGTCAGCGCATGGGGGCAGACCGGCCGAAGCAATTTCTTTTGCTGCGCGGCCGGCCGATGCTCTGGCATACCCTTACCGCATTCCTGTCGGCTTTTGACGACCTGCAAATCGTGCTCGTTTTACCCACCGATCATATAGAAGAAGGAAAATCTGTTGCCCGGCTAACGGGTGCGCCTGCACGCATACAGTTGGTTACGGGCGGCCGCACGCGCTATCACTCTGTAAAGAATGGGCTGGAAGCCGTGCCCGGCGATGCGGTGGTATTTGTGCACGACGGTGTGCGGTGTTTGATAACGCCCGGCCTGATACACCGCTGCTATGCCGCTGCACTGGAAAAAGGCAATGCCATTCCCGCCGTGGCGGCCACCGATACTGTTCGCCTGGCGGATGCCGGCGGCAATAAACAGGTACATCGTGATACGGTGCGTCTTATCCAGACCCCGCAAACCTTTTTCTCAGCTACGCTCAAGACTGCTTTTGAACGCGACTACAACGATTCCTTTACCGACGAAGCCAACGTGGTAGAGCAGCTCGGCATCGCCATTCACCTGGTGGAAGGAGAAACGACCAATATAAAAATCACCAGCCCGATAGATCTGCTGCTGGCCGAAAAAATACTCGAAAAAAGGGAAGCGGGCAGCTAAGGCCATCTACATGAAAGAAGCGGCGAAACGCATATTAAAAGCAAGCGGTATTTACCATCCCCTGCAGTCGTTTTACCGCGGCGCTATCAAATATATTACAAGGGCGCGCTACAGGAAACAATACCGGTCCCGTAAGGGCAGGGGATATACCTGCAATTTTTGCCATTCTTCTTATGACCAGTTTGCCCCCTGGTATCCTGCTCCTGCAGACAAGGCTGCTCTTGAAAACAACCAGGTGATAGCCGGGTACGGTGAAAATATTATCTGCCCTTATTGCCTTTCCACCGCGCGGGAAAGATTGCTGAAAGCAATGCTGGACACGCGCTTTACCATCGACAACAAGCAAATACTCCATCTTTCGCCCGAGGCCCCTGTATACCGCTTTATCAGGGACAGGGCAGATGTTATCGCCGCCGATTATATGCCGGGCTTTTATAAAGGCATCGCCCCCGCTGTGCAGTTTGCCGATGCGACGCGGCTTGGCTTTG
>Ga0307508_10005162_pt1 | contig 12502 bp, 9 predicted proteins | sample 9_EM_MG_FD_203089 | JGI IMG/M metagenome (GOLD analysis project Ga0307508, IMG submission 203089) | Populus trichocarpa ectomycorrhiza microbial communities from riparian zone in the Pacific Northwest, United States - 9_EM | ecosystem: Host-associated > Plants > Roots > Unclassified | place... | reverse complement strand
TGGAGTTGTAGAACCCCAGCTATGGGTCATCAATCAAGTTTGGGTCTTGACAGACCTTGTAGGGTAGTGTTTGTTGATGAGTAATTTTGACTATCTCAAAGGCAGAATTGGGTTCTCCTTCCTTCAAAGAACTTGTAGCCTCGTGTATTAGCTTTCCAACGAGACTAATCTCGCTTGAAACAGAGTTCTATAAGTCTAGATATAGTTAAAAATCTGATGAGTGACCAGATAATAACAGTTCATTGTCTAGACAGTAACAATTAGTTAGTAACAGTTCAATATCTAGATAGTAACAGTTGGACAGTAACAGTTCAATGTGTAAACAGTAACAGTTCAAAGTATAGACAGTAACAGTTCAAATATCTAGACAGTAACAGTTCAAAGTGTAGACAGTAACAGCTCAAATGTCTAGACAGTAACAGTTCAAAGTCAAACAGTAACGGTTGGAAAAGTCAAACAGTAACGGTTCAAAGTCAAACAGTAACGGTTCAAAGTCAAACAGTAACGGTTGGAAAAGTCAAACAGTAACGGTTGGAAAAGTCAAACAGTAACAATTAGAAAAGTCAAACAGTAACAGTTCAAAGTTAGACAGTAACAGTAGACTTTCACGTGAATACTATATAAAAGAATTGAGTCATACGAACACTTACACATTGAGATACTAACTCTGAAAATATACATGATATATGTATGTATGTTATTATGAGGAAATGAGCATGCATAAGAAAGTAACATATGAGTAATGGATGAATATGGATTCTCTATAATATCGGCCTGAAGGAATGATAACTATGGTTGGATAAAGGATGACAACATTAATGGGTGTAATGAGAGAAACGTAAGATATAAAGAAAGAAATGATTGAAAGAAAGATTTATTAGTTATTGATATGATTATTATAAAACATATCCTTGAATGAGAAAAATTTATGAGATAAGTCTGTGACTGTAGGAGGGACCACCGGTGTGGTGCAACAACAGCAACAGGGGAGCACGAGTAGAGCTTCTACTGTAGGTAGGTGACTTTCACCTTCCTTTTAAATAATGTTGAATAATGAATATACTTTATCATGAATGTTACTGTATTGTGTTAATTCAGATACCAGACTGTCAAATGCTTAAATGTTAACAAACGATTGATTAGTTTCAGCTAAAGGCATCTGAAGAGGTGACCTTGAACAATGAAATACCTTATCATGAACGATGCCTTATTATGTTAATTCAGATATCAGATTTCCAAATGCTTAAATGTTGACAAACGATTGATTAGTTTCGGCTAATGGCATCCGAATGGATGACCGGGACAAACGAATGATTGGCTTCAACTAATGGCATCCGAATGGATGACCGGGACAAACAATTGATTAGCTTCGGCTAATGGCATCCGAATGGATGACCGGGATAAATGAACGATTAGCTTCAGCTAATGGCATCCAAAGAGATGACCGGGACAAATGAACGATTAGCTTCGGCTAACGGCATCCAAAGGGATGACCGGGACAAACGGTTGATTAGTTTTGGCTGATGGAATTCGAAGGGGATAGCCGGGGTGAGTGAATAGTTAACCTCGACAAATGATGTCTTAAAAGAATGTCCGGATTTAAGATTATAGTTGATTGCAAGAATTGGTGCATATATATATATATACTGCAAGTTATGTATACCAAGAACATGAAGGAACTACAAATGTAACGCTTCAAATATGAGATAATGATAATGCTTCGTTAAACTGCCAGTCCATTTTCTTATTGTTGTTGTTGTTGTTGTTGTTGTTGTTGTTATTATTATTATTAAGTAATTGCATTCTTGTAAATGTTTTGTACTGCAGTAGGGACGTCATACTAACAAGGTGCCTAGAAAACCCGATACATGGGAACCTACTTTTGCAAGGAATCATGTAGTTGCATTCTAAATCATGATGTATTTTATATGAATCAATGTACTGAATATATAACTATTATTAGATCCTTTTAGATTAAATTCATGACTATGCATGTATATTTTAAATGCAAACTTTTAATCATGCAAACATAATATTATAAGTTTATGTAAGATTCATTTTTAAATAAAATGTTGATTGTTGTTGATGTATGGATTATATATTGATGATGTGAAGAGAACATGTTTGCCGATTACCGACACGATGTGTGTCAAGTACAAAAAAAAAATTAAAAAAAAAATTTACTGTTATTTTAGGCTTGTAAAAGCCGGGTTGTTACAGTAAAGGAACTTGAAAATGCTCCCACACCTTGTCCACGACCTCTTAAATCAAGGAACTCTAACTAGAACTTTGTGCTCAGATTATGATCATCTTCTTCTACAAATATTTCATTACCTGAACCATAAAAAGACTTGAGTTTTGAAAGGTTGTATAATGGGCTTAATGACATAGGGATCTTCAAGTGATTGGAAGAGAGATCTAGTAGTTGAAGGGAAGTCAAATTTGCCAAACACGGAGGAAAGATACCACTGAGATCATTGTCACTCATATATGGAATTTGAAGATGATTTAAGTCATATAGGCTTGATCACATTATAATTTAGAAAAAAAATAAAACTCTAAGTGTCTAATGAAAAATATATAACATAGAGAGAGAGAGAGTAAGAGTCATCAACCTTACCGATAGTTTGGAAGATGCTCTTGTCTAGAGTATTGTAACTCAAATCTAAGAGTTCCAAGTTCTTGAGATTAAGGAAGTCTACTACAATCAAGAAATTATATTAACATAGATATAATTAATTATAAAGGAAATGAAAGAGCAAGAGCCATTAACCTTACCTTGGGGTTGTAGGTATTCGGCATCTAGTCCACAACTCAACAAATATAAAGTTTTAAAAGAGGTCACCTTTCTGATGAATTGGAAGATGCTATTATTGAGAATATTGGAACTCAAACCCAAGCATTCTAAGTTCTTGAGGTGAAAGAAGCTTGCCACAATCAAGAAATTATATTAAAATGAATTAAAATTATAAAGGAAGTAAAAGAGTTAGCAAGAACCAACTAATTGAATGAATAATAAGTATCTCAATTGAGTTGATTTTTAAATTTGGAATTTAAGTCTCTCTTATTGGTCAATTTGTTGTTGTAAGCAAATTGCTAATAAGTTGCTAGTTCTAGCGGTGGACAACAAGTGATTCTGGTCAATTATTGGTTGGGTAGTGTACTTTTTATGCTTTTCTTCTTTTATCTTTTGAGTTTTTTTTTAAATTTAATTGACTCATAATTAGTTCTTATTTTTCAGTCTAAATATAATAATTTAAGGGACAAAAATCCCTCTATAAATGATAAAATATTGTTATCGAAATGATTAGATTTTAAGTCAAAGATCTCTAAATTGCTCAATTTCTGTAACTCATAACCACCTATATAAATAAAAAAATTAATTAAGACTTCATGTAGAAGAATAAAAAAAGATATTATTGGAGTAATTTAATTATGATTCATCAAGAGGCATGTAATTGTTACAGTGACTTCATGTAAAGATGTTTGGCGGTGAAAGGTGAAAGTGTAAGTACGAGGACTTATTATTACAGTGATGATATCATGATTATAATAATATATGTTGTGGTGGTATGATTATATTAATAATGTAATAATATATGTTGTGGTGGTATGATTATATTAATAATGTAAGGAATTAAACAACACCTTATTACTAAATATGTTTTCTATTTTCTTCGATGGAGAACCAAAATGATACTAATTTGATTTATTAAAAAAAAAACTAATATAAATAATTTGTAATACAAAAGCAAACCTTTCTTCTCAACCCAACCAGCTATACGATTGGGTTTTAATATGAATATCTTGAAATTGAAACAAGGAAGGAAGAAACAAAGAGGTATTCTTTTTATAATGCTTTTAATCTGAATGTCTTTTAGAAAAAAATTAGTTTTATTTTGTTTTGATTTGTTTTGAATTTTGTATCTCATAATTTGATTTTTTATATCAACTTTAATCCTCATTTACTTTTCTCTTATCTTTTTTAAATTAAATATTTTAATTTATTATATTTAGTTTTTATTTTTTTAATCAATATTTATTTTATTTAAAATAATTTATAAGATTATAATTATTTTTTTAATTTTTTTATCTGTCATGTCAAGCTAGCAGACCTATCCCTATGTATAAAAAACACTACTAGAAAATTGATAAATACAAACGAAAATACCGTGTTTTATATATTCAATTCTTTAATAGTTAGAAAATACAAACTGTTAGTGACACTTACACAGAGTATTTGTATCTTGGTTTTTTCTAATTAAAAACTTGTATTGATTTATTTATTTATTTTAATTTGAGTACTCGCTCTTAATTATGAATTTTTATCAATCAAGTCTCTATATTAGTTTTGTTGCCAGAATGCAAATAACACGACTAATAGTATTTTATTTTTAATTTTTTTCAAGGCCTAAATTTTCCACACGTAATTTCCATAAAGAAAGTAGCAAGTCTTCTATATCCATCATCGTCATGTGCCTAGCATTAAAACCTTTTATTCATGTTTTTTTTCCAAAAACAAATAAAAAATAAACTCGACTTGGGGTCAACGTTTTAAGAAGGAATATAAGTTCTGATTAATTACTTAATTTTATGCAATTCTTTTTTTTTTCTGTACTCTATGGTTTCGATGAACATGACTTTCTTAAGCTAGTTGTAGTATATAGAAATTTCTTATAACATTTTAGATCTGAATTGATAAATTCATAAATTAATATAATAGGTTTTAATATTTATTTTTAATATATATAATATGAAAGATATTAAGAGTTGATTAATATTGTTAAGCCATACATTTTTATGAAAATCATTTCTATTAAACCACATGATATGTTTAAATATTTGCAATATGTACATATTTTGAATTTAATATTAATAGCTATAAAGTTTATTTACTTAATAAAAATTGTTCCACCTTTGTTCTCTCTCTATCACTTTCCTTTTAAAGGGGTTATCCCGATCATGTTTCTATGATCGTGGGGTTAATCTTAATTGACTCATATTTTTTTCTTGTTATTTTTTTTATTGAAAGTTTCATGTCTCAACATTTTTTTATTGAGAAATCTGCTTCGTTGTTTTTTGGGGTTTGAATTATGCATGGGTAGTCTTGGTCTTATTATCACAATCATGAGTTTCAAATGTTAACATAGATTGACTTTGGTATTTTTTAAGTTATTTTTAAATGTATATATTTTTTAATTTCATCCTTCAACATTTATTTTTTCTGGAAGTTGGTCTTTGTATTTTTTCTTTCACTTTTTTTTTATGGGGTTATCTCAATCATGTGCCAATGATCGCAAGGTTAATGGGTTAACGTGGGTTGACTCATATTTTTTTGTTTTTCTTAATTATTTTTTAAAAAGTTTTATCATTCAACATTGAGTTATTTTATAATTGAGTTTCATGATTTGATTCAGTTTGCTTTTATTAGTGATGTTTTTACCTTTTATTTGCATAGATAATTTTTGATTAAATAAAAAATATATTCTAAAAAACAAAGCTATTAAATATAGCCTTAGTGCATGAATCGTGTTACGAAATCATGTATCCTGTTGCTACCCGATTTTTGACCCAATGTTTTAATAAATATTTGAAAAAAAAATAGAAAAAACAATGAAAACCCAAAAAAATGCATTCTTGATATATTTGCATCGTTTTCAGCATTTTCAACGTCGTCTCAAAAGAATTTAAATTTCAAAGGTCTTTTAAACGCGTTCAATTTTAATGCGTGATTTTCAAAGTTATTGATTTTTCTCGTTTAAATCGACGTTGATATTATCTGTTTTCAAAATAAATTTAAAATACAAAAAAAAAAAAGTTAAGGGATCAGTTTGGAAACCTAGCAACATTTTATCTATAAATACAGTGGAAAATGTTGAAACAGAGAAAATTTTGGGGAGGAAAAATTAAGAAAGAGGGAGAAACCCTAAACCACACAAAACCCTAAAAACCTTAACCCTTTCCTTCTCCTCCTAGGCCGCCCCTGCCTTTACAAAAGAAAACCAGGAGCCGCCACTCTCCCAAGCCACCCGACCAAGACCTTCCCTCTGCACACAAGCCTTCATTCCACCCAGAAGATCCCCCCCCCCATTTCCTCTCATCTTCAACCTTTATCACAAGAGCCCCCTCACTCTCCTCTCTGATTTCCCTCACTAGAGAAACAAAGGAGCCCCCCTCCCCCCTCCTCTACTTCTCTCCCAAACCAAACAAACCTTCAGCCTATCACTTCCCGCTAACTTAGCCGACCCACAACCATTTCCACCTCCAGCTCACAGACCCCCGTGTCTTCCCTCACCGCCGGCCCAAAGAGAAATAGAGGAGAAGGGAGCTAAAGCTTAATGTGGTTTGTTCCCCCTCTTTAGACCTTTGCTTGCCTCACCGTCAACCAAAGAAGGAGGGGTCGACGATCTATCTGTTCCAACGACCGTGCGAGTCGTCAGGCAGTCACTCCCTGCTCTTCCAGCAGCGACACCCCTCTCACGATTAAGGATTGTGAACTTATATGTAAGACGAACTTATATGTAAGACGTATTCCTAATATCTGATGGAAAGACAATATTAAAACTTCTATAACTTCTATAACATACTGTTCATCCCCTTATGTTTAATTGTAGACGACATTGTTCACCTTTTTTTTTAGGTTTGCTATAAATTTTAGGGGAAAAATATTAAACTCGGTTGAGTTCATAGTTCAGGTTCACCCCAAATAAGCTAAAGCATGCAAGGTGAATACTATGCAGATGCATTGTTCATCCCCTCGCGTTTTACTGTGGACGACATTGGTCATTGTTTTTTTTTAAGGTTTTGCTATAAATTTAAGAGAAAAATGTGTAAGGTGAACACTGTGCAGTTGCACTTTTCACCCTTCATGTTTTATCATGGACGACATTGTTTACATTTTTTTAGGTTTGCTATAAATTTAAGGGGAAAAATATTAAACCCGGTTGAGTTCATGGTTCGGGTTCAGCCCACAAGTTTTATTATGGACGACACTATTCACTTTTTTTTGTTTAAGAAAAAATATTTTCTTTTCTTTTGTTTCTATTTTTTAAAATTAATTTTAATCTTAATATTATTTATATTTATATCTCTTCTCTCTTTTATGCTATTCAGAAAGCCTATTCGAAATGATAATTATTTTTTAATTATGCATTTAATTTTTGATGAGGTTTTTATATTTTCTTAAAATATTTTGTATAATTGAACTTTATTTCTGAAAATAAAAAGAAATTTATTTTCAAATAATATTTATAATATGTGTAGCCTTGCATATTATTTTTTCTTCTTTTATTTTATTTAATCAATTTATAATGTGTGTATTTGTTTTATTATCGTTTGATCGAATAAAAAAATTATTTTAATTAGAACATTTAGAAAACACAACTACGTAAATGTCATGTCTTGTGAAATTAAATATATTTATCTACACCTGTCTCTTGATTTTTATAGTTTTTATTTTGAGTCATCGTTTATGGTTTTTTTCCACTTATTAACACATATAATTCTCAATTTATTTGACTATATTTATGTATAAATTTATTGATTTTCACTTAATTTTTTAAAAAAAAAATATGTGGAAGAAATCTATATATAATTTTTTAATTGAAAAAACAATTAGCTAGCAATGAAGTTGTAATATCTAGTCAATTACCGTGCACTCGAAGGTTAACAAACCTTATCTTCCAGGCAAAAAGAGACAAGAAACATAATAGGTGATGTTATTTTCTCCGGCTATAAATGAATGAAGAGATTAATACCAAAAACATGGACAAAAATTGATGATTATTCTTCACTTTATTCACTCTTCCTGGATTTCACTACTTGATGATTCAAAAGTTATCTATTTAAAAAATAATAATTTTCTTAAAATATTTTTAAAATACAAAAATAAACAGGTATTATTATGTCATGCAACTAAATTTATTCTGATATTATTCACACGGGAATTATATATTCAATTCATTGAGTGTTGGCAATGCAAAAGACACAATGACAAGTACAAATTATATGTATTTTATAATTATTTTTTATTTAAAAGCTTGTATCAATGTTTATTTTTTCAATTTGAATACTTATATTCACAGAATTTAATCAATGAAATATATTCATTAGTTTTATTATTAGAATGATGATGTCATAGTTAACTCCTTTTAGATTAGTCTGGATTGATTTTATTTTTCTATTTAAGTACTTGATAAACTAATGTTTGTTTATAAATTTGTTTACAATGACTGTCGCATGTGTGCGGCGTCGCGGCGAAAACATCCACCCTCAAAATCTTGTCTAAAATGGAAAATATGTGGAGACAAAGAATTCTTGTTTTTTATTAGTGGAAAAATGGAATGGGAGTCGCCACATAGTATTTTGGTCACTAGGAACCCTAACTGGTCTCAGAGATCGGGTACGGGGACTGGTTGCGTAAAGGGAAGGTATTAGCACTCCAAATACGGCCTACCTAAGGTAAGCTGCATTATTTTATTGTCTGATAAATCTAAAGTCTTGTCGTGCTTTCTAGCTGTTGGTCCGTTTGTGATTTAAGAAAAGTTCTCCTCGGTAAGGAGATCCTTATCTTATTGGAAAAAAAAACTAATCATTCTAACCTCAACAAAAGAATTTAATATCTGGAGTACGTATTACATATAAGATCATAACCCTAGATATTAAAAGAAAACAAAATAAATTTTTTAAATTTTTTGAAATATTGGCCTAGTTCTCATAACTTTAATAAACTGATTATTAAAGCTCAACATGCATGCTAAAACTTTTTTTGAAATTTTCTTTGTTATATGAAAATACAATATGATTTTTATTATTATTATTTTTTAGAGACTTGGCCTTATGCATAAAAAAAATATTTTTTTTATTTTTTATTTTTCAATGTCTTGAAAAAAACCAGATATTTTAATACCGTATTTGTATCTTTACAGTATAAAAATACAAACTGATATTAATTAAAATGCAGTAAAAAAATTACGGAAAATCACAGAATTTTTAAAATAATTTTTTGAATTTTTTTTTTTGGCTGGGCCCAGCCCGGCTTATGTGGCTGGGCTGGACCCAGCCAATGACCCCGCCGGCTTTAGGATGCAAGTGCTTACTGTTCAAATGAATTATAATTCACTGTTCAAATGAATTATAATTCACTTGAACAGTAAAAATGCAAAGGGAAATCGCATGCACAGAGACGAAAAACGCAAACCTGGAAATGGAAACGAAAGGGGCGAAGGTGATGGTGAAGGCGTGCTGGCTGGTCTCTTCTGTGCTTTCGTCTGTTTCATTTCTTCTCCTCTGTTCCTTGTTTTCCTTTCTCTGTTTCTCTTGTTTTTTTTCCTGATGTTCTGCCCCTGTTCTTCTCTTCTTCAGTTCGTATTTCACTGCTCTCTCAGTTTAATTCTGGTCTCCCTCTGTTCTATCCTATTTTCTCCCGTGTCTGTCTCCTGCTCTTCGTCTCTTCCTCTGTCTTTCCCCTCTCTCGCTGTCTTTTTTTTTTTTTTCCTCTGTCATTCCCCTCTGGTTTCCCCTCCTGGTTTTCCACCACGGTCCTTCTCCCTCCCCCTTCTTGCTGTCTCTCCTCTCCCCTATTCTGCTCTCTTCTTTTTTCTTTCTGCATTTTTTTTTCCTGTCTTTCGTTCGTCTCCCACTCTCGGTTTTCTTTCCTCTCTTCACTGTCCTCTCTCTGTTTCCCCCCCTCCCCCTGTTCTCCCTCCTTCCTCTAGCTTTTATAGCCAGAGGAAGCAGACGTTTTCCGGCAACAAAGTAACAGCCGGCGTACATGGTGGCGTGAGACATGCCCCGTGATTGGAGCGGCTCCACCGCTAACGCCTGCACTGCCTTTTACTGCTAAAAACGGTTTCTTGAAGGAGACAATAAATAGTGCAACGGCGCCGTTTCAACATTCAAATGATACTTCTGATAATTTTAGCACCTTTTCTGGTTTGGTCCTTGGTTTCGGATTGTTTCAATTAAATCCCTAATTAGCCATCAAACTTCAATAATTATGCAATTAAACCCCTGATTTGAGCAAATTAACTCTTCAAAATTATAATTGGACCCTAGAACTTTAATTTCATCCAATAAAAACCTAAATTGACTTAAAAATCAATTTTTCTTACAATCCAACCCTCCATAAATTCAATTAAACCTTGGATAAAATTTAATTGAGTCCATAAACATCTGATTTTGGACTTTTCTTCCTCAACTTGAATTTTCTTTGTCAACAAGGCTCTCATTAGTAAAAAATATAACGTCAAATTTCAATTCATGTATTTCTAAACCTCCTCAACCAATTCTGACCTTTCTTCGGCATTCCAGCATCCTTTACTTGCTTCTATTATTTTTTGATTTCTTCTGAATATATATTTTTTTTTTTTTGTATTTTCTTATATTTTGTGTGGGAACCCAAAAATAGATAACAACAATGACATTGCAACATTTGAATTAATAGCCCCATCTTAATATAAATGCTGATCAATCATTACTAAATTGCTATTGACATTGCAACATTTGAATTGATAGCCCCATCTTAATCTCTTGCAAATGGCAGCGACGAGTTTCAGGCTTTTACCAAGAAAGGATGTCAATTTCATTTTAATTGGTGTTTTAATTTTTTTAAATTGTAACAATATTTTTTAAATTGGTTTACTTTCACGGGCGACCTGCCCACACACACTCACTGGTCTATTTTCACGGGCGACCTGCCCACACAAGTTCATGCTGGTCTATTTTCAGGGGCAACCCGCCCACACACTCACACGGTTTATTTCCATGGGCGACCTGCCCTCACACTCACAGTGGTCTATTTTCACGGGCGACCTGCCCACACATTTTCACTTTGGTCTATTTTCAAGGGTGACTTGCCCTCACACTCACAATGGTCTATTTTCACGGGCAACCTACCCACACATGTTCATCTTGGTCTACTTTCAGGGGCGACCGGCCCACATGTTGACACGGTCTATTTTCATGGGCGACTTGCCCTCACACTCAGATTGATCTACTTTCACGAGCGACCTACCCACACATTTTTATCCTGGTCTATTTTCAAGGGCGATCGGCCCACACACTCACACGGTCTATTTTCATGGGCGACTTGCCCTCACATGTTCATCGTGGTCTATTTTCAGGGGCGATCGACCCACACACTCACACGGTCTATTTTCATGGGCGACCTGTCCTTACACTCACATTGGTCTATTTTCACGGGCGACCTGCCCACACATGTTCACTTTGGTCTATTTTCAAGGGCGACCTGCCCACACATGTTCACTTTGGTCTATTTTCAAGGGCGACCTGCCCTTTTGATTGGGTTTACCTAAGATCCAATCTAGCAATCTAGAACCAAAATCTGTGTGGTTGGGCTAACCTGAGATCCCATCCAGGAATCCCCTTTAACCAAAACCAAAATCCGTGTTCTTCCTGTTGGTAAGGTTTGAACTTGCTTCTTTCTCTCTCTCTTTTTTTTTTGAAAAATTTCCTAATGGTAGGGTTCTTCTCATTTTTCTTCCCGTTCCAAGTTCACAACAATGATTCTCTTTTATTATCAGTTCAATTATTCTTCCTTTTTTATTTAGGATTTTCCTGTAACGAATAAAAATATGTGTGCAATGCTTTGAGGTTAGATGACATGCATGCATCCTTACCTGTTTTGAAATATAGGTCCCCCCCCTCCTTTGATGTTCCATTGTCATAGGGTGCCTTTGTTTGATAACCAAAGCCTTCTTTGCTCTTTCCATGTAGTGTCTCGTTCATGTGCTAGTCATCCACTCCACTGTAAATGCAACGCCTATCTTAGGCTATCTTTGATGATTATTGGTTTCACTATTTATCAAGCTTGACAATGCCCCCAAGTGTGGTGTTGTTTGATTCGTCATAAATGAGCTTAACAAATCATTTCATCTCCTGGATTCTTTCGAGAATCGTTCTTTGATTAGCTATATGCATCCTACCAGCACTCATCAAGAGGTTTTCTAGTGTCGTCCTCATCTTAGATTGCTAATCAGCCATTAACTTGCCTTCAATGCTCATTCATTTGATTATCTTCCTTTCAACACCATTATCCTCAGCTTCACTGAATTATTTTTTATTGCCCCCTAGCTGATCTGAATAGTGCTTGTTTTTCCTTCTCAGGATCCACTGTATTGCCCCCAACTGCTCAACTTTTCAAGAAGTGTCGAGAAGTATTGATGTTACTTTTGTCAAGGATTTTGCAAACTCGATAGGTGCTCTTTTTGTTTGACAATCTTTCTTGTTCGGGAATCAACTCTCATATTTCAAAGATTATGTCTATTTCAAAGTCTAATTGTTGAAATGAAATCAGAGAGATGTCAGTTTTTTTTTTTTTGAAATTCAAGTTTCTTTGGTCAAAGACCCAACACGTGTCATTCAATAGATGAAGTCCTTTGAGTATCTTGTATTTTGAAAGCAGAAATTGACCCGTTGAAAGATTAAAATGGCTTTTTTCCATGGTTCTTTGTGTTAATTTTAATCTCTGATCTTGGGTATA
>Ga0307508_10005161_pt1 | contig 12502 bp, 22 predicted proteins | sample 9_EM_MG_FD_203089 | JGI IMG/M metagenome (GOLD analysis project Ga0307508, IMG submission 203089) | Populus trichocarpa ectomycorrhiza microbial communities from riparian zone in the Pacific Northwest, United States - 9_EM | ecosystem: Host-associated > Plants > Roots > Unclassified | place... | reverse complement strand
GGACCCTTGAACTTGAACTGCCAGAGCCAGAGCCGCAAGGAGAAGGGCCAGGTAAGGGCCGATGCTCACCGACCGGGGATTAGCACCCCAACTATCGGTCCCTGGTTTGGGCATGTGCTATCCAACTGGCCTTGAACAAATGAAGAGCACCAAATTCACTGTACAGCTATTCTACATGAATCAAAACTGGTACAATGACCATCGTTTTTCAAAACTGCATGTGAAACGGTGGGGGATATTCTACAAAGCAACATGTCCACCAGTGGAACCAAATCCCCCGGCGCCACGCGATGTGTCCTGGAGACTCTGCAAAATGCCCATCATTGCTTGCGCTGCAGAAACAATACAGTCACACGTACCTCCACTTCTAACACGGCAGGGTGTTCGCACCGCTCAAGAATGAGTTGCGCGATGCGGTCTCCCTCTTTTACTAAACCATTGACAACACGTTCAACAGGTGCTGTGCGATGATCGAATAGCTGTGGACTCACCTTCGAAGTCTTTGTCTGAGTGATTGAACAGCAAGACGAACAATACGCCGCGGTAATCTGCATCGACAACCCCCGCGCCTGTAGCTATCATGAACTTCGATGCTAGGAAGGCCATATAATAAGCGTAGGCATGAATAAACAAGGTATTTGTTCGCCCACCGAGGCCGCTTCGCGGCGCAATGCGTCCATATGTGCCCACAGGAACCGCGATTGATATTTGGGTGTCGATGAGAGCTTTGCCGTTAGCAGGCACAATTTTGTCCTCGGCACTAAAACAAAGAGCGGTTGCATGTTATTCGTGTCTTTTTTTTTTCCTACGCAATATTCGAGAACAGCCGACCTATACAAGTCATACCCAGCAGCGAGCGGGGACCCACGCTGGGGTAGCCTGCCGCGTTCAGACACGCGTTTGACTAGCAAGGACGAGTTGGATGCATCAGTGGCGTCGCTCACCGCCCCCACTACCACCTTCGAAGGTCGCTCGGAATCGACACTGGACGGGGAGAGGGGTCGTTTTGAGTCCATTGACATTTGTTTGTTCGTGTGGCGCGCGCGGGTTGTTGTTGCCCCAATGCCTCCTCGACGTTCACTGAAGGCTTTTCATAATGGAGAGTCACAGATGACGCTCACTCAACTCGTGCGCGCGATGCCGCCAAAGAGGGGTGGACGAGCGAGTTTGGATGCCCGTTCGACGTCGGGGGCTGGGTCGTCCAGAGCGACACCAATTGATCTACGCTCGCCTTCTCCGCCGAATTCGGTCACCGAACCCGGTACGTGCTTCACCCCTCACGAAAATGTCTGATTTTCATGATACCCTTGTGCAGTATCGGACAACGACAATGATTCCATGACTCCATCTCGTCAATCCAAGAGGCAGCAGGTCGACAGTGTCCCCGATGACACAGAGACGGATGATGCTGAGTGTACGTATGCAGTACCCGGTTGATAGCTTTTGTATTGTGGGTCCTCAAATTTTCGACTAAGCTTCGATAAAACCTTCTAGAATGGGCTCGCCATCGAGCACACTACGCACGCGAGATGCCTGCACATGTACCCGCCTGGGCCCCTGCGCTTTGCATACGACCATTAGCCCCATTATCCGTCACCCTTTTGCAAACCCCAAGGAAGCAGAATGGATAGAGCCGCCAAACGATGTTGTTCACCCGAAAGAATGTGACGGTGATTCAGTGATCAATAACCGAGGATTTCCGCCCCCAGTCGACAACGAGGAGTCCCAGCGTAGTCGTGTGCAATTAGATGATTCCAATGACGTTGTTGATTCATCCCAAACCCAGATGCTTTCGTTTCAGGAAGGTATGTAGGCACTGCCTATCTTCTTCATGGTGTAGGTGCTAAACATACATTCAAGACTATTATCCTGCCCGGGAAACGCCTGTGAACATTAATAGTCAGAACGACCGCACCGCGCAGGCGTCGTCGCATGTTCCACAAGCTTTCCCCGCAAGTTCAACTAATCCCGGAAGCCATTCCCTCACGCCGGCGTTGCATTCATCCTTCATTTTGTCATCACAAACGCCAGAGTATCTCTATATCCCTAATCAAATGGATACAACCTCTAATCAAGCTCCTGCGGCTTGTCTTCCCCACGGCAATACTCCACACCACTCCAGCAGCCGTGTTAATGATGCAGCTGCGTGCTTGGTGCCAGCAATACCATATAATTTATCGGCACAGATCGTTGCTGCGGTTGGAACCACAATGGATTCGCCACTGCATGAATATTCCCCAGACGCCACTTGCAAAGATTCCGAGTCTGAGCCCCAAGAACCAACTTACAACGAGCATATTGACAGCCTAGATTCGCCCATGTACGACGCACCAGAATCGCAAAGCTCCAACAGAAATTCAATTCATTCTGCACGCGCTGCATCGTCTCCCAGAGCTGCAAAAGTAGAATATCGCCTGGCATCGCAATCCTTATATGAGGAGACTATCCGCAGATCGCATGACGTCGCCTCCTCGTATGACAGAAGCTCTGCCCTGGTCTCGGAGATGCCACCCAGCAATGTTGTCAACACAATGACATCTGCTACGACCAACCAGCATTCGAAGCCTCAAACCAGAAGATTTTCTTACAAGACGAGCTCGGCGTCGTCTTATTCAAGCGCAGTGGTGAGCAATTCGACTTTCGCTTACCGCCGTGCCTCATTTGTTATCTATCAGTCTGGCGAAAACACGCCACCACATATCAAGCGAATGCTTTCGGGGTCGTATGATGCCAGCTTGCAAAGGTACATAGACTGGGAAGGCTTAGGCCCGAATAACGTATGATTTTGTTACAATGCAGTGCTTGAGGACAATGTTTCATGCGTTATAGTATATTCGCTCTCCTACATCATTCACAATCCAGTTCACGGCCTCCGAAACATTGCTTCCAGTGACCGCACTGCATGGCATGATTTTCCAGTTGTGGCTCCGAATGGACCGAAGTTGCAGCGCCTGCAGATGTATGAGTTCATTCGCCGACGAGATAATTCAATCGTCTGTTACCTCGCTGATCTCTGAATCAGTCATCGCCCCTTCCAGATCTTGCTTGTTTGCAAGGACTATTAAACTAGCACCGACCAAGCGCTGGAAGTATGACGAGGCGAGCCAATTAGAAACCATATCGTGGATTCATGTAATCTTTCACGTACGTCCTCTTTGAGTAGGGAATGTAACTCGTCCCGGCAGTCCGACATGCGGATCTGGTCGGCGGAATCTACAACCCAGACAAGTGCATCGGTTTGCTCGAAATAATTCCGCCAGTAAGGGCGAAGTGTGCGCTGGCCACCTACGTCCCCTGAAGATATTCAATATCCATGATAACGCCATATGAATCTCAATTAAAGGGATGTCATACAAATATTTAGTGTGTATCTGACTCGCAATGAGCAAGAGGTATAGGATGGAAATTGAACATTCTTACTTGCCGTGAATAAAAGTTTTGATCTCGAACCCGAGCGTTGGACTTGTGGCGTTAATGTTATCACCATTGAGACGTTTGAGAATCGTCGTCTTGCCAGCATTGTCTAGACCCCTGCCGTCAAGCATCAGAGTTCTGACTGGGTATCAAGGCTGACTGAGGAGCCTCTGGGCTTTTACCGCACAGAAACAAGACTCGCATCTCACGCTCCTTGCGCTGGTTTTTACGGATGACAGTTAGTAATCCCATCCCTGCCCACTTCGATACCAGTTCTGGTCCGATACGGAAATCGGTGCGTCGGAAGCGCCGGCAAGCGCCTAGTGCCACCTCTTGCGCTCATCAGAACATTGATAATATCAATGATAATGGGCATGTAGATCAACCACCGCCCTGCTACTCAACGCGGTGCAAATACGAGGGCTGAAAGGAAGTGGCCAAACATACTGTCATTCAGTTCGCAAATCGCAATTGTTCCGTAATACTTGTAGTGTGTCGGCGGGTACTGTAATATGCATACCGCTGGACTGGCAGCTTGGCACTTTTTTGGGTGGGAGTTTTCCTCCAATGTAATTTGATTGCCTTCGTGTGTTCAACGGGGGCCTGAGGTGTACAGTTATGCTTGTGCTGGCTACAGACGTCGCCACCATTAAGAAAACAAAATGCTTGCAGCGGCATCAACATTGCCGTTCGTCGCATCCAGCATCTGAGTGGCCGCATCTCTGGTCACCCCAAATCCCATCAACGTTTCGATGTCTTTCTCCGCCCACCGCCGCGCAGTCGACCCACTCGCTTGCGATGGAGCAGCAGGCTGGCGCAGAACCGTGTTCCTTCGAGGATTGGGTGCGTTTGAAGAGCTGTCGGAAGTGGAGCCCCGTTGCCGAGGGTTTTCTAGAGTTCGATCATTGCTATCAGCGAGCAAGACGCTGTCGCGAGCCTTAGCTGGAAGTTCGTGCTCAGCAAGGAACTTCACTTCACGCCCTTGTATGCGCAAAGCATTTTTCTCCAAGTCGATACAGGCTTGGTGGGCTTTCAGCATGTCGAGACCGAATAATAGGTCCACGTCGCGACCCTGGATAATCGAGATTTAAATACTGGTTGCGCGACAGAACTAGAATAGCTCACTTCCATCACGGTGAATGCGCAAGGGAGATGAAGGTCGGCGAGTTTGATCTGGGCGCTGTGAACCCGACCGAGTATCTTTGCCGTGCCTACACCCTTCGCAATCCCAGCGAAACGCGTATCAAGGAGTCGCATAATGCTGTTGCGATGGTGTTAGCAGCTGGCTTAAACACATGGGGCAACTTACATACCCGCACTGCTGCGCGCAGTCGGGGCTAACTGCTCGTATTCTGTTACCAGACCGCAAGGGGTTGGTCTAAGAAACGAACTCACTAATGGTTTGTTGCGCCCCACTGTCTACGAACGCCTTGACGGGATGGCCATTGACTTCTACGTCAATACTACGCATAGCCATGTAAAAAGTCCTGTGAAACGTGAATAATCAAGACACGTACTACAACATAGTCACACGTCCAAAGCTTTCGGGAGAATATTCCATGGCATGTTCGAGATTCTCCATAACAGCCTCCATTCGAATTGCTTCCTCGATCCTACGTTGGGCTTCTATGTCGTATGGGTCGGCGTTCAGAGCCGCGGCTTCCCGCTGTCGTGCTAGCTCTGCCCCATTATATCGTTCTCGTTGCTGTCGTAATAAGACGGCAAAACGATTTGGGTCATTTTGAGCTGCAGCCGCAACGTCAGGTTGAGTCTGCGCGCAGGATGCATAAGCAATGCTGATTTGGAAAGTCGGTGGATGTGCATAGTCGCGCTTACTTCTCGTAGTTCCCGCATAAGATTGGGGTCTCCCAATATTCTGAGGCGTATCATCTCCGCATCCTGCTCGACAACACTGTGAACATTCCGCATTGTGTCAATCGCCAGGAACCAAAATCGCCACATCTCTTGCGCACCGTCCGCCCACAGTAACCTTCCGTCGGAGGAGCAGTGTGGCGTCCTCCAAGACTCCCAAGCCTGCGATCGTTGCGTTTGGGTCATTTAGATCGCGTCCATCAATGGAAATGCTCTGCTCGGAAACCGGGATTCCGGACTGCAACGGGTGGCGCAGTCAGAAGAGAGTACTTGGTCAGGCTGCGAAGATGCTCTAATTCAACAAAACAACCTCCGCTTCAAGAAGGGCCATTATATTCTCGAGCTCCATTTGAGGATCGATCTCTACGATGTAAGATTGACCAGTTTCAGTGAAGAACGTCAGTCTCATGGCGCTAGCGCTAGCGATCCTAGAACTGGTGGATAAATCAAGTAATTGCTTGGGGTCCACAAAGGGAGCTGATGTCTCCGATCCACAGGGCAACCTGTGACTGCCTCGTCAGGTACGCGTGAGAGAACGATTTTCTGTGGCCCAACGTGGTCGAATAACAGCCACTAAGTTCACACAGTTCGGCATTTACTCGAAATGGCAGTACATCGCATTACATATACTCGGAATCTCTGTTCAACCACCCATCCTGTAGTTATTCCTCGCTAACGTAGAAGCCCTGGAGCATTTGTTAGATATTGAACGGATTTTTGTGCAATGTAGATAACATACTGCGTGGAGGTTTCCAAAGTAGCCCGAGAAAGCACTGTTTCCTCCAGCGCCGATGCACTAATGCTCGCATCTGTTCGAATTTAGTCAGGATGACCTATCGATTTTCGGTGCCAGTAACACATCCGTACCACTGATGTCACTGAAACTAGAAGCTTCAGAACCTTGGCTACTCTCGCTTCTAGGGTTGCTCGGCGTGTAGCTGGGTCCAGCCGGCCGCGGTATCTTTGAGACTCGCTGTCTGGGCGACGAAGAACCTGACGAAGGCACCGAAGGCATTGGTCCGCCAACCAAACGCGTAACGGGAGGCGAGGATGCTGTGGGGGAATCAAAGGTATCAACCTCCATATGAGGCTCTGAGATAGGGTACTATGTAATTCACACCTTCAAACATTTCCTGCACCTCTTTTCGTCGTGACGTGGGGTTTTTCCTTTGTCGCGCAAATCCCAGGGTGTCATTGCTCATCATGCGTCCTAGCTCTCTGAGTTTACGACTTAGGTTCTCTTGCTCATCCTGTCGGTGTTCCGTGTCATCCTGTTCAGTGCCTGACGAGCTCGAAGATGCGCTCTGCGAGTCATATTTCCCTGGCGCTCTGGGAAGATGAGGTGGCGGCGGTCGGGGAGATCGAGCGTGAGAGGACAGCCGGGCGGGCGGTAACAATCTCTCAGGTTTCCGAGGCGAGCCAGTGAGATGGGCTGCTGTCGTCGACTCGGTGTGGGACAGGTGGCGAGTCAAAGATGGAACTCGGGCACGACCTCCTTCATTGGAAACGCGTGGTAACGTGGCCGTCGAAGCGACGGGTTTTACCTCGTGTATTCTTCGTAGGTCTTCCTCGTACCGGGCTTGCGTTTTGTAAAGAAGATATGGCAGTGAGCATTCAAGACGCATCGACAACCCCTGCCCTACCCAAGGCGCCTGAGATATCAATCCCATGAGTACAGTGACATTCTGAGCTCACAATTGACGCCAGGGCTGCCTCTCGTTCGCGCGGCAGATAACTCCTCCCACAACAAGCGCTCTTTCTCGGGAGTCCAATTCACCTGAAGAGATTGTTTAGTAAATTGCTTAGCCGAAGTTTTGATTGGGTTACAGGTATTGGATTGTTACGGCCGCCATCTTGTGGGCGTTCGAACGGAATACGAACGATGAGGACAGGGGATGACATGTTCGGCGAATCGCAACGAATCTTTCCTAATTAAGACATGTCAATCCTGACAATCAGAACTGAATTATTGGATTTCAAGCGATGAGGGCTACAAGATGTTATGCTACAGTTCTCAAGTGGACTCCTTAATTGGGGTTCGGATACGCCATAGGTAGTCGAATACATTGCGTTTCATAAGAAGCGGGAAAGGAAGAGACAAGAGCAAGCAATCGCATCAAGAAAGGAATCAAGAGAGTCGGTGCAGCCTCAAGAGAAGTACATGAGTTTCTCTGTTGTTGAATGGAGAGGCTTGAAGCCCTCGCGAAACTGTTCCAAATTGGTACTGGCGTTTCCGCCAGAGATCTGCGATACCTCTTCGGAGAAATTGAGCGAGGCGTTGGGATCATACTGGGAATGAACAGTCAGCTGTATCCTCACAGTGTCAAAGCTGGCACATACGTGATTTTTGGCGCGAGAGCACACAATATCAGCGTCTTCAAACCAGCGCAAGCAAGGCAGTGAATTTATATCAGCAGGCGGCTTAACCGATTGCAAAGGGCAACTTACAGTAAACGGGAGCAGGGATTGATACCGAGCGAGTCGACCTGGCGTAAACGTGACAAAGTGCGAACGACAGTTGTTGCAACCCATCAGGGGAAAATTCATTCTCGTCCATAAGCTTTGATGATTGCACATAAGGGTTCCAGAAGGCATAAGCGGTATTTTGATTGACGTACAATATTGTAATGGGCAGGGCGAGAGGTGCCTAGCAAGCCGCCGTGGGACTGGAGGTAGAAATCGAACTCGGTAGGGTTGGTGACCTATGAAGATTGCAATCAGTTCGATCTCCGGACATCTAATGATATTGTACACACTTCTTCGTCAACCACTGTTCCAGCAGGACAGTTCCCAGAACGATCCGCTTGTTGAGGTTGGGGGAAGAAACGCACGTGATGGCGTTTTCCAACAACGATTACGGTGATTTTGGGAGGGGGGTTCATAGCCAGCTTTTGACACGCAGCTGACCATCACAAGGTCAGCAGAGTGGCTTGTGTGGATTTAAGAGAGAAACACCTTTGAGGCGGGGCACTTCGGTCTCGAGAACTGTTTTGAATTGTCCTTCGGATACACCATCACGATAGAAAATTATGCGACGAGGGGCTGGATTCGCCTTCTTTTCGACGTGGCGACGGTAACCGGTATATTTCGAGAGAAGGTTCTACGCATATACCACAGTCGGCATTACGCATCCTGGACATTGTAGAGGTGGGGGAACGCACGTAAGCCATAACTTCCAAATCCTCTATCATTTCTTGGCGAGATGTCTGCACTCGGGTAGCCGCCACATATTTCGCCGTGTCCGAGTCGACGTTGGCAACGAGGGAAGTGAATGACGGTCGACTCTCGGATCCCGGAGCAGGATGGATAACGTCTGCTCCCATGACAACAGTAGGTTGATTAGGATCAGTGAGGAAAGGAACCGAACGGGGGTCGGGGACAGTGTTGATGCCTCCCAATTTGACATTGATCCTACCGTGATCGGCAGCATCAGAGAGATAGAAGCTCAGGTTCTGTGACACCGTACTTTAAGCACACGTTGGCATAATATTGCGGTTTTGCTCGGAAGCACTTCGAGCTCTTGAGACATTGAGTAGCAACTCCAGTTTGGATGTCACCAAAGCTAGGGATATCATCCAGCTTCTAGGTCAACGTATCACCGCAATAATACTCACTGTTTAACGGCAGTGTAGATGTCCGTTCCAGCTTCCGGCAAAACGACGACAAGAAGACTCGGGAAGTTGCTAGTTTGGGCCCTATACTCAGTGCCGGCAGCACGGAGAGTCTAAAACATAAGGTAAATGACAGTAGAGGTTGGGCACAGGGAAGTGCATGCCGCAAGAATATCGCCTTGTCCATTCCCACGCTTGATGAGGGGCTGATCACTGAGGCCTCTGATGCCTACAATTGGGGGTAACTCAAGGACAACTCCACGTATAGACGGATGAAAGTCTCGACGGACCGACATCTTGACAGCTTCGGAGAAGACCTCGGATCATATCTTGACATGCCTGATCCGGAAAACGTTGTTCTCGCTCGAAAATGACGACACACCAGCCGTTGATGGTGCATGGTTGGTAGAATCGCTTGCCAACCATGTTCCAAGCACCATCGCGAGGTTGGATCGTGAGTTCTTTACTCCCCTGGCCGTATCGTAGAACTGGGGCGGGCAGGATACGAGCCTTGATTTCGAGGGGCCCGCTGTTTTGCGCTGATAGTTTTGTGAACTCGCGCTAAAATATACTTGGCCGAATCACCACGCATACCATCAACCGTCATTCCGAAAGCTCGAACATATTCTGATTGACCATAGGCGAGTACCTAACGGGTGGATCCGTCACCTAAGAGTGGCGCAAATGATAAACGTGCTTGCCTGGAGGCCACGACGGATGCTTTCAAGCCGGTCTGAAGGCTTTTTTGTGGCGAACTCTAAGACGTCTCTGGTCTTCTCTGGCGGCACTTGGCGACGCATAATCTGGCCAGCGGGAACCGAACAAAGTTCAATTGGAACGAGTGCTCCTGCTCCAACCTTAGTCGAGTAAGTCGATTCGTAGCTCATATTGCAGATGACGGTGCTCTCACCTCAACGCAAACAGCATCAGGATGCTCCAGTCTGACATTATACGTCTCCCTAAAGTAAGTCTGGATGTTCCAAAATGAGAACCGATGACGACAGTTTGGTGGCAAACAACGCATACGGCAACCGTCTTGGTACCACCTTCGCGCAACGCAAATCTCATGTCAGCAGCCCCTTGCGCACTCAGCTTTCGGATCGGGCGAAGGGACCTATTTCCCCCAGCCTCGGTCATGACACGCACGCCCGACAAGAACCGCTGGAGCCGGAGCCTCTCGCGATCGGGAAGCCCGTTTTTAGGGCTTAGGCGTCGCGGTTGACCCGGAAAGCCAAAGAAATCAAGACAAACGTCGATGAGGTTTCCGGGTTTGAACCTTTGCAACATGTTGCATTACATTGTTAACATGAAAGGGGCGTTAGTGCACTTACATTGTTCCCGTGCTGATATCGATATTAATCAGCATTTTGTGCAATGCAGGGCGAGCCGACCTGGAGGAGAAATTATAGACGAGCCCTCATGAAAATATAATTGAACTCACTGAAAGTAGCCACGCCAAAGAACGAGTCCACTGCCAATATCCTTGGTTTCAAGATCGGTGAAAAAGGAGCGCACGTTAAACGGCCACTTTCTGTTATTGGAGAATTTGTATCCAGCGAACACATTCATCCGATAAATGGGACGCACATGGTGGGTTCCATGCGGATGACGACGTTCAAGGCAGTGATCGCCGTAAGCACAGAGTTATCGTGCGATTGTTCGCCTCGCAAGAAACGGTGAAGAGTCCTGTCGACATTCATTGAGCTTTGTCACAGCGGTGGTGAACAACTTACTCTGGATTGATTTCGGCGACCTTGTTCAAACGGACTTTGTAAACCTTGGGTGGTTTACCGTCCCTACGAGTATTTGCATCGCCGAGCACCACTTCAAACTTCAGAAACAGGGTCAGTGTAGGGTCAGTGAGCGCCAAGGCGCATGCATGCATGGCAGCCTATTTGGAGAACATCCACCTCTTTCATGCCTGATTCGCCAAACGGCAGCTCCTTGGCAGCGAAAAGATTCTTTCTTCCGTCATATACAGCCCTGGGAGTGAAAACTTGCGGGGCGATCTTGGTCTGCAGTGTTGTGATGATTTCCATATTAAGTCGGGCAGGTAAAGTTTTTTCGGATGGTAGAATCACTGAACCAAGCAAATGAGGTCGACCACAGTTCTGAGAAGCGAGGTTTGACGGGCTCACCAACTGGTCATTTGATGTGGCGTTCGGGAGGCGTGTTGTTAGAATGACCATAGGGCTCGATGAATCTGCGCACCATCGTAGTGGGAAATAACTCCCTGGGGGATATCTGCGGCAAAGTGATTTGTTCTCAAGCGGATCGCACGTCCCGCTTTTCCGAAACTAGGAATGATTGCAGAGATGTGGTCAGGGAACAACAACGCGCGAAAGGGTGGTCACGTACCCAGGGCGACGCACGCCAATGGTGGACACTGGGGGTCCTGTGGGATGAGTTACGCTGATACGCTTTGGCGGCATGTTGGATGGTCGGAAAGACTGGTCTTGAGTAGGTGGGGGGGACAAAGGCTAAAAGGGAAATGTGGTTGAACGGCAAGTGCCTGCTCCTTGACTCAATGGCATCACAATGAGCTTATTATTTGGGCCGTAATTCGGCCGAGTTTGAAATTATGGGTGATACAGAGGCATTGCTCACAGTCACATCGCTACCCGACAAGTGCAAGCTTGATGACACTGGCAGTCCGTTTGAATTTCCTCCCTTCATGTCATGTTAGCAATAGTTTTGCAACCAAGGAATGCTTTGACCGGATTTGCGGATAACCTTCCGGGCCGTCATTCAAAAAGCATGCAGGCATGCGGCTCTTCAAGTTCGCGGGTGTCGACTGTAGGGCTCGTGGCCTCGAACATCCCAGGCTAGCTCACAGACGTGGTACTTAAGACTGTGCCGGAATTCGAACCGAATGTGAACGCACACCAGTTTGAGTATTCGAGTTTTGGGGATACGAAGGCACACAATGCAAGCATACTAACATATCATGCATTTTAGAGTATGAACCCGACATGCATATAAAAAGTATAGCGTATAAAAAACTTGCAATTCGGGCATACGGATTTCCCCGCGACATTTTGACAGTCACAGATCGTGGAAGAACGCAGTGGATCAAAGGCGATCACTATTCGAGGAACATGAAATTAGATTCAGTGTCCCAAACATCCAACTGTAGATACTCAAGCGTAGGAAAGGAAAAGTCCGGGATCACGGCTGGGTGTTCGGCACGACGGTGATTTGACTCCCCAAGTGTGTACGACTAAGAATGCTACGCGAAGGTTTCCCCGGACATAATAGGACCCTCAACGACCAGTGCTCTCGGGCGAGAACAGTTTTGAACCGCTTGGCTGAGTGTAGCCCGCCACTACTATGCAAGATTTTCCTGCCGGGGAAAGTTACTTCAGCAGTAGAACAATTTGGTTGCGGCCGCTCAGTAGTATAGTGCGAGATAGGACCAGACCATAGTTAAAATGACGTCACTTCTAACATGGTCTAGTCACGAGACTAGTGATTAGCGCCGTTCGTGTAGTTTCCGGACTTAGCCGATCTCTTCGCACTCCTTCACTCTCAGATGGCTCGCACGAGTGAGTCCACCTGGGTACTCATTTCTGACTGTGTACGGCGACTTACTGGTCGATTTGATC
>Ga0307508_10005160_pt1 | contig 12503 bp, 10 predicted proteins | sample 9_EM_MG_FD_203089 | JGI IMG/M metagenome (GOLD analysis project Ga0307508, IMG submission 203089) | Populus trichocarpa ectomycorrhiza microbial communities from riparian zone in the Pacific Northwest, United States - 9_EM | ecosystem: Host-associated > Plants > Roots > Unclassified | place... | reverse complement strand
ACGTTGAAGCACATCACGCCAACCTCCAGCGCGCGCTTCATCTCGGCCCGGGTCTTGCCGACGCCCGAGAACACGACCTGGGACGCGGGTACACCGATGGCCAGCACGCGTTCGAGTTCACCGCCGGAGACGATGTCGAAGCCGCATCCGGCCTGCGCGAAAGTCTGCAGCACCGCGAGGCTGGAGTTGGCCTTCATCGCGTAGCAGATCAGGTGATCGCGGCCGACGAGCGCACGCTGGTAGGCCGCGAGTGCCGCGAGCATCGAGGCACGCGAATACACGTACAGCGGCGTGCCGAAGCGGCGCGCCAGGTCGCTCAGGCGGCAACCCTCGATGAACAGGTCGCGGTCGCGGTAGGTGATGTGGGGAGAACCAGGCAGGGTCATGGCGCAGAAGCGGGTGAGGAGGCGGGGGCCGCAGGCTTGACCAGCGTCAGCGGCCCTTTTTGTCCGCAGCCCGTGATCTGCGTGCCGATGACGACCAGCCATGCACCCACTGCCAGCGCAGCCTTGAGGCTCGCCGCTACACTCGTCTTGCGCTGCAACATGACAGGATTCTATCGACCATGACCGATCTCGAATATCACGCCAGAACCAGCGCCGTGCTCGCGAGTGTCGAAGCCTGCGTCGATGCGTGGTTGCAGGACGACGTGGTGGACATCGACACCCAGCGCACCGGTGGCCTGCTCGAGATGAGTTTTCCGAACGGCAGCAAGATCGTGCTGAACACGCAGCCGCCGTTGCACGAGATCTGGCTCGCGGCGCGCTCGGGCGGTTTCCACTACAAGTTCGCCGACGGTGCGTGGCGCGACACGCGCGATGGGCGTGAACTGTTCGAGGCGCTGTCGGCCTGCGCGAGCGAGCAGGCGGCGCAGCCGCTGCGGTTCACGGCCGCGGCATAGGGCCGAGCGCCGGGCCGCTCCCAAGCCGGCCCGCATCCCCTTGGGGGATCGTCGAACGTACACGTTCGACGAGGGGCGCCATCAGCGCTTGAACAGATCGAGGATGCTCTTGCGCTCGTCCTCGTTCGGCGGCGCCGGCATCTTGTCTTCCAGGCCCAGGCTGCTGACACCGGCCCCGCGCGTGTATTCCTCGTAGAACCACTCGTCGCCGACGTTGACCACGCCGTCGGGCACCGGGTACTGCTCGACCGGCACGCCGTTCAGCGCGTGCTTCATGTATTCGATCCAGATCGGCAGCGACAGGCCGCCGCCGGTTTCGTTGTCGCCGAGCTTGCGCGGCGTGTCGTAGCCGATCCAGACGATTGCGACCAGGCTGGGCTGGAAGCCGGCGAACCAGGTGTCGATCGAATCGTTGGTCGTGCCGGTCTTGCCATACAGATCGGGCCGATTCAGCGCGCGCCGTGCCGCAGCCGCGGTGCCGCGCAGCGCGACCGATTGCAGCAGGCTGTCCATGATGTACGCGTTGCGCGCGTCGAGCGTGCGCATCGATTCGTTCAGCGGCGTCGCGGTCGACTGATTCAGCACCTTGCCTTTGTTGTCGGTGACCTTGCTGATCAGCATCGGGTTGACGCGGTAGCCGCCATTGGCGAACACGCTGTAGGCCGAGGCCATCTGCAACGGCGTGACCGCGCCGGTGCCGAGCGCCATCGGCAGGTAGGCGGGGTGCTTGTCGGCATCGAAGCCGAAGCGTGTGATCCAGTTCTGCGCGTAAGGCGCGCCGATCGATTGCAGGATGCGGATCGAGATCATGTTCTTCGACTTCTCCAGCCCGCGCCGCAGCGTCATCGGGCCTTCGAACTTGCCGTCGTAGTTCTTCGGTTCCCAGGGCTGGCTGCCGGTCGAGCCGGCGTCGAAGAACAGCGGTGCGTCGTTGATCACCGTCGCGGGTGTGAAGCCCTTTTCGAGCGCGGCGGAGTAGATGAAGGGTTTGAAGCTCGAGCCCGGCTGGCGCCACGCCTGCGTCACGTGGTTGAACTTGCTCTTCGAGAAATCGAAGCCGCCCACCATCGCGCGCACGGCGCCGGTGCGCGGATCGATCGCGACGAACGCGCCTTCGACTTCGGGCAGCTGCGTGACGCTCCAATCGCCCGGCTTGCCGTCCTTGCCCACGCCACGGATCAGACGGATCACGGCGCCGGCGCGAATCTGCGTCTTCGGGTTGCCCTTGAGCGCCAGACCCGAGGCGACCGGCTTCAGGCCATCGCCGACGATGCTGATGACCTCGCCGCTCTGCAGCACCGCGACCACCTTCTTCGGGCCGGCTTCGATGGCGATCGCGGCCTTCAGCTCGTCGTTGTCGGGGTGGTCCTGCAGCGCTTCGGCGATGCGCGCGTCCACCTCCTTCGGGTTGGCGGGCAGATCGACGTAGTCCTCGGGGCCGCGATACACCTGACGGCGCTCGTACTCCATGATGCCCTTGCGCAGCGCGCGATAGGCGACCATCTGGTCGTCGGACTTGAGGGTCAGGTAGACGTTGAGCCCGCGCGTGTAGGCGTCGTCGCCATACTGCGTGAAGATCAGCTGGCGCGCCGCTTCGGCCACATACTCGGCATGCACCGCGACGTCGGACGGTGCCCGATACCGCAGGGTCTCGGCGCGCGCCGTCTCGCGCTGCTCGGCGGTGATGAAGCCGTTGTCCAGCATGCGGTCGAGGATGCGCAGCTGGCCGTTCTTCGCGCGGTCCGGGTTGTTGATCGGGTTGTAGGCCGAGGGCGCCTGCGGCAGGCCGGCGAGCATCGCGGCCTCGGCGATCGACAGATCCTTCAGCGGCTTGCCGAAGTAGATCTCGCTGGCCGACGCGAACCCATACGCGCGCTGGCCCAGGAAGATCTGGTTCATGTAGACCTCGAGGATCTGATCCTTGGTGAGCAGGCTCTCCATCTTGAAGGCGAGCAGCATCTCGTAGATCTTGCGCGTGTAGGTCTTCTCGGTGGACAGGTAGAAGTTGCGCGCCACCTGCATCGTGATCGTCGACGCGCCTTGGCTGCGCGAGCGGTTGAACTGCGCCAGCCCGGCACGCAGCACGCCCCTGATGTCGACGCCGCTGTGCTCGTAGAAGCGCGCATCCTCCGAGGCCAGCACGGCCTCCTGCATCACCTTGGGAATCTGCGCGAGCGGTGTGAAGTTGCGACGTTCCTCGCCGTACTCGCCGAGCAGCACCCCGTCGGCGGAGAAGATGCGCATCGGCAGCTTGGGCCGGTAGTCCATCAGGCCGCTGATTTCGGGCAGGTTGGGGTAGGCGACCGCGAGCGCGATGCCCACCAGGATGACGAGCGTCAGCGCGCCGGCGGCGGCCAGACCGGCAAGCCAGAGCACACTGCGGCCGAGCCAGCGGGCCCATGCAGGCAAGGTCGATGCTGAACTCTGGCCGCTGCTGCCTGCATTGGCGGGCCGCTTGGCCGCGCGCTCGGATTCGCTCATGGAACTCCAACGTTGGTCGACCGCATTATAGAAAGTGCCTCGGGGTGCCGGGATTGGTCATCAGCCAGCGGTTGCGTGCCGCCGCGCATCTGTTTGTAACGATGCATCAGGGTTCCCACTAGAGCGCCGAAGAAGGGTCTGTAGCGTGTGAGATTTGCAACGAGCCACGTTGCACGAATTGGGAAATTGCTTTGTGGCTCAAGGGCTTTACTGCTAGCATTGAAGTAACTTATTAACAATCCAGCACCGTTTCTTCACAGCTGGGGGAAAGGCGTCGTGAGCTTCCTAGACACGTTGTTGGGCCGCAAACATGCGCCGATGATCGGGCTGGACATCAGCTCGTCGAGCGTCAAGCTCGTCGAGCTCGGTCAGACGGCGAGCGGGGAATACGTGGTCGAGCGTTTCGGGGTTGAAAGCTTCGAAAAGGGCTGGATCACCGATGGCCAGATCGAAAAGTTCGACGAGGTCGCCGAAGCGGTGAAACGCGTCGTTTCCAAGAGTGGCACCAAGACACGCCTGGTTGTGATGGCGATGCCGCAATCCGCGGTGATCACCAAGAAGATCATGCTGCCGGCGGGGCTGCGCGAGGAGGAGCTTGAGCTTCAGGTCGAAGCGGAAGCGAACCAGTACATCCCGTTCTCGCTCGATGAGGTCAGTCTCGACTTTTGCGTGATCGGCCCGAGCCCGACCTCGGTGGGCGACGTCGAAGTGCTGATCGCCGCCTCGCGCAAGGACCGCGTGCAGGATCGCCAAGGGCTGGCCGAGGCGGCAGGGCTCAAGCCGGCGGTTCTCGACATCGAATCGCATGCGTCGCGTCTGGCGATGAGTCGTGTCGTCGCGACGCTGCCCAACGAGGGCAAGGACGCGCTGGTCGCGCTGTTCGAGATCGGCGCCGACACCACCAGCCTCAAGGTGCTGCGCGACGACGAGATGCTCTACGACCGCGACCAGGCCTTCGGCGGGTCGCAGCTCACGCAGCTGATCTCGCGCCAATACGGGTTCTCGTACGAAGAGGCCGAGCAGAAGAAGCTCGCCGCCGACCTGCCCGACGACTACGAAGCAACGCTGCTCGCGCCGTTCGTCGACAGCCTGTCGCAGGAGATCGGTCGTGCGCTCCAGTACTTCTTCACCAGCACGCCGCACCACAAGGTTCACTACGTGATGCTGGCCGGCGGCACGGCCACCTTGCCAGGCCTGAAGGACCGCGTCACCGAGCTGACCGGCTTCGCCTCGATGGTGGTCAATCCGTTCGAGAACATGAAGCTCGGCTCCGCCGTGCGTGAAAGCAAGCTGCGCCGCGAAGCGCCGTCGTACTTGACGGCGTGCGGCCTGGCGATGCGGAGGTTCCTGCAGTGATCTTGATCAACCTGCTCCCGCATCGGGAAGAAAAGCGCAAGCGCAAGAAGATCGCCTTCTTCGCCGGCCTCGGCTTGGCGGCAGCGGCCGGATTGGCCATCGTCGGCACCTGGTATGTGGTTGTCGAACAGCTGAAGACGTCGCAACAGGAGCGCAACCAGTTTCTGTCGGCCGAGATCAGCAAGCTGGAAAAAGAGATCGCGGACATCGCCAGCCTGAAGGCCGAGATCGCCTCGCTGACGGCGCGCCAGAAGGCCGTCGAAGACCTGCAGATCGATCGCAACCTGCCTGTGCACCTGCTCAACGAACTCGTCAAGCAGACGCCCGAGGGCATGTACTTCACAGTCGTCAAACAAGACGGGCAGGTGCTGACCGTCACCGGCATCGCGCAAACCCAGGAACGTGTCTCCGAGTTCCTGCGCAACACGGCCTACAACTCCGAGTGGCTGGTCAGCCCGGAACTGGTCGAAAGCAAGGCTGCCGTCATGACTGCGGCAAACAAGGAGCAAAAGCGCCTGTTCGACTTCTCGGTGCGTGTGACCGTGAAGCGGCCGCAAGACAAGTCCCCGGCGGTCGCCGACGGTGCCGCTCCAGCGAGCGCACCGGCCAGCGGCGCGGGTGCTGCCGCCGTCCCGAAGAAGAAGGCCTGACATGGCGACCAAAGCGATCAACATCGATCTGAACTCGGTCTTCGAAGGCGCGGCCTCGCAGTTTCGAAGCCTGAATCCGAACGAACCTGGCCAATGGCCGATGTTGCCCAAGGTGGTCACCTGGGTCTTCGTGGCCGTGATCATGGTGGTGCTCGGCTGGTTCCTGCTGCTGTCGAGTGCGCACGACGAACTCGACACCGAGCGCGCGAAAGAGCCGACGCTCAAGGCGGACTATCGCAACAAGCTCGGGCAGGCGGTCAACCTGGCCGAATTGCGCAAGCAGAAACTGCAGGTCGAGGAGTACGTGACCCAGCTCGAGAAGCAGCTTCCCGGCAAGGCCGAGATGGACGCGCTGCTGTCCGACATCAATCAGGCCGGTCTCGGGCGTGGCCTGCAGTTCGAGTTGTTCAAGCCGGGCCAAGTGCTCGTGAAGGACTACTACGCCGAACTGCCGATCTCGATCAAGGTGTCGGGTCGCTACCACGACATGGGCGCGTTCGCGGGTGACATCGCCAACCTCTCGCGCATCGTGACGCTGCACAACCTCAACATCACCGCCGCCCCGAAGGACAGCTCGGGCGCACTGGCCATGGAGGCTACTGCACGCACCTACCGCTATCTCGATGCGAACGAGGTCGAAGAGATCAGGAAGGCCGCGGCCAAGGCCAAGGCAGCAGGGGCGAAGAAATGATGGTCAAACCAGCACATCAGCGGCTGCTTGCTGCGACCGCGTTGGCGGGGTTTGCACTCGTCGGCTGCAGCGGCGACCAGCAGGAACTGTCGCAGTGGATGGATCAGCAGCGGCGCGAGGTCAAGCCCAATGTGCAGCCGCTGTCGCCGCCTAAGAAGTTCAACCCGCAGGCCTATGCGGCACTCGGGGGCGTCGAGCCGTTCAGCAATCAGAAGCTCACGGTGGCACTGAAGCAGGAAGCGCGGCAACCGAACTCGCTGCTCTCGGCCGAGTTGAACCGCCGCAAGGAGCCGCTCGAGGCCTATCCGCTGGACAGCATGTCCATGGTTGGCAGTGTGACGAAGGCAGGTCGCCCCTACGCGCTGCTGCGGGTCGACAACTTGCTTTACCAGGTCAAGCAGGGTGACTACCTCGGTCAGAACTACGGAAAGATCACCAAGATCTCGGAGACCGACGTGTCGCTCAGGGAAATCGTTCAGGATGCAGCCGGCGAATGGATCGAGCGCACCAGCGCCCTCCAGCTTCAGGAGAAGGCGCGATGAAGAGCAATCAGGAGAATCAGATGACAGCTAAGTGGCGCTCCCGTGCCTTGGCGCTCGCGTTGTCGCTCGGCGCTTGCGTCCCGGCCTTCGCGCAAAACGCGATCCAGTCGATCAACAGCAGCCAGCAGGCTGGCTCCGAGGTCATCCGGGTCGAATTGTCCGAACCGCTGAGCGCCGTACCGGCGGGTTTCTCGGTGCAGACACCGCCACGCATCGCGATCGACCTGCCCGGCGTCACCAACGGCCTCGGCAAGAACAGCGTCGAGGTCAATCAAGGTAATTTGCGCTCGGTCAACATCGCCACGGGTGGCGAGCGCACACGCCTCGTTCTCAACCTGAAGAAAGCCGCCAATTACCGCGCCGAGATCCAGGGCAAGGTGTTGTTGGTGATGCTCGACAGTGGCCCGGCCCCGGAGGCCTCCACGACGACCGCGACCACCGCCGCGGCGACGCCCGCCAAGTCGGCCTCGGCCGCCGAGGTCGTGCATTTCGCGCCCAGCCTGAACCGGAACGCGCAAGCGCTGCAGGCGATCGACTTCCGGCGTGGCAACGACGGTGCCGGTCGCGTCATCGTCGACCTGCCGAGCAACCAGGTCGGTGTTGACATCCGCCAGCAGGGGCAGAGCCTGGTGGTGGAATTCCTGCGCTCGACACTGCCGGACAGCCTGCGCCGCAAGCTCGACGTCACCGATTTCGGCACGCCGATCCAGAGCGTGACGACATCGCAGAACGGCGATCGCGTCAGGATGCTGGTCGAGCCGAAGGGCAACTGGGAGCACAGTGCTTACCAGAGCGACAACCAGTTTGTCCTCGAAGTGCGCCCGCAGAAGGTCGACCCCAACAAGCTGACGCAAGGCCAGGGGTACGCAGGCGAGAAGCTCTCGCTGAATTTCCAGAACATCGAGGTCCGCGCGCTGCTGCAAGTGATCGCCGATTTCACGAACTTCAACGTCGTGACCAGCGACACCGTGACCGGCAACGTCACGCTTCGCTTGAAGGACGTGCCCTGGGACCAGGCGCTCGACATCATCCTGCAGGCCAAGGGTCTTGGGCTGCGCAAGTCGGGCAACGTGATCTTGATTGCTCCGAAGGACGAATTGAACGCGAAGGAGAAGGTCGAACTCGAGGCGAAGGCACAGATCGCGGCCCTAGAGCCGCTGCGCACGCAGGCGTTTCAGCTGAACTATGCGAAAGCGGCTGACATAGCGCCTGGACTGACCGGTCAGGCTACCGGACAGGGTAGCTCCGGTGGCGTTACGAATACGCGCATCCTTTCGTCGCGCGGCAGCGTGATCTACGAGACGCGCACCAATCAGTTGTTCGTCACCGACGTGCCGTCAAAGCTGCAAGAAATCCAGGACATGATCGCAAAGATCGACGTGGCTGTTCGGCAGGTTCTGATCGAGGCGCGGGTCGTGATTGCGGACGACACCTTCGGTCGCTCGCTCGGCGTCAAGCTTGGTGCTTCCGACCTGCGCGCTCAGCAGGGCGGTGTTCCGGGCTGGAGCGTTGGTGGCAACAATCGCGTGGCGATTGGTGGCAACCTCAATGCCGTCGGCGCTCAGACGCTGCAAACAGGTTCCGTGGATTTCAGCAATAGCAATTTCGTGAACCTGCCTGCTGCCTCGCAGGGAGGTGCCGACGTGGCGACGATCGCGTTGTCGCTATTCAGTGCCGGCGCCAACCGCTTCCTGAACCTGGAACTCTCGGCGTTGGAGGCCGACGGCAAGGGTAAGGTGGTATCGAGTCCTCGGCTCATCACCGCAGACCACGTCAAGGCATCGATCAAGCAAGGCACGCGCATCCCGTATCTACAGGCGTCGACAGCGGGCAACACCAACATTTCGTTCGTCGAGGCTGTGCTGAAGCTCGAGGTGACTCCGCAAATCACGCCGGAAGGCAATGTGATCATGGACGTTGAAGTGAGCAAGGACAGCATTGGCACCATCTTCAGCGGTACGCCTTCAATTAACACTAAGTCGGTTCAGACCCAGGTGCTGGTGGAGAACGGCGGCACTGTCGTGATCGGCGGCATCTTCGAGCAGGAGGAGCGCGAGGACATCTCCAAGGTGCCTTGGCTCGGCGACATTCCCTATCTTGGCAACTTGTTCAAGAGTCGCACCAACACCAAAAATAAGACCGAGATGCTGATCTTCTTGACGCCCAAGGTCATTACCGACCGCTCGGCGGCGCGCTGAGTCGCCTCGATGAACGGCCAATACACTTTCGAGCTTGAGATGACCATGTTCAAACGAATTGCATCGCTTTTAATGATCTCCCTGGTGGCCGCCTGCGGTGGCAGCGGGGACGGGGGGACGTCGGTGTTCGATGGGACGGGTACTGGTACCGGCGGAACAACGACCGGCGCGTACAAGATGTCCATCGACGTTCAACGAGCGGGCGCGTCGACCAGCCAGATTTCTAGCACCGAGACCGCACAAGCGGTGGCGACCGTGACGAGCGCTGCGGGCAGTCCCATTCAAGGCGTGGTGGTGACGTTCTCGCAGTCTGCCGCTACGTTACTGACGTTTGCGCCGACAGCTGCGACCGCGTTGACGGGCGCAGATGGCAGGGCCACGGTGGACATTTCGGCGACGACGTCGGCCGGGATCGGCGCGGTCACGCTGCAAGCTGCGGCCAGTGTCAACACCGTTGCTCTGACGGCCACCAATTCGATCCAGATTACCGCGGGGACGACGACGCCCGGCGTCGTGCCTACCCCGGCAGCAATCAACTTTGTCGGCACGGTTCCGAGTGCCACTGCAATTGTTGTGAAGGGCGCCGGTGGCAACGGACGATCTGAATCTGCCATTCTGACCTTCCGGATTGTCGATGCCTCGAACGCGCCCATCAACGCTGCGGTGGCTGACTTCACGCTCAACACCGACAACGGCGGGGCCACGATTGCCTCAGCCGCGTCCGCGACGAGTAATTCGGATGGTCTGGTTACGGTGACGATCGCGTCGGGTGTCTCACCGGCATCCATCGTCGTCACTGCCAAATCGCACAGCGTGGCCAGCGTGACCTCGCAGTCCGATACCCTGATCGTCAGCAACAGCGTGCCGGTAGTCGGGGGGTTCGAGATCGTCGCGGCAAAGTACAACCTGGACGGCCGCAAGACGGGCGACAGCACGACGATCACCGCCTTCGTTCGCGATGAGTTCGGCAACCCGGTTCCGGACGGCGTCGCGGTCAGCTTCCAGACCGACTATGGAGTGATAGCGCAGTCGACACTGGGCGGCTGCGCAACGGTGAACGGTACTTGCGCAGTCACCTTCCGGGTTCAAGACCCTCGCGGCGACAACATCGCGACCGTCCGAGCCAGCGTCCGGGTGGGTACGGCCAATACGCTGTCGGACCAATTGCAGATCAACATGGCGGCGGCGGGTGGCACGCCTTACGTGGCCTCGCTAAGCGCTGGTGGGGCGCCAGTCACTGCGTTGACCATGAGTAGCTGCAAGCAGGTGTTTGAGCTGGTTTTGTCCGATGGTCATGATCGGTCTACGGCTGCCGGCACCACGATTGCGGCTGGCTTGACAAGCTCGAACTTGACGGTGGCGGTCAAGGCGGGCACGCCAGTTCTGGACCAGCTGAGCGGGGGGTTCGCGCCTACCGGCTTCGGGTTTGAAGTCGATGCGAGTTCCACGACGCTGGCTCCGGTATGCAATCCGGCCGGCGCCACTACGGCCAGTCCGTTGTTCTTCAATCTTCAGTACACCAGCCCTGGTGGCATCGTCAACGTGCAGCGGATCGGGCTCTCCTATCCGCAGTGATGAAGCCGTGCTCTCCCTCGTCGGCATGCCGGGCGGTGGCAAGTCCACCGTCGGTCGTCATCTGGCGCGACGTTTGGGTGAGGGGTTCGTCGACACGGATGCCGTGATCGAACACCGGATCGGTTGCCCGATCCGCACCTTCTTCGAGCAGGAAGGCGAAGACCGCTTCCGCGATATCGAGACCGAAGTCCTGGCAGAACTCATCCAGTCCACGCACGGCGTCATCGCCACCGGCGGCGGCATCGTGCTGCGCGAGGCCAACCGGGATGTGCTGCGTTCGCACACGGTCTGCGTCTACCTGCGCTCGACACCGGAGGAGTTGTTCCGGCGCCTGCGTCACGACTCGAAGCGGCCGCTGTTGCAGGTGGCCGACCCGCTCGCGCGCTTGCGCGAGCTCTACCAGAAGCGCGATCCGCTCTATCGGCAAGCCGCACGCTTCATCATCGAGACGGGCCGCCCCTCGGTGCCCGCACTCGTCAACATGGTCCTGATGCAACTGGAACTGGCGGGCCTGGTGGATCCGTCCTCGGTGCCCTCACCGATCGACGCGGCGGACGACGCCCCGCACTGACGACGACGCTGTGCGCGCCCGTACACTGCGCACATGACCATCACAAAGCGCATCCGCATCGACCTGCCCGAGCGTGGCTACGACATCGTCGTGGGTGCCGGGCTGCTCGGGCAAGCCCAGACCTACGCCGACCTTCCGGCCGGAACGACTGCCGTCATCGTGACCAACACGACCGTCGCGCCACTGCTCGCCGAGCGGCTGACGGTGGCCCTGCGCACACGTTTCGCGCAGGTGGAGGTGATCGAGTTGCCCGATGGTGAGGCGCACAAGGACTGGGCCACGCTTAACCTGATCTTCGACGCGCTGCTCGCCTCGGCCTGCGATCGCCGGACGACGCTGTTCGCGCTCGGCGGCGGTGTGGTCGGCGATATGACGGGTTTCGCGGCCGCCTGCTACATGCGCGGCGTGCCGTATGTGCATGTGCCGACGACGCTGCTGGCGCAGGTCGATTCGTCGGTGGGAGGCAAGACCGCGATCAACCACCCGCTGGGCAAGAACATGATCGGCGTGTTCAATCAGCCGCTGCGCGTGGTGGCCGACCTTGACACGCTGGACACCTTGCCCGAGCGCGAGCTGATCGCCGGGCTGGCCGAGGTGATCAAGTACGGGCCGATCGCGGACGCCGCCTTCCTCGACTGGATCGAAGCGAATCTCGATGCCCTCAAAGTGCGCGACAAGGCGGCGCTGGCCCACGCGATCAAACGTTCGTGCGAGATTAAGGCCTGGGTCGTGGGGCAGGACGAGCGCGAGGCCGGCTTGCGCGAAATCCTCAACTTCGGTCATACCTTCGGTCACGCGATCGAAACCGGCCTTGGCCACGGCGCCTGGTTGCACGGCGAAGCGGTCGGTTGCGGCATGGTGATGGGTGCCGAACTCTCGGCGCGGCTGGGTCTGATCGACGCGGATTACGCGCAGCGGATCCATCGCGTCGTCGCACGCGCAGGCCTGCCGGTGAGCGGCCCGCGTCTGGGTGCCTCACGCTATCTCGAACTGATGCGGCATGACAAAAAGGCGCGCGCGGGCGCGATCCGTTTTGTCGTGATCGAGTCGCCAGGCCGCGCGTGCGTGCGTGCTGCCGATGACGCGCTGGTGGCCGAGGTGCTGGATGCGCACACGCGTTGACCGCGGCGCATGACCACGGCGCTCAAGCCTTGGGCCTGCGATCCAGCGCAGACCCGCGGTCGCCGCCACCGCGAAGCTGCGGCGCCGACGCGCGATGACTTCCAGCGTGACCGCGACCGAATCGTCCACAGCACGGCCTTTCGACGCCTCGTCTACAAGACCCAGGTCTTCCTCAACCACGAGGGCGATCTGTTCCGGACGCGCTTGACGCATTCGCTGGAAGTCGCGCAACTCGCGCGCTCGATCGCGCGCACGATGGGCCTGAACGAGGATTTGTGCGAAGCAATCTCGCTCGCCCACGACCTCGGCCACACGCCCTTCGGGCACGCCGGGCAAGACGCGCTGGATGAATGCCTGCGCCGTGTCGACCCGGACTCGAACGGTTTCGAGCACAACCTCCAGAGCCTGCGCGTCGT
>Ga0307508_10005159_pt1 | contig 12505 bp, 9 predicted proteins | sample 9_EM_MG_FD_203089 | JGI IMG/M metagenome (GOLD analysis project Ga0307508, IMG submission 203089) | Populus trichocarpa ectomycorrhiza microbial communities from riparian zone in the Pacific Northwest, United States - 9_EM | ecosystem: Host-associated > Plants > Roots > Unclassified | place... | reverse complement strand
CCTGCGGCAGATCGTCGAAGCCCACCACGCTGACGTCCTCCGGCACCCGCGTCCCCCGCTCCCGCAGCGCCCGGTACGCGCCGAGCGCCATCGGGTCGGAGCACACGAACACCGCCGTCGGCGGCTCGGGCAGCTTCAGCAGCTCCGTCATCCGCTGGTACGCCCCGGCCTCCTGGAAGTCGCCGTAGCGTACGTACGCGGGCGGCACCCGCAGCCCGGCCGCGGCCATCGCCGAGCGGAACCCGGCCACCCGGGCACCGCTGCACACCTTCCGCCGGTACCCGCCGATCACCGCGATCCGCCGGTGTCCAAGACCGAGCAGATGCTCGGTCGCGCTCACCCCGCCCTGCCAGTCGGCGGCGCCCACGGACGCCACGCCCGGCGGCGGCACCGGCCCGGGATCGATCAGCACGAACGGCACCCGGTGCTCGTCGAGCCACGCGTACTGGGCGGGCGTCAGCTCCGCGAGGTGGAACAGCACCCCCGAACTGCCCCGGGCACACAGCTTGTCCAGCCAGCCCCGCTCGGGCCGCCCGTCGCGGGTGCGCGGCAGCCCGGCCGACACCACCACCTCCAGGCCCGCGTCGTGCGCCGCCGCCTCCACACCGTGCAGCACCGCCCCCGACCACGCGCCGTCCAGGGAGTGCACCACCAGATCGACCAGGGCGGGCGGCCGGGGCGTCTCCAGGCGCGGTTTGCGGACGTACCCCAGGCGGTCCAGGACCTCGCTGACCCGGCGGCGGGTGTCGGGCGCGACGTCCTCGCGGCCGTTGACCACCTTCGACGCGGTCGGCACCGAAACCCCTGCCTCGCGGGCGACGACCGCCAGCGTCGGACCCGTCGACCCCGGGGAACGCGCCATCGAGATACCCCTTCCCGAAACCGCCCCAGCGCGACACCTGCCGGGCAGAAACCGGTTACTACAGTAAGGCCGCCCCAACTCCGGCGGGAAGACCCGGGAATTGAGGCGGCCCCTGAGGCCCATGAGGGTCATAGGGTCACAGGCCGTAGCGGTTCTTCACATGGCGCCAGAAGTCCCGGTACATCCACTTGTCGAATTCGGTGATGTGGTCGGCGGTTCCCGCCTGCATGAGGAAGCCGCCCACACCCGTCGGGGTCCAGTCGTAGAAGTCGTCCAGACCGTAGGTGTGCCCGATCTCGTGCAGCAGGATGTGGATGTTGTCCTGATTCACCGCGCCCAGCATGTATTCACTGCCGATGCGCTGTCCCCAGTCGCCTCCCGCGCCGCCACCGAAGCCCTTGGTCAGCCACAGCGACTGGTCGTAGTGGCGGGCCGCGCCGCCGGGGCACTTGGAGTAGTTGCCGTCCTGGTGGAAGAAGCGGCCGCAGTCCGGGGCGCACTGCGGAGCGCCGCCGCCGTCCAGTCCGGTGTAGATGTCGACCGAGTTGTCACTCCACTGCAGCGTGGAGCGGTTCTTGACCGCCCAGCCGACGATCTTGACCGGGACTTCCTGGTACGGGAAGTTCTCGAATCCCGCGACCGAGTCGATCCACTTCTTCGACTGGCGCTTGAGCGCCGTGTGGATCTGGTCGCGCATCTGTGTGGTGACCGGCTGGTCGGATTCCCAGCGGACGCAGTAGTTCAGGCTGCCCTTGTTGGCCATCACCTGATCCCACCCGTAGTTCTTGAAGCCGTACAGGTCGGGATAGGTGGACTCGACGTGCTTCCACACCTCGTTCAGCGGCTGGACGAGGTTGCTCGGCGGGTTCCAGGTGTCCGACGCGCCCGTCCCGGCGGCGTCGGCGGGTGCGGTGAATCCGATGAGGGACAGCGCCCCGGCCGCGGTGGCGGTCAGGAGGGCGCGTAATCCGCGAAGTCTTCGTGCGGGCATGGCGGCTCTCTTCCGTGTGGGGAACGGGAGCGGGCGGCGCACCCCCCCGGGAGTGGCCGTACGGGGGCGGCCGCCCGCATCCTCCAGTGGCCTCCGCGGCCCGGAAGGTTGCCGCCCCTCCCCGGATACGCGCGCACTGACAAACCGTGGCGCTGACAAACCCTGGCACCGAGACACCACAGCTGACCCAACCGCCGTGCGCTCAGTGGCCGGTACGGGCGTCCCGCGGGCCGGTGTCCGGAACCTCCCCCACCCGGGCCGCGGCCGGGTCCAGCACCCGGGTCAGGAACGCCCGGGTCCGCGGATGCCGCGGCGCGGCCACCACCTGCTCCGGACCGCCCTCCTCCACGATCACGCCGTCGTCCATGAACGCCACCCGGTCGGCGACCTCCCGCGCGAAGCTCATCTCATGCGTGACGACCAGCATCGTCATCCCCTCGTCGGCCAGCCCCCGCATGACCGCCAGCACATCCCCGACCAGCTCGGGGTCGAGGGCCGAGGTCGGCTCGTCGAACAGCATCAGCTCCGGGTCCATCGACAGCGCCCGCGCGATCGCCACTCGCTGCTGCTGTCCGCCCGAGAGCTGTGCCGGATACGCGGTCTCCTTGCCGGTCAGGCCCACCCGGTGCAGCGTGTCCCGTCCGATCCGTACCGCCTCGGCCTTGTCGCGGCGCAGCACCCGCCGCTGCGCGATGGTCAGGTTCTCCAGCGCCGTCAGATGCGGGAAGAGGTTGAACGCCTGGAACACCATGCCGATCCGCCGCCGCACCCGGTCGATGTCCACGTCCGGGTCGGTGACCTCGGCCCCGCCCACGGCCACCGAGCCCGACGTCGGCTCCTCCAGCAGGTTCACACAGCGCAGCAGGGTCGACTTGCCGGAGCCGGACGGCCCGATGACACAGACCACCTCACCCCGCTCCACGGTGAGGTCGATTCCCTTCAGTACCTCCAGCCCGCCGAAGGACTTGCGCAGCCCCCGTATGCGGATCATGGTCCTCACCTCGCCTTCGCGGTACGGGCCTCCAGCCACCGGACCAGCTGGCCCAGCGGGACGGTGATGAGCAGGTAGCACAGCCCGGCGACCAGGATCGGGGTGAGGCTGCGGTGCTGATTGAGCGCGTCCCGGCCGAACTTGGACAGTTCGTACTGGTCCAGGGAGAGCCCGAGCAGGTAGACCAGGGACGAGTCCTTGGTCAGCAGGATCAGTTCGTTGGTCAGCGGCGGCAGCACGATCCGGAACGCCTGCGGGATGATGATCGAGACCATCGCCCGGCCGTGGGACATGCCGAGCGAACGGGCCGCCTCCATCTGCCCCTTGGGCACGGCCCGGATGCCCGCGCGGATCGTCTCCGCCATGTACGCGGCCCCGACCAGACCGAGCGCCAGCATGACCGTGACGTAGCGGTCCAGTGCCACCTGGAAGGCGAGCGGCACCCCGAAGCCGAGCGCGATGAACACCAGCAGCGCCGGAACGCCGCGGAAGAACTCGATGTACGCCACCGACAGCCACCGGTACGGCGGAACCTGCGAGAGCCGCATCAGCGCGAGCACCAGCCCGGCCACGAGCCCGAAACCGAAGCCGAGCAGGGTGTAAACGACGGTGTTGACCAGGGCGGTGGTGATGATGTCGGGGAACAGGGACCGGGCGACGGCCGCGTCGAAGAACGCGCGGCGCAGTTCACCCCAGTCCGCGGCCAGGACGATGGCGAGCAGTACGGCGGCGAGCACGGCGTACTGCACCGTCCGTACCGCCCGCGTCCGCTGCCGACGGGTCATTGCCATAACGGTGCGGACTCCTCAGCTCCTGGGCGCGGTGCCGAACCACTTCCGGTAGATCTTTTCGTACCGGCCGTCCTTCTTCGCGTCCCCCAGCACCTGGTTGATCTTCTTGCGCAGGGCGTCATTGCCGGTGCGTACCGCGATGCCGTACGTCTCGCCGGTGCTGAACTCGGCCGTCACCTCGGTGTCGGGGTTGTCCTTGACGTAGTCGTACAGCACCCCGTTGTCGTTGATGCCCGCCGCGACCTGGCCGGTCTTGACCGCGGACACCAACAGCCCGAGGTCCTCGAACTGGACCAGCGTGGCGCCCACGGCCCGCTTCTGCGCGTAGGTCTCCCCGGTCGTCCCCTGCTGGACCGCCAGCCGCTTGCCCTTGAGGTCGGCGAGGCTGCGGTACGGCTTGCCCTTCCGGGTGAGCAGCGCCTGCGTGGCGTCGAAGTAGGGGCGGGAGAAGTCCAGGTTCTTCTCCCGGACGGCGTTGATCGTCATCCCGGCCGCGGCGACGTCGCAGGTGGAGGTGTTGAGGTCCTCACCGGACTGGATGCCCTCGAAGGGCGTGTCCACGATCTCCTGCTTCACCTTCAGCTCCGAGGCGACGAGATCGACCAGATCCACGTCGAAGCCGACGACCTTCTTGCCCTGCCGGGACTGGAACGGCGGATAGGGCAGATGGGTGCAGGTGGTCAGCTTGCCGGACTTCACCAGGCTGATGTCCGGGCCGCCGGAGTCCGACGGTTTGGTGCTGGTACAGCCGATGAGCAGGGCGGCAGCGGCGGCAGTGGCTATGACGGGCAGCGCGGAGCGAGCGGACACGGCACCTCCGGGACATGGTCGGCGAACGACCCCACGGGACACGTGATCAATGCGTCCGCCGCATCCTGCCACTCTCCGTGCCGCCCCGACCCCGCCGTGTGCGTTGCGAGCGCATAACGGCCGCCGGGGCCCTCGGCGCGGCAGGCGCAGCTAGCGCCGCCGTCGCCGCTTGCGCCGCTTGCTCCGGAACCAGCCTGCCGGCGGCTCGTCCGCGCGCCAGGGCTCGGGCTCGGGCGCGCCGCGCCGCCGCCAGCGCGCGGTCAGCATGCGGGTGCGCGCGGTGGGCTCGGTGACCTCGGCGCCCCGGACGAAATCCTCGTCGAGGTCGACGTCGTCCCAGCCGTCCGCCTCGTCCCCCCGGTCTGTGGAGCCGGTGCTCAAGGGGCACCTCCCGTCCGCCGGTGTGCCGCTGCGGCACAAGGCTGAGGCACAAAAGCGTGTTCTTGGACGAGAAACGCGCGAAACGCCCACCGAGTTCCGGTGGCTCTAGCCGGGAATCCACACCCGCATCGGCCCGGCCGCCCGGTTCGCCCAGGCGTAATAGGGGATCGCGGTGACCCGCACCGGGTCGCCGACGCCACCGATCTCGCCCCCGCCGCCCGGGTACGGCCACCAGCCGTCGGGCGGGGCCGCCCCGCGCAGCGCCCGGGCCATGATCACGGTCACCCCGCCCAGCAGCCGTGGCCGGTGCTCGGCGACCAGCCCGGTGCCCGTGTCGAGCGTGATCCCGTCCAGCCCCACCCCGGCGGGCTGATCCGGCTGCTCCAGGCAGTACACCAGCGGTCCGCGCTCGATCGCGGTGCAGCCGCGCACCGCGTCCACCCGTGGATCGGGACGGGTCAGCCGGGGCGTCATCGGCAGCGTGAGGACCACGGTCTCGCCCGGCCGCCAGCGCCGCCGCAGCCGCAGCCAGCCCCGCTCCGCGCGCTCCGTCACCGTCTCGCCGCCGACCGTCGCCTCGTACCGGTCGGCCCAGTGCGGGATGCGCAGCGACAGCGTCCAGTCCGCGTCCGCGGGAGCCTCGGCCACGACCACCGCGATCCGGCCCTCCCACGGGTAGCCGGTGCCCACCCGCACCGTCCCGCCGCCCGCCGCGTACACCCCCGACGCGTACTGGTGCAGCTGCAGGCCCCCGGCGTCACCGCTCGCCATGTAGTGCGGCAGGGAGGCCAGCAGCCGCATCACATTGGGCGGGCAGCAGGCGCAGCGGAACCATGGCGTCCGCCGCGCCTCCTGGTCGCCGTGCGTCTCGGCACGGCCGTCCCGGACCTGGAGCGGATTGACGTACAGCCAGCGCTCGCCGTCCAGCGAGACCCCGGACGCGAAGCCGTTGAACAGGGTCCGTTCGATCAGGTCGCTGTAGCGGGCGTCCCCCGTGAGCAGCGCCATCCGCCAGCTGAACTGGACGGAGGCGATGGCCGCGCAGGTCTCCGCGTACGCCCGGTCCGGCGGGAGTTCGAAAGCGTCGCCGAAGGACTCCAGATCGTGCCGGGAGCCCACCCCGCCCGTCAGATAGGTCTTGGTGGCGACCATGTCCTCCCACAGCCGCACCAGCGCGTCCCGCAGCTCCCGGTCGCCGGTCTCGGCCGCCAGGTCCGCGGCCCCGGCCAGCAGATACAGCTGGCGCACCGCGTGCCCGGCGACCGCCCGCGCCTCCCGGACCGGGACGTGGTCCTGCCAGTAGGGCGCTCCGGGGTGCGGGCCGCCGTCCGTCCCGCCGTCGCCGAGCGTGCCCTGTCCGCGCCGGTCCACGAAATACCCGGCCAGATCGAGATAGCGCCGCCGCCCGGTCTCCCGGTACAGCTCGACCAGCGCCGTCTCGATCTCCGGGTGCCCGCAGACCGTGTCCACGGCCTTGCCCGGGCCGAAGACCGCGTCGATGTGATCGGCGAACCGCACCGCCACGTCGAGCAGTTCGTTCCCGCCGGTGGCCCGCCGATGCGCGACGGCGGCCTGGAGGAGATGGCCCGCGCAGTACAGCTCGTGTCCCCAGTGCGGCTCCGTCCACCGCCGGGCGCCCGGCCCGGCCTGGTAGTACGTCTGCAGATAGCCGTCCGTGTCCTGAGCGTCCGCCACCAGGGCCGCCAGCCGTGCCACCTGACCGGCCAGCTCGTCGGCGGCCGGGCCGCCGCGCTCCTCGGCGAGCTGCCAGGACGCGGCCTCCAGCCACTTGTGCACATCGGAGTCCTGGAACGGGAAGTCCCCCGTGAACCCCTCCGCCGCCTGCCCCGCGGCGGCCCGCAGATTGGCCAGATTGCCCGCCTCCGCCAGCCTCTCCGGCCCCTGCGGAACGCTGACTTCGGCGTTGACGCGCCGCTTCACGGCCCAGAACCCTCCGGTGATCCGGGCCGTGACGGGCGGCCGGAGAGCGGTGTGCGCATCCTGCGAGAGCCGGATCGGACCTACGGACATCTGCTACCCCTTACCCCGTACGTTCCGTGGCGGCCATGCCTTCCACGGCCTGGCGGGCCGCACGCGCCCTGTGGCCCATTCCACTGCACTTCGGCGCCGGAGTCAGGAGGGAGGACCGGGAGATCGCGGTCCGTGCGGGGAGGTTACGGAACGTCAGGCGGCGGGCGGCTCCGCCCCGTCCACCACATGGGCCACCCCGCACGTGACGTTGTCGGGCCCGCCCGCGCGGTTGGCGAGGGCGATGAGTTCGAGCGCCGCCTCCCCGGGATCGGCCACCGAGGCCAGTACGCGCCGTGTCTCCTCGGCCGGAACCACACCGCTGAGCCCGTCCGAGCACAGCAGATACCGGTCACCCGCCAGGGCGTCCCGCAGCGCCAGATCGGGCTCGAACGCCGCCCCGCCGCCCATGGCCCGCAGCAGCATCGCCCGCCCCGGGTGGGACGCGGCCTCCGCCGCGGTGATGCGCCCCTCGTCGAGCAGCGACCGCACCACGGTGTGGTCGTGGGTGATCTGGAACAGCTCGCCGTCGCGCAGCAGATACGCCCGCGAATCGCCGATGTGCACCAGCCCCAGCCGGGACCCCGACCACACCATCGCGGTGAGCGTCGTCCCGACGCCGCGCAGCGCGGGGTCGGACGCGGCCAGCTCGCACACCGAGGCGTGCGCCCGGTGCGCCGCGTCCTCCAGGGCGCTCAGCAGCTCGGCCCCCGGAACCTCGGCCTCCAGCGGCTTGAGCGCCTCGATCGCCGCCTCGCTCGCATGACGGCCGCCGCCGAAGCCGTCGGCGACGGCGAGCAGGCGCGGACCGGCGTATCCGGAGTCCTCGTTGCTCATCCGGACCGAACCCCGGTCGGAGAGCACGGCGTAGCGGACTCCCAGCGTGCTGTGGGCAGAAGACATGGCGATGTCCTTTCCGGACTGCTGTGACAGCTGTGACTGTTGTGACAGCTGCGACCGCTGCGACAACTGATCGACGAGGAAGGCGGCCAGGTCGCGCCGGGCCGCCGTATCGGCCTCGACCTGCGCCCAGTACACGCCCACCTCCCGCGCCGCCGCGCCCGGGTCCAGCTCGCACACGGTACGGATACGGACCAGCGGCATCCCCAGCCGCCGCAGCCACGCCACCAGCCGGGCCCGCTCCAGCTGCGCCGGGTCGTAGAGCCGGTAGCCGGAGTGCGGGTCGACGCGGGCGGGCGGCAGCAGCCCGAGTTCGTCGTACAGGCGGAGCGCCTTGGGGGACAGCCTCGATGCCTTCGCGAACGCGCCGATCGTCAGCAGTCCCATGCTCGCCCTCCTCGCGCCGGGCGCCTCGCCCGGCCCTCACGATGCTGGAGCTTCCCCCATGGAGAAGGTCAACCGACGCCAATCAAGGCCAATCGAGGGCGAGTAGAGGTCGCATTCACGCTCTTATAACTCCCTCATTTATATTTATCGGTCGTATCCTTTCATTCATCCTTCTTCAGGTATTTGTTGTGCTTGGCGCGGGAAATGACGGTACATCCGCACAGACTCGTGGCAGTCACGAGGTGAGGGAGGACCCATGTCCGTTTCCACTACGCCCGGAACCGTGTGGGGCACCTGGATCAACCTGCAAGGCGGCATCCACTCCGAGCCCGCGCCCGTGGCTCAGGCCGACAACCGAATCCAAGTCTTCATCCGGGGCGGGTCGAACGTCCTCTGGAGCAGACTCGAGACCCGCGACGGAGGGTGGGGGCCCTGGCAGCAATATCCGGGTGTGTCCGTCGACGGCATTCCCGCCCCGATCCGCGGCGCGGACGGCAAGGTGCGGGTCTTCTACCGCACCCCGGGCAACAATCTGGAGGTCATCACCCAGACCTCCATCAACTCCGGGTACGGGTCGCCGCAGACGCTGGCCACCGGCATCGGGGACGATCCGGCCGCGGCGCTCGGCGCCGACGGCCGCATCTATGTGTTCTTCCCCGGTGCGGACGACGCCCTGTGGTACCTCCGCAACCTGGACCTGCAGTACGAGACCTACACCGCCGCGGCCTCGCTGGGCGGCGCCATCTTCGCCACGCCGTCGCCCATCCTCGACGGGGGAGGGCGGATCGTGGTGGCGGTCAAGGGCAGCGGTGAGACCCTCTACACCATCCAGCAGCTGGCTCCGAACTCCGCCACCTGGGAGCCCTTCTCCGGCAACGCCCCCAATGTGACCAGCCGCCCCTCGGTGTGCCTGGACGCGGCGGGCAGGGTGCAGATCTTCTTCCAGGGCGTCGACGGCTCCGTCCGCCGCGTCGGGCAGAGCGACGACTACGAGACCTTCGGCGCCCCCGTGAGCCTGGGCGCCCAGATCGTGTGGCGACCCACCTGCGCCCTGGCCCAGGACGGCCGGATCAACGTGTTCATCAAGGCCACCGACAACGCCCTGTGGGTCGCCGTCCAGACCACGGAGAACGGCAACGCCTACACCGGCTTCCAGTCCCTGGGCGGGGTCATCGGCTCCGCCGGTATCGGCGTCCCCGTCCTCAACGAGGAGAACCTGCTCTACGTCTTCCTCCAGGGCAACGGGGTCGTCAGGGACCTCTGGCTGCAGCGCCAGACGTTCGTCTGAGCCATACACCCGGGGCTCCACGGCTTTCGAAACTTTCGCACCCGCACCAGGGGCTGTCGAAAGTCACCAGAACCCTTAATCTCCGAACAAATTCGATCAGTTCCCATTCGATCAGCGGAGATTGCAGGAGCCTCGGATGACAATGAGCCGCAGCGACGCACAGCCCAGCCGACGGCTGGTACTGATGGGCGCCCTGGCCCTGGGAGCGGCCGGGGGAACCCCCGGCCTCGCCGAGGCCGCCACCCCCTCCGCGCGGGAGACGGCCGCCAGGGCCGCCCGGTACGCCAATCCGCTGGTCCGCAACCGCGCCGATCCGCACATCTTCAAGCACACCGACGGCTACTACTACTTCACCGCCACCGCCCCGGAGTACGACCGCGTCATCCTGCGCCGCTCCAGAACCCTGAGCGGCCTCGCCACCGCGGCCGAGTCGGTGATCTGGAAGAAGCACACCAGCGGCGACATGGGCGCCCACATCTGGGCGCCGGAAATCCACTTCATCGACGGCAAGTGGTACGTCTACTTCGCGTCCGCGCCCGCGAACGACGTCTGGAAGATCCGGATGTGGGTGCTGGAGAACGCGAGCGCCAACCCCTTCGCCGGAACCTGGACGGAGAAGGGCCGCATCGCCACCCCCATCGACTCCTTCTCCCTGGACGCCTCCATCTTCGTCCACCGCGGCAGCCGCTATCTGATCTGGGCGCAGAGCAACCCGGACGTCGGCAACAACTCCAGCATCTACATCGCCCGGATGGCCAACCCCTGGACCATCACCGGGCCGCAGGTGGAGATCTCCCGTCCGACCTACGACTGGGAGACCCGCGGCTACAAGGTCAACGAGGGCCCGTCCGTCCTCCAGAAGAACGGACGGCTCTTCCTCACCTACTCCGCCAGCGCCACCGACGCCAACTACTGCATGGGGCTGCTCACCGCGTCCGCGGACAGCGATCCGCTGGCCGCCGCCTCCTGGAAGAAGAGCCCCCAACCGGTCTTCACCAGCAACGACACCACCAAGCAGTACGGCCCGGGCCACAACTCCTTCACCGTCGCCGAGGACGGCCGCACCGATGTCCTCGTCTACCACGCCCGCCAGTACAAGGACATCACCGGCGACCCGCTGAACGACCCCAACCGGCACACCCGGGTCCAGACCCTCGGCTGGAAGGCGGACGGCACCCCGGACTTCGGCGTCCCCGTGGCCGACGGGCCCGCTCCGGACACCAAGGCCACCACCCGCTACACCATGACCGCCTTCACCAACAGCAGCGAATCCAACATGTATGTGTACGAGTCGCCGGACGCGCTCGCCTACACGCTGCTCAAGGGACCGGCGTTCACCCCGCCCGCGGAGCTGATCCGCGACCCCAGCATCATCAAGCACACCGACGGCTACTACTACATCGTCTACACCACCAACTGGACCGGGAACACCATCGGGTTCGCGCGCAGCCGGGACCGGGTCAACTGGACCTTCGTCCGCAACCACACGCTGCCCCTCGCCGGGATCGAACGCACCTGGGCGCCGGAGTTCTTCGTCGACGGAGGCGGCAGCGTCAACATCATCGTGTCGCTCGACACCACCGCCACCCCCGATTACATCTTCCGGCCGCATCTGCTCACCGCCACCAACGCCTCGCTGTCGTCCTGGACCACCCCGAAGCCGCTCACCGGCCTGGACAAGGCGAACTACATCGACACCTTCGTGGTCCGCCACGGCGGGCAGTACCACGCCTTCACCAAGCAGGAGACGACGAAGTACATCGAGTACGCGACGGCCACCAGCCTCGGCGGCCCCTACACCTTCCGCGGCACCGGCGACTGGGCGGGCTGGGGCAGCTGGCGCGAGGGACCGGCGCTGGCGCAGCTGGACAATGGCGGGTGGCGTATCTACTTCGACGGCTACGCCGAGAAGAAGTACTACTACAGCGACAGCCTCGACGGTTTCCGGACCTGGACCCCCATCCGGGAGCTTCCCAAGCTCTCCGGCTTCGCCCGCCACTTCACCGTCCTGAAGGAGAGCGTGTGATGCGCGGACGTCTGTGGACCCTCGTCGTGGCCGCCGTCCTCGGACTGCTGGCCCCGCTCACGGGCGTCGGTACGGCACACGCCGCGCCCGCCACCATCGTCAACGCGACACAGTTCACCACCACATCGGGAGAGGCGGTGCACGCCCACGGCGGCGGAGTCGTCAAAGTCGGCGCGTACTACTACTGGTTCGGAGAGAACCGCAACGCGGACAACACCTTCCGCTATGTGTCCGCCTACCGCTCCACGGACCTCAAGAGCTGGGAGTTCCGCCGCCACGTCCTCACCCAGGCCACGGACCCCGAGCTGGCCACCGCCAACATCGAACGGCCCAAGGTCGTCTACAACGAGCGGACCAAGCAGTTCGTGATGTGGATGCACAAGGAGAACGGCAGCGACTACAGCGAGGCGCGCGCGGCCGTCGCCACCTCCGCCACCGTCGACGGCGACTACACCTGGCGGGGCAGCTTCCGCCCGCTGGGCGAGCACATGTCGCGCGACATCACCCTGTTCAAGGACGGCGACGGCACCGGCTATATGATCTCGGCCGCCCGGGAGAACTACGACCTGCAGATCTACCGGCTGACCGACGACTACACCGGTGTGGCGAGCCTGGTGGCCAACCCCTGGCCCGGTGGCCATCGCGAGGCCCCCGCGCTCTTCAAACGCGGCAACGTGTACTTCATGCTGACCTCCGGCGCCACCGGCTGGAGCCCCAACCAGCAGCAGTACGCCACCGCCACCAGCCTGGCCGGTCCCTGGAGCGCGATGCGCGATGTGGGCGACGCCACCGCCTACGGCTCGCAGACGGCCTACGTCCTGCCGGTGCAGGGCGCCCGGGCGACCTCGTACCTGTATCTGGGCGACCGCTGGGGCAACTCCTTCGGCGGCAAGGTCAACGACTCGCGCTATGTGTGGCTGCCACTGACCTTCCCCACCGCGACCACCATGGCCATGGACTGGTATCCGCAGCTGACCATCGACACCGAAGCGGGCACCGTGACCGGCTCCGGCGGTCCGTATACCCCGCTCAGGGCCCGGCACAGCGGCA
>Ga0307508_10005158_pt1 | contig 12509 bp, 15 predicted proteins | sample 9_EM_MG_FD_203089 | JGI IMG/M metagenome (GOLD analysis project Ga0307508, IMG submission 203089) | Populus trichocarpa ectomycorrhiza microbial communities from riparian zone in the Pacific Northwest, United States - 9_EM | ecosystem: Host-associated > Plants > Roots > Unclassified | place... | reverse complement strand
CATGTTGTTGACGGCGGTGAGAGTGTCGGGGTGATCTTTTCCAAGGACCTTCTCATAGCCGTCAAGTGCGCGCTGGTACGAGACCAAAGCCTTGCCATACTCGCCTTGGCTGTCATATGTGCTGGCCGTGTTGTTGACGGTAGTGAGAGTGTCGGGGTGATCTTTTCCAAGGACCTTCTCATAGCCGTCAAGTGCGCGCTGGTACCAGACCAAAGCCTTGCCATACTCGCCTTGGCTGTCATATGTGCGGGCCATGTTGTTGACGGTGGTCAGAGTGTCGGGGTGATCTTTTCCAAGGGCCTTCTCACAGCCGTCAAGTGCGCGCTGGTACCAGACCAAGGCCTTGCCATACCCGTCTTGCCTGCCATATGTACGGGCCATGTTGTTGACGATGGTGAGAGTGACGGGGTGGTCTTTTCCGAGAGCCTTCTCACAACCGTCAAGTGCGCGCTGGTACCAATCCAAGGCCTTGCCATACTTGCCTTGGCTGCTATATGTAGTGGCCATGTTGTTGACGATGATGAGAGTGTTGAAATGATCTCTACCGAGGGTTTTCTCCCAGCCGTCAAGTACGCGCTGGTACCAGACCAAGGCCTTGCTATACTTGCCTTGGCTGTCGTATGTTTTGGCCATGATGTTGGCGGTGGCGAGAGTGTCGGGGTGATCTTTTCCAAGGGCCTTCTCCTTGCCGTCAAGTACGCGCTGTAACCTCACCAAGCCACCATCATAATCCCCGCTCTTTATCAGGAATCTTCCGAATTTTTGCAGTAACGCTATGCCGGATGGAAGGTACTGGTAGGCATCCGGGGTATGGCCCAAAGCAGCCGAAGCATGCGCTGCCAAGTGCAAATACTGCGTCACAAATGCCATATCCTCTGGAAACGCATCGTCCAACAAGTCAAAAATTGTCTGCAGTAGCGCCTCCCTCTGTAGTTGGTCTTCTGACTCCATCCTCCTGCGGATGTACAGTCCAACGAGACGATGGAGGCGAAAATTTGCAGATTTGAGCTGATAGATCAACGAAAAGCCGAGAAGCGGCGCGAAAGCCTTGTTGAATTTGACGTCGCTTTCGTCTTTGAGAAATGGTAACCCTCTGAGTAATCCCTTTGCTATGTCGTCCGGGCTGATGTAGCTCATGAACTCCAGTAGCCGTACCGAGTCCGGGTATTTCCGCTGGATGTTGGAGAGGGTTATCGTCCAAGTTGTCATCACCGCGCGCGAACCGGGCCTTTTGCATTCTTGACTAGACGACGGCAGAGGGTCCTCCAAAAGCTCCTGTTGGTTCCGCTCACATTCTTTGAACATCTTCACGTAGCTCGACACCTCTACACCCGTTTCTCGTATATATGCCGCCGCCTGTGCTATCGCCAGTGGCAAGTTCCCCAGATGTTTGAGAAGGTCGAGAGCATCTGCTGGGGAGAGCGGCCCGACGGCTCCATCGCTGGTAGGTAGAAGCTTTTGAAACATGTCCATTCCTTCTGCGTCGGTCATCGAATCGATGGTCACGCAGGCGCCTGGAGCCACGTACGCAGAATTTCCGCGAATACTGCCGTCGCGTGTTGTGTCTAAGATCGCGCCACGCTTTACCGGAAGATATCCCTCAAGATACGAGTCGACCTCGTCGAAGTTGTCAATTACCATAATCCAGTTTCCGCTGGCCGAACCGTCTAGCCAGTTCTTGACAACGGTCCGCCATCTTTCGTCCTGCACGTCGTCGTCAAGAATCCCAGCTTGTCGTCCTAGGTCGAGATAGCTATTGTTGAAGGCGTCGTGAGAGTCGCCATACAGCCAGAAGATATGTTCAGTTGTCTGTGATTCCTGTCTCCGGCAACAGAACTCAATTGCAATCGCCGTTTTCCTAGGCCGAATTAGACATTCATCACCAGAAACATTTCTTCTTGAACTTTGGACATACCCAATCCCTCCGAGTCCGTATATTGCTGCCCGTGGTTGCTTCTGGTTGTTACCGTCGCGCCGTAGCAGGGATTCCAGTTGGACGAGTATCTCCTCTCTTCCGACAAAAGCCGGATTTGGCCACGAAGGCACCATCGATATGGGTTCCGTGCCCCGATTGGAAGCTATGCGGGCTGGTCAGCACTGCTGTACGGAAGCTTCGGCGTGATAATCTCAAGAAAATAATCCACGCCTACCAATCTTTCCCGATTCATCATGATGTTGGGGACAGTTTATTATCGCATCACCTTGATGAAGACCATTTTTGTTAGCAAAGTGTCGCCCATGGCGGCACGAGACAGATTAGCGAACCAAATACTATGGTCCCTTCGAAATACGAGCTCTGAAATTCGTTGTGCCTCGAGCGCACATAGGTACGAGAAGCCTCCATGCTGATGGTAATGCCACCATCAGTTTCTGGATCGCAAAGAATCTGTGGAGCGCTTAACCCGCTGTTTGAATTTGGATCCGTGTAGGGGTGAGGCTCGCCGGCGGCACTCTCGCCGATCGTAGTTGTTGTGTTGCCGATGTCTTTCATGCTGCGTGCGCGACTGGAGCTTCTGGCAATGGAGAAACCGTGTGCGGCCGGTGGTGCGTTGGTAGGGGGGCTTTGTCGTTCGGTTGCCGGCTGTGTAAAGCACGGTTAGCCGTAGTCGATGGTTTCCACGCAATGATGCTAACCATGGCACCTGTTCGACCATCGATGACTTGCTCGTTGTCTAACGAGTCCGGTTGACGGTCCGCCAGCTCACCCGGCGGCCCATCGCGTGGCTGGCCTGGCTCACTTAGCCTACCACCTCCGTGAAGATCGTCTACTGTTTCTTGCGCGTTGCCGTGTCGATTCGGTTGCTGGTCTTGTGGCCGATTCTCTGGCGGCTCGTCGCGTAGCTGGTTCGCCTGACTTCTGAGGTAATCCATCTTGAGCAAGCTTAAGGTCAATCAATCGTCGAGTTCTAACGCAAAATTGTCGTACGTGTCGTTGTGAGCGCAAGTAAATATCTTCCGGCAGTGGGAGTCAGCAACTAGCGCACTCTGGGCGCCAAGCATGGCAGTAGTATAGCGGCGAGCGAACAGCTCGAGACTCCATAGAGAATACAACACACTCTCTTTGATCTGATTTCGTACCATTTTTACGGGGGGAGAGAGGGGGTTCTGGTTGGGGACACCTAGTCGCGGAGGGGAGTGACATTCATTTCGCTTAGTAACACATACAAAATACCCCTGTAAAACCGAGTGACCGTCATGATTTCTCCGATTTCGACCATACAAGCGACATTCCTTCCAAAACCCCCGTGCCTTTTCTCCACCACCAGAAGGAATATCAAAAATCCGAGTTCATTAGGCGACGCAGCGAGTGAAATAGAAGCTCCTGATGGAGTTCTTTTCCTAAAAAACGTTTTTTTGGTGGAGAATAAGCGGCTCAAACTTGGGGCGTCAGATCCACTCCGGCTTTAGGTGACCCCAACCATACGCACTGGAGCAGGACGAGATAAGCACTCATCGAAGAAAGCCGAGAAAAAGGAGAAAAAGGAACCGGAGGAAAGTGGGGAAAGAGTTGTCGTATTTCTCTATCCAACTATCGACGACGAAGACTATGAAAAGAAGGAAAAGAACTAAACGACCGAAGAAGAAAAAGGGAGGGCAGGTGGAGGACGGACGCTAGCGCCGCCGGCACTACTCCAGTCACTCCACCTTTCTCCACGAAAAACGAGTGCCCGCGAGTGCACCGCAACACCATCATTGGTGACCGACGGCAGGGAACCTCATCTCTCAGACTCGCATTACGGATCGGTGACTGGGACCCCGCGAGGACCATCATCGTAGGATTCGTACGCCTAGTTTGATTGATCTCGGTTGTGGCTTGTTTGTCTCTTGTTTGCTGGGAGCGCTGCGGTGACCAAACAGGAGGACATTGAGATCACGGACTTCCCATATTCCATCAAATCATCATCAACGGTGCTAATCCGAAGGGTGTGCTAGAGAGCAGGAACAATTCCCCTTCGGAAAAGAAGGGACTTCGATTACCCCCCGATACTGTTGCGAACACGAAGCGGTGGCGACGGCGAGCGTGAGATACGGGAGTGAGAGGTCTAGCAACGGAAGTGACAGTGACCAGGAAGTCCCGGAACGCTGGGTTGCCTATCCGCAGGACATACAGCGTATCCTCAGTCTACAGAAGGAGCTAGAACGTGTGAAAGAACGAGAGAAGTGGGTTTTTTTTTTTTTTTTTTTTGTTTATTCATACTCGCATGCGACCTATATAGATCATGGCGGCGTACATTTTGCCCGGTTTTCCTGTCCGCAGTCCGCGCGAGGCGGCTCGTTGCAAGCTCCCCTAATGAGAGAAGAAGGAGCAGTTAAGTGAACAAGAAGGTACCCCCTTCACTGACAACGACGGTATTCGTGACCGTTCTTGCCGCCAGCATCCTCATCGACATCGTACTCATCGTGTCGTGTCTTGTCTCGCAAACTACCTTTGTTGCTGTTACAGACCGATGCTATCCACGATAGGAACAGCATTACAGGCGATGATCTTGGTGATGGATGTGACGCTGGGTACTTGCACTGGCCCCTGGGTAAGCTAAGTGTGGTAGCATATATAGATGTGTATTAGATGTAATGAATAGAACTGGATTTAGTCACAATACCTGGAACCAACTGCGTGTTTGATATTGTGCACTGCAATGTACTGTGCCTTGACAGTCGCGTCTGGATGCTACCACCATGACTGCTCTGTTGCCTAAATGTGGTGTGCCAGCGTAAGCCTCGTGACTCGTCTGGATCCCATTTGCTGTTGGAATATAGGGATCGATAGAGATGAAGATAGTGAATTGATTGATTGATACATAGTCGAAGGCAGAACAATATCTCGATATACAATGGGCCTGAGGGACTCGCCAAGGGGAAAAGATGGAAGACTGTCTCCCAAGCCAGTGCTCGGAGACTCAGGCAGCTTTCATCTCCGGTCGCCCATTATTCTGACACTTCCCTTCGTACGGAAGATGTAAAGGAACGCAGGAGAGAAAGAGAAAATGAAATGGCCAGTATAGCAACAAACAGCAGCAGAGGAGGAAAAATATTGAAAAAACCCAGATCCTCAGATGCCTCGTTAAAACTCATAACCGTGTAAAAAACCTCATGGGAAAACCACGGACATAGGAGAAAGAGTGCATCCACCAAAGAAAGAAAGGAGAGGGAAAAAAAACCTGTTCAACCACCCACCAGTGCTTCACCGGAAGCTTCCCCTAGATACCAGGCCGATTCCCGGGCCGATCTATAAGAAAATCTGCCCATTGTCCGCATTGAGCGTACATAGCAACTCCATCATAAGGTATGTGCGACTGCTCCGGTATGGGGACGCCACAGTAGCCCCCGTATTCCCAAGCGCGCACAGCAATCGTATCTTTGAGAGTGCACGGCAGCTCTGGTGTGGGGTGCCACAGCAACTCCAGCATCACCAAGCGTGTACATCAGCTCCACATCCTTGAGAGTGCACAGCAGCTCCGGTGTGGGGTGCCACAGCAGCTCCAGCATCACCAAGCGCGTACATCAGCTCCCTGAGTACACACGTCAGCTCCGGTGTGGGGCGCCACAGCTGCTCTGTCATCACCAAGCACACACACAGCTCCCCGAGTGCGCACGTGGGGTGCCGTAGCAACTCCATCATCACCGAGCGCGCACACAGCTCCGCCTCCTCGAGAGTGCATGGCAGCTCCAGTGTGGGGTGCCGCAGCAGCTCCAGCATCACCAAGTGCATACATCAGCTCCCCGAGCGTGTACGTCAACTCCAGTGTGGGGTGCCGCAGCAACTCCGTCATCACCAAGTGCGCGCGCAGCTCCCCCGAAGGTGTGTATTTGAAAACGCCGACGATAATATCGAACGATCGCGGTACAGCTCGAAAAGAAGGTAGCAAATGACGGTCGTATCCGAGATTGCTTTGTCACTTGCGGCCAATTCCTGGCGAACAGCGAGTAGGCTCGAGATGTATTCGATGACCGATTATCGTGAAGGAAGAATCGTAGTCCTGGGTAAGGATTTCCCAGACGTGGGCTGCAGAATAGATTTTGTTCGCGGGAGGACTTCGGATGAAGGTTTGAATCGTGGGTTCAACCAAAAGGTAGATCGTCAAGGCAGCGTGGTCGTCGCATCGATTGTAGTCACAGCCCTAGGCAGTACATAGTGTCAGAGTGCGACGAAAAATTTCGTTGCAGGTAACAATCCTTCAATCTCTTGCCAACCTCAAGCGGGAAATCTCGGAGAAGAAGTGGGTGGAGGCACGCCAGTGGGCAGGGGGCCGAACCTCCAAGAAGAAGTACCGGTTGCCTGAGAGCCAGCGGCCCGAGGGTACGGTAGCAGGAAGCAGACGGGGCACTGCCTGACTGGACAATGCCTCAACTGGATAAAGAGCCGCCCCACCCCGCAATGCTGGTGGTGCCAGTACCGAACGCAGACCCGGGACCACCTCTTCAAGGAGTGCTCAGAATGGAAGCCGCAGCAGAAGATCCTGTGGGCGGAGGTGAAGAAGGAGACGGGGAGGTGGAAGGACCGGTAGAAGTTACAGGACTTACTGGCCAACGGGAGGTGCAGCCGGGCGGTGCTAGACTTCCTCTTGACCACGGACGTTGGCAGGCGGGTGCCGGGGGTGGAGGATGACGCCGTGAGTGCGGTTTTGGAGCTGGAGGTGCGGGAGTGGTTGGAGGAGCATGGAGCGGGGGCCGAGGAGTCGGGCACTGGAGGGGAACCGCCACTGTTCCTGCCCACACCCCTCTTCATGACGTCCGCCGGAGAGGTTTAGACTTTTCATTTGTTCTTTCTCGCGTTCTCACTGTCTTTCCTTTGGTGTGCTTCATATCTTCACGGGACAGGCTGGGCAGCAGGCAAAGGGGTGCTAGCAACGTGACGCCACTGTGCGGACAGCGGACAGGAACTGGGCTGTACATAACCTCGCCATGATCTCCATAGGTCGCACGCGAGTAATGAATAAACAAAAAAAAAAAAAATAATAATAGTTCTAGTTTGCGGCTTGCGTTGCAGAACCTCTCATGCCTCACGAACAAGCTAAGCCCACCTGGTAACCCTGGATAGTTGTAGTTGTGGTGCACGGAATCTGCAGAACCTCCCTAATAGTTAACAGCTGCACCACAGTAATTGTAATCCACTGTACTACTAGGTAGTGTAGGAACGTAATAGATAGTAGATAGTACATCCATTAGTGAACACTCAACCAAGCCTGCACCAATAACCGCGTCATCACCGAGAAGAATTACCAGCATACCTCCATATTCACCACAATGATGACAGCATTAATTCCCGTTCCTATGAATGTTACCTATTGCGATGCTCTTCTCGACCCGCGACGACGGCGACGACAACGCATCCAATGCGACCCGACGGCGATGACGACTGGCTTCTCGACGGGAGACAATACCCCTTCCCGACGCGACACGGCGGCAGTAAATGTTGCACTTCAAACACTTCTACGGACACGGCTCTACGGTAAGTTCGCTACATTCCGAGATGCGATTTGGGGCAACTCGACAGGAACTTGCACTTCTCTACGTGATTCGGGACAACTCGACAGCAATGACGACGCACTTCTGAACGCGAGACAACGGCGACGACAAGGCACTTCTTGACTCCATTGGGGACTACGAAACGGCAATACCGATGTTCGAAGGTAAGGTCTCTGTACTTTACGACAGAACACGAATGACAAGCAGTGTTCCGCATAGTCCAGTCCGTCCGTCCTGGGCCTCGGACAGGACTACATAAAATCCAAGCCATCTGTCCAATCTCTGGACTGGACGGCACTCCGTCGGGAGTGTCCGAGGACGGGACGGACTGTAGTCGACGGCGGTCGACCGCCAAGGCGCCACCAAAATAGTGCCTATTGTTTGGGCGACCTTTCCGCTGCTGGAATGCACTGCTGTCGCTCTTCTCGCCCAAGGTCACAGCATGATCGTGGTGAACTGGTGTGTAGATGTGCGACGCTTCGGCAGAGGAAGATTTAGGAAAATTTTCATGCACTTAGTACTTGCACATGACATATTACCTAACAATACTATCGCCATCCGTCCAATACTAGTGCCGTCCGTCCAACAGCTAGGACGGGGACGGGCGCCGTCCTCCCCCATCACAGACGGGACGGACTATCTCAGTACAGTCCGTCCAGAGCTCAGACGAGACTACCAAACTCCCGTCCAGACGGCGTGGACGGCCGTCCGGACCGGACTATGCGGAACACTGATGACAAGGACTATGCCCTTACCGACGCGATTCAAGACGGTGCATATGTAGAGTTCTGGGGTTAACTAAAAGTGATGTAAGTGTGATCTTCCGAATGGTGTAGTCAACTCCAGCGAGAGCATCACCAACTCTTGTATCCCTTTGTTGGTTGAACCTTATGTGAAAACTCATGACATGCATTAGCGCCACCTAAAGGGGTTAGCGTATTTCGTGCATCAACGTCAAAGTCGAGTGAGAGCAGAGTAGGTAGGTTCCGCGATGGCACAACATCGCAGACTGCGTAGAGTACTGAGGCTCAGCCACAGTGGGCTGAGTATGGTAGAGTAGCATAAGCAGAGAACCCGAGAGCCATCAACTCTCCTACTTCTCAACATCACGTTCTTCCCCAGCAGCAAAAGAAGAAATCCCAAACTGACACAATTTGAATGTACTACATGCACTCCTGCAGCAGCGCTTTGTGGGCCACAGGGAAGTGAGTGCTGGAAGAGGTGGCATGAGAAAGAGGATGCTTGATGAGTTTGTGTGGCAAAATTTGTATGCGCTGAAGAATGCTTTTGATATCACTCGGCTTTGCTAGTGATTAACTTTCGCGCTAATGCATGTCATGAGTTTTCACATAAAGTTCAACCAAGGGATAAAACTGCTCTGGTAGCATGCTGGTTGCTCTGGTAAGTTGGTCATCGCGCAGCACAACTTTCTACCGTGCCTCCGAAGCGTTGGTGAGAGTTTTTTTTCTTCTTTTCCTGAGAAGTAGTGGTTCGCACCGCGTACGTATAGCTGTTCTCGTCACGATCGCATAGCAGTTCTCCTTGTGCTGTCTAGTTGGCTTCAATTTTTGTTTCGTTTGACATGAGTTGCCTCACAAGTACTCATGGCATGCACGTGACGCCGTTCGCTTTTTATTTATTTTGTTTAACAATTAGAGGGATTTCGCAGTTGTAGTGGGGGATGAAATGGGGGAGAGTTTAGCGCAGCGGGGCCCAGAAGGAAAAAAAGGGATTTCGCAACTTTGGGATGGGGGATGGGAGAAATTAGACTAACTACTCTCGATTTTAGTGGTGAACCTTTGTATCCCATCCGGTCAATGAACATCAACACACTCAATGTCCGTCGTGAGCCCTCAGCGTCGGAACCAGTGGCTCGCCTTATGTGGTGGATTAACTGATATCCTCGCCGCGAATGGGTACCTTCTCTACCACCGGTCACAGAAACAGGACACTCTCCCTTCCCTCCATGGGGTGAGGTCGCTCTGGCATGTTTTTAACCTCAACTTCTCGCTGGTATATGTTGTGTCGTCAAGTGTTAGTGGTCTCGGGCAGGAATTCTAGTAAGCTTCCTCATCGGCATTAGAGCGGGCACCAACTATTCCTAAGCAAGCCATCCCCAGAAGCTAGTCGTCCCCCATATTTGGGGGTTGCAACCCCATATTCTGGGGCTGGGGATCGTGAGTTTAACCGGTTGCCACAGTGATACCCCCAAAGTCATCCCCAGAACGATCCCTAGCGCCTTGCGAAATCCCTCTATTAAATTGTCTGGCTGTGGCTTAACGAATGCGGAAAGTAAATAGTAAATAGGAGTGGGCACCCCTGCAGCAACACCCCTGATCCCGTTCAGGGGATCGTGCGGAGAAATAGCGGGATGGAAGAAGAACAAGCTGCAGGGCGTACATACGGCAGGCGGAGTGACATGGCCCCTGCACCGTGGGACAGCGGCATCATGCCACCGCAGCAGTCTGTCGGCACCGGATGCGCGGCGACATCGAGCAGGCATCCCACTCGGAGGTATGTAGGATAGCCGCCGTCTACATATCTACACGGTTTGGCGGTGCGATCGAACAGATAAGCGTTTGCTCGTCGGCTCGGATGTCGGCACGCTGCCTTACGCCATGCCAAGAAGATTTCCCGCGCGCCGAGCGATCCGCCACGCTGGGGGTTGGGTTTCGCCTCATCCAGCGCATTGGAACTGGCGGGCGCAGCTGCGGGCGAGTGCTGCGGGTTGTGGCGCCGAAGATGCGAATACTCTATTACTAGTGCAAACGATGCCAGTTCCGTGGGGAAAGCGGGGGACAAGATACCATATAAACCCATGTAAAAAAGTTATAAGATTTATGGCAGCCTAATATGAGGACGATTTTTCAAAAACCCTTATGGAAATTTTATAGCTATATTTGTATATTTTTTCCATTTAGGCTTCTCGCTAAATAAGGCTGAGTCAGGCTTTTCTGATCATAAGTGCTATTGTCAATTAAGGCTGAGATAATCCTTATAAAAATACAAACTAGTCTCATTACGTAAGCCCTTTACCATCCTTACGAGTTGTGAAGCCTTATAGGTCATAAGCATTTCATAAGGATGCCATAAGGATTATTGATGCAGAAGGCTTAGTAAGGCCAATACACTCGTCAGGAGCATGAAAGCAAAAGAAATTTTTCATTATCTCCAGTATTTTTTTTTTTTTTTTTTTTTCCTCTGCACTTTTATATTTTGTGCTGTCTAGGAAAGTCTTAGTACAACCGGGATTTGAACACATGATCTACACAAGAAATTACAATTTTTATCCTACTACACCAAAACGCACATCTATGTGTCTTAATTTACCTTTGACAATTATAATCTGAAACAAATGAGAACTTAACGCCTGGGAGAACAGAGAGAGCCACAACAATACACAGAATGCTACGCAAATGATGATGTCACTGTGAGGGATATGAATTATGTATTGATGGCTTCGCTCTAAAGCCTCCCAAGATCACTGTGATGGATGTGTCCGGCGTGGCTCCAGGAAGTGGTGGGCCAGTAGGGGGGTACTGTGTCCAAGCAGGCAAGCGCCATAGGTGAACGTATGAGCATGGTGGGTGAGTGGTCAAGCACCTCAGATGAGCGGATGAGTGCTATGGGCGAGTGGCGGGCAAAGACAAGGATAGAGACAAGCTCAAGGACATGGTGGTGGGGACAAGAATGGGAACCGGAACATGGTGGTAGGAACATATCTCCTATTATATATCAGATGAATTAAGGGTGATATGAGAATTTTTATATCAAGAGGTATATATCAGTCTGATTTTCGCATAGGTATTATTGTTTCAAAAGGGTGATAGAACCCTAGTTTTGGATATGGCTCATTGAATGCTTATAGCATACTGGTAAAGGAATTGGGCATGTGGTGCTCTAAGGGTTTTCTCCCTCAGGGCTGACAACCCCACAACACCCTGAAAAGCCTATTAGTTTCACAGTTATTATCGAATGCTAAGGCTCTACCTGTCAATAATGACTATATAAACCTGTGCAAATTTTAAGGCTCATGAAACGAAAACACCTATCTGCCCGATAAGAGCCCTCACCGTATAGACATTATGAGGATTTTAGGGGTTTAAAAACATTGGCCTTATTTTAAAATAAGCCTTATAGAGTCCTTACGAGATATACTTGCTTACAACAGGCTTATATAAGGGCCATACAACTAAATTTGCTAATATAAGGCTGCCATAAGTCTTACAAGTTTTTTACATGGGTTTATATGGTATATAGTCGACTCGGTAGTTCAACCATAGCGACCTCCAGTTCCGTTCCGCTGCTGACAGTCTCAACGTGTCATGTACGATATCAGTGGGAGGCCGCCAAGACGGCTGACAAAGGTCACGGGGCGCGCTACGAATAGGTCAAGACGATCTGCTACATACTCGATGGTCTAAAGAATAGACATCTCCAACTCCTTCGCCGCAACCTTTTAGGCTCCCTGCACCCTACACCATGGACTAAGTGTCACGAACCTCACGCGACAGGCTCCTAAGTGCCGCGGCCGGGGCTGCCGTCACCCTTGCAGCCCTATGGATCGCCCTCATCACAGCTGCCGCGGCCACGGTCATCCTTCGCGCTTAGCGCGCCTCGGCCGATCTCCGACATATCGCGCCGGTAGCGATATTCCCCGACCGCTGGCCGGTCCAGACCTCTTCCTTTGTTTCTTCTATGTTGCCTACGCGTCATTCTCATCTTTGCCGTTTCCTATTGATATTGCTTACGCGTCCTTTCTCCTGTCCGCTACGTCTGTTGTCTCCCGTTGATTGAGCTTGCGCGTCCTTCTCCTTTATCGCTCCAAGTATTGTTTCGCCTTGATTAAGTTGTACGTCATTCTTCCTGTGTCCCTTACTGTTACTGCTTGCGCGTCCTTTCTCCTGTTGCCACAAGTAGAGTGTTGGCCGCGCGGCGGCCAAGTGCGATCATGTGTTTTCCTTGGGCGCGGCGATTGAGTCATGATGAGCTACGGAGGAACTGTGTCAGTCTTGCGGGCGAGCTGTGATTCCACAGAGGGA
>Ga0307508_10005157_pt1 | contig 12510 bp, 6 predicted proteins | sample 9_EM_MG_FD_203089 | JGI IMG/M metagenome (GOLD analysis project Ga0307508, IMG submission 203089) | Populus trichocarpa ectomycorrhiza microbial communities from riparian zone in the Pacific Northwest, United States - 9_EM | ecosystem: Host-associated > Plants > Roots > Unclassified | place... | reverse complement strand
CGCCGAACCAGGAACACTAGGTACATCCACACTGCCCCCTTAGCCCCATCATCCCCATGGTAACACCACCCTCTCAACTCTAGCAGCCCCCATACATCCAGCGCCGAGAAGCTTTTCCAACAGTCCTTTTCCGTATCTCTGCCCACATTATCTTCTGTTGCGGCCTCCACCTGTCGCCATTCTTGAGCAGGTGTTCCTTCGTCTGCGTCTTGTACTGACACCACCCGCACTCTGCCGTGTCCGAGTTCTTCGTCTACTTCAGGTATTGGCCTGTGCAGCAGTGCCCCGTCTTGAGCTGGTGATACCTCCCTGCCAGCCTCGTCGGTCTTCGTGCCACCATGTTGTTCTGGTGCATCGTTTTCGGCATCTGGTACTTCTTCCCTTTGACCCTATTCTTCGACCATGTCCACGCCTCTTCCCACTTCTTTTCTGAAATCCCCCGCTTCAAGTTGGCTAAAGATCTGGGAGGTGGCATCGGCCGCCTCCCGTATCTGTCCTTATAGCCCATCCATTCGACCCCCCGCGCATTCGGCTCCTCAGCCGCCTGCTTTGCCCACTTGTCTGCTTTCTCGTTCCCTGCGACTCCGCTGTGCGCGGGGCACCAACGGAATTCAATTCGGACGTTTCGATCCCTCTCCCTCAGCTTCGCTATCCATTTTCTAGCCTGCCTGGCATATTGTTGGGCGGGGCCTGGTTCGTCTGATGTGATTCTGGCCATGGTCACTCTAATTATTGACGCTAGTCGTTTGTTTTATTGTCACGTCCCGAGTGAGAAAGTATGCTGGGCGACCGTTCTAACCATTTCTTACTCCACCACCACATCGTATAATAGGCCCAAATTAAAAGAGGAGCCAACCAAGGTATGCTAGTGGAGTAAGAAATAGTCAGAGCGGCAGCCCAGCACATTTTCTCACTCGGTTTGCCCTAACTTTAAACCGAATAGATAGTTAACTTGAGCCGGTAAACGCGATTAATGAATCATCATCATCATCAACTTGAGCCGGTAAAGAGCGCGACTCGAGTCAATAAACGCAAGGATTCGAAGCAATAAACAGAATGACTGGAGTCAACAAATAGAATCGCCCGAGGCAATAAATCGAAGACTCGCCCTTCGGCCAACAATTCACTTCGCGTAACGAACCGCCGTCGGTGCTTTGTGAATAACTCAACAACCAATGCTCCAAAAGAGAAGTGGACAAAAGGAGGTAATTCTCCAAGGTGTTATCTATCATCTCTGAGCGGCACTAAAAAACTTGATTGATTTTACATCACTGGTTGTGGAAATGCGACAGGATCCCAAACCCTCACTTGCAGATTGTGGGACGCCACACCCTTTTTTTATTTGGACTTTGGAAGTTAATGACTACCGCCGGGGGCGCAGCGTGCGGCTGGTGAAAAGCCGGTGATCATCTCACGCTCTGTACCAGCGCGCCGGCGATGTTTCCTGAGCTTGATACAGAGTGTAATTCCATTGCGGTGAAGGGGCAGACAAAACCAGCCATCTAAATGCGGAATACGATAGTAGTGTGAGGATAGATCTAGATCTCTGTGAAACCGCGTCGAGGTACGCCCGAACCAATCGCGGCGTACAACACGTCCCGGTTTTCGCTCCTCAAACGTAGCGCGTAGTTGTTTCTCCACCGTGGGTAGCTGCGCCGTATGCGTGTGGGTACGTTGATTCGGTCTGTGGAGACCTCGATGATTAGTAACTTGCAGTAATAGTCGTTGATGATTGATAGCCGCACCAAACCGAGCTTAGATACACCTGGGGCTGATCACCTGAAGTTGCAAAGAGGCTAGGCGCACTAACCCTATGCACACTAGCGCGCCGATCGCGGCAAAACCTATTGTAGTGGCGTTTATTGGGGACCTTTTAACTGATGAGATAATACGATATGTTTAAACAAACAAAAAAGCTACTTTTGCGCCGACCTCTATCAATATCTACCGAACTAGTACCCCCTCCCTCCTACCCCCATCCCATTCCGGCCTGGATTCCTCCGCCATATCCTCCCGTTCTCTGGTCTCCTGCTCTGATATCTCGCTCGGGATGTCTTTCCAGCTGGGGCTGCAGAGACAATCCAGGATCGCCCGGTTGCGCCGCTCATCGGCAAAGAGGTCCCGGATCTTGGATCGATCCTTGCCCACTCCTGCCTCCTTCCCTTATTGCTGCCCATAGAATCACCTGCTGGTGCTTCCACCGTAGATAGTTCTTGAAAAGATGTTCCCCGCGTCCGAGTCTTGTACAGGCATCACCAGCACTTGGCGGTGAACTGGCAATTCGTCCACCGGAGGTACCGGCAGGCTAGGCAATGGCCTGTCTACAGCTGGTAAAACTTCGAAGCAATTCGCTTGCAAGCCATGGCATGAACTGAGTGCGGTTCTGACGAAGTTTTTGTGCAAGCAATCCGGATAGGTGCGTTTCCCCCCTGCCGAACCGGTCTCTGTAGCTCAGCCACTCCACTCAATGGGAGTCCGGCTCATCCGCTGCCAGCTTGGCCCGCTCGTCTGCTTTTTCGCTCTCAGGCGCTCCCTTGTGGGCAAGGGCACCACCGGATCTCGATCGAAATCGCTAGCTCTCTTGGCCGGAAGGCGGTGATGCGCTTCGGGCCGCGGGCGCATACAGCTGGTCTGGACCAGGCTCGTCAGATGCCCGCCGCAGTATTGCTACCTGCGAGTCTGTGTAGATTGTCACCCGACCCAGAGAATGGCGCCGACGAGTGGCTGTTTCCAGTGCTCGCGGACTCGCAGCGCGCGCTGACTCGTGTGCTTCTTGGTTGTATCCCATGCGGACCCTGCGACCCTTCCATCGCTCTCGCTTCAGCCAGGTGACCGCATAGCTTACTACACCCGAGTATGTCCGCGACCTACCCACCAGTGCCTTTTATTCTATTTCTTCATTAACTAATCGCATGCTGCCTACCTACATCGTGGCGATACCCTACCCACCAAAACTTTGTTTGGTCATCAATCGCATGCGACCCATCCACCAATGCAAGAGCAGGGGACAAACCGGCAATGATTCCGAGCGAGTGACACGGCGTGAAGATGTGATGACCCTGCTTCCCTGCCGCTGCTGCTGGGGGCTGACGATTTACCGCGGCGTAAGTACCGAAGCAACCACCCGCAGTCCCACCGGCCTCCAGGCGACGCGATACCCCCACCGGCGCGGACAGTAGGCACACGCCTCACACGCCTCGACTAATTATACCACCTCACGGTCCAGTCTGCCAGCTGGTCGGAGACAGTTGGCGGATACTGGCAGCGATCCTCGACCTCTGAGCCCCGAGGCCGGAGCGCAGTCAGACAGACATCGACAGTCCGTACAGGAAGCGGTGCGACGTGATGCGGGCCAGGATCCAGTCCACGCGCAGGAAAATATTAGCTCCGTGGAACCGTTCCAAGATAGGTAGGTAGGCCAATGGGTGGACGATGGGTGGTGCATCTTTGGACTCCGCAGGGGAGCGCGCTGACACATATGTAGACTATCTGGGCGGACGGTTTCCTTTTCCGGGGACGTTTCTGGCCCGATCGAGTGACTGCGTTGGGGCCGAATGTCAGTCAGCACAGCGTCGCACCGAAGGGTATCCGCTTCCACGCTGGTCGAGCTCCGGCCGGCTCGTCCGCCGTTGCAAGTATTCACGCTCACGCGGCGGTTTTGGGGTACGGGAGCACTTCCGCTGCGTCCGGATCGCCGCGCGCCACTTTAAATAGCCCCCGCGGCCAATCGCGCCAAGGCGGCCCATCCACTCCGTGGTTCGGCGGGTTCGGTTTCAAGCTTCGCTGGCCTTAGGTATGTACCTCATGTCCGCGCTGCTCCAACAGCACTGGCGGCTGGCGGGCGGCTGAGCACGTAGTGGCTGGTTGGCCATGTCGAACTGCACCGATTTACGGCTAGCGTTTTTGCTTATGGGATGGCAAGGCAAGACAAGGCAAAGAGGTGATGTACGACGACCCGCGTCCCCGAAGGCCGGACGGGCGGTATTGCGAGCCCGAGTACTGGACCATGACCGGCAGTTCTGGGACTCCGCCCCGCCTCGTGTGGCTGTGTCCGACTCCAATTACACGGACCGTTCGAATCACTCACCGGGGGCGATCCGGCGCAGAAACATTGCAGACGGGTTGTTGTGGTGTAGATCGACGGAGCTGCAACCACATCTTACGTCGTAGGGTGTGCGGGTACTTAGGGCAGATACAAAACGATAGCCCACCCCATGTCCTTTCTCATTATTTCCGTCCGGCAAAACGACTCCAAAACTTCCAACACACGCACACTCCGCACAATACGCGCACCGCCATCCAGCCACCGACGGAGCGATACAATTTACGCCGGAGAGAGAGGAAAAAAAAGGAAAAAGGAAAAAGGAAAAGAATGCCACCAGGCGCGCTGGCACGGGGCTGGACGAGCTACGAGGGGATCCCGTTACTGCTCTCGCTCTCGTGGGGGGACAAGTCCGACGCAAGAACAACGCTTTCCGAGCCGCCGCCGCCGCGGCAGGACTGGCGTCCTTTCTCGTTGAAGCCGGCGGCGCACGTTCTGTTCGCTGCGCTGACGCTAGTGCTGATCGGCGGGCTCGAAACCGTCATCAACATCTCGCGCACGAAAGGCGCAGTCACGTTCGTCTCCGGCAGGGCTGTCGACATGGCGTTCGACTATGGCCCGCTGCTGCTTGCCGTTGTCTACGGCCTCATCTGGGCCGCCATCGACCACGACATCAAGAGGTAGGCACCGTCGACGGTGCTTGGTAGTTCGGGGGGGAGAATGCGTGCTGACGGGACGGAGAACAGGTTCGAGCCGTACTTCCAGATGTCCAAGCCCGGCGGCGTGACGGCGGAGCACTCGCTGCTGCTGGAGTACCCGTACACGTTCGCAGCAATTGCGCCGTTCATCGCGCTGAGGAAGCGGTGAGTCCCCCCCCAGCCCACTTGCGCGTCCGTCACTGACGACCTCCCCCGCAGTCACTGGGAAGTGCTCTGTTCCGCGATGATGCTGGTGATGATAATGTACGGAGTGACGCCGCTGATGTCGGCGGCGATCACCAAGACGGAGGTGACCGAGTCCGTGGCGGTGGCGGTGCAGTACGATCAACTGCTCCCCGTCGAAGCGCAGCGTGGAAACGTCTCCGCCGCGTTCGCGTACCTCGCATACGCGCACCAGTACCTGGGCGGGCCGCTGCCGCCATTCACGTCCGAACACGCGGCGGTGCTGCCGGTCAAGTCGGTCGGGGGCGACAAGACGAGGAGCAAGGCCGAAGACGTCTGGGTCGCCGAGTCGACCGTCTTCGAGGGGAGTCTCAATTGCACCGCTGGCATCGTCGAGCGCGTGCGGGACGAGACCCGTGTCAGCACGCCGGACGGTAGCTGCGAGTTCATGCTGGCGGGATGGCGCGGGGCGGAGGGTGTCGAGGAGCTTTCTCCGTACACGAGCTTCCTCGTCGACGGCAAGAGCGCAGTCGGCGGCGGGGAGGGCGCGGCGACCTACGACGCTAACTGCACGATGGACGACTTCTTCGTCGCGGGCTGGGCGCAGAACCGGCTTCCGGAACCGACAGCGGGGTTGCGAGCGCGGCCGGACTATACTCGCGCGGCGGCGGTATTCTGTCGGCCCGTTCACAAGCAGTACGAAGCGCGGGTGCGGCTCAAGGCCGAGTCGCGGCAGATCGTGCCGGGGGGGATCCGACAGTTGACGGACAAGATGCCGTTCGTCGGACTCGAGATGGACTACTGGCTGGGCCTGCTGGCGGGGAGCAACATATCCGCTGCCACGGCGGCGTTCAACGTCTCCGACTCGCTCGCGCTGCTGCCGGACCACATGTCGCGGCTGCGGCAGAACCCAGCCTTCCATACGCGGATGGAGCAGTACCCGAGCAACATCGTGGCCGAAAACACCTCGCATTCCGCGCCGCCCATCAACGTCTTCCAGGCAGCCCCACAGTCGCTGATGGGCTTCGGCCTGAGCACACAGTCGGACCTGGAGGCGCTGTTCAACACGACCACGCTGGCGGCTATGTACGACCGGACGTACCGCAAGCTCTTCGCGTTCGCTGTGACGTCGGAGCTCGCGCGGGCGGGCGGGCCCCCCGGGACCGTCGAGAAGCAGATGCGCGCGCGAGGGATCGTAGCTAACGCAGCGTGGTGTCGCGCGTTGGAGGCGGCGCTGGGCGTGATCCTGGTGCTAAACGTTGTCCTAGCCAAGCGCGTGCAACGCCGCAGGTTCGAGCTCGCGGGGGATCCGGGGACCCTCGCGTCCGCGCTTGCGTGCGTGGACTCTCGCGTCCTGGAGGTGTTCACGGACGCGGAATTCATGCGTCCCAGGCGGCTGGAGACGGAGTTGAAGCGGAGGGAACTGCGGTACGTCCTCAGGGACCAGAAGGTCTCGATCGCCGCCGCGACGCTGCGAGATTCACAGCGGACGGACAACGACGGCCTCGACCGCTCCCGTGTGACGCTGACGAAGCCGTGGGAGCTCTGCCTGGCGCTCGGGTGCATGGCGATGACACTGCTCCTCTGCGGCGTGGCCATCCTGTGCGTCGTCTTCGCCTACAACTTGGACAACTATCCGCAGGGCTTCCGCGAGCCGACGGACGGGTTCGCGTACGCGCTGTACTCGTCATACGTGCCGACGATCGCGGCCACAAGCCTCGAGTCGTACCTCGTGCTGCTGGGGGCGCAGGTGGCGCTGCTGTATCCGTTCAAGCAGCTCCAGCACGGCAACGCGACCCACGCGAAGTCTCTGTCGGTCAACTACGACCGCGCGCCGCCGCACCTCCAGCTGCTCAATGCGTTCCGGGCGCGCAACCTCCTGCTCGGCGGCGTCAGCCTGTCGATCCTGCTCGCCAACATCCTCGCCGTCGCCGTGGGCGGTATCTTCGACCTGGAAGTGGTGCGGTACAGCCAGCGCAACAACGTCACCATGCGCGGCGCGATCGAGACACTCGACGCCTTCGACGGCTCCTCGCTCGCGGTCGGCGTCGACATGGAGCCGTTCTACGCCGCGTTCGCGGACACACTGGGATCGTCGCAGCCGCCGTGTCCGTGGACGTTCGACGGTTCCTTCTTCATCCCGTTCACGGACGACGATCCGATCACGCACGACGACAGCTACTGGGTCGAGTCGTTGGGGCTGGGCGTGGAGGTAACGTGTCGGCCGCTGTCCGACGGCCTCCTCCAGCGGTGGCACGGCCGTGCCGACGGGTTGGAGGACCGCACGTACGAGGTAATCACGCTGAGGGAGAAGAACGACACCTCGCTGGTGTACCGGCGGAACGACCCGAGCGGACCCAGCGACCACGGCCAGTTGTTCGACGAGACGTTCTTCACGGCTCACGAGAGCTACACGCAGCTCGCTCCGACGGCGTACCCGCGAGGGCTGGGCTCTTCGGGCGGCCCGCTGTCGTTCTTCACGTCGTGGATCGAGTACCGAGTGGAGGAGCGCAACGTGACAGTCGACCTCGGAGACCGCGCGGGGGCGGTGGTATCGGGGGCGAGCGCGTACATCGCGAGCAAGTCAGTGATCCACTGCGACCCATCACCGCGCATCGTGCGGGGACAGGTTCAGTCGGGGGTATCGGGGAACATCTCGTCGGCGCGGGTGGAGTCGGCGGGCGACCTACCGACGACAGGGCTCAGCTCGCTGCTGGCGGCGTTCCACGCCTCTCTACTGCGGCTCAGCGCGGAGGGCGCGGTGGATGTGCGGGACGGGCGGGCGCGGGACTGGGTGGGGCTCCTCGTCGAGCGGGCAGCGGGGGCCGGATTCGACGCGTACAGCAACGCCACGGCAAGCGCGCGCGCGCTGGAGTCGGTGTATGGAGCGCTGTTCACCGGATTCCTGCGACAGCACGCGGACGCGATCTTCTCCGACGCGCTACCGACAGTGGCGACGCGCTTGCGCCACGAGACGCGCGTGGTCATGCATTCCCCAGCCGTCGCCATCGCGCTGGGAATCGTCGCCCTCGTCGTCGCCCCCGCGATCGTGGCCACCTACATCACGCTGTACCGCGCGTTCCTCTGCCACGCGCCCACGAACCTCGCGGGTGTCTACGCCGCCGTGTATGCTTCCCGCGCCAGGCTCGACGTCAAGGACACGGAGAGGCAGAGTCCTGCCCTCCGCGCGAAGACGCTCGACCTCCTCGCGTACAGGTACAGGTACGGATGGTTCGTTGGGAAGGACGGACAGCGCCACTTCGGCGTCGAGCGGGAGCCGCTGTGCACATACAAGCCGAGAATCGTGCGGACGCCACTGTTGGACGGTGGCGGCGGCTAACCACCGACCACCCTTCCATTGGGTAATTACTGGTCGACGGTGTGCTCCTGGGCAGATCGTTCGGCTACCTGTTCACTTGTTTATCTGGACAATTTTGTTTCTTGATTTCCTCTGCTCTTGCTTCGTTCTGGTGAGGCACATGGCGTTCTTGAGGGTTTTGGGATAGTTATGTATGTAGATACCTAAGTACTATGTCTTTTTTTAGTTGCGAATTTCACATAGTTCGAAGGCTCCATGTTTGGTGTAGGTAGTTAAACGGTCTGGCCGCAGTCTCCTGGACTCACGTGGTGTGGTATGATCGTTGGTAATTTCGCTCTCGGAGCCAAAGTTCGGGTGTTTCACGAGCCGCACGGACCTCTACAGGTACCAGAAGCCGTGGATGTGGCACCGAGTGGAAAGAGTTGCTCTGATACGGTATTCGATGGGTGTACATATGTGGCGTGGCGGGGCGGGGCGTTGGCGTTCTCATCACGTTTATTGACCCCTGCCATTCCAATGCTCCAGGCACACCAGCCGACCCTGCCACTAGCGATCGGTCGGGAGTAATACAGCCGTGTAGTTCCCAGAATTATCCTCTCGGATCACATCTGTGGCTGTGCTCTGTTCCAATTGATAATCGTGGTTTACAGGGCGAAAACCCTCGTACGACCACAGCAAAACTCTTAAAAAAATAATACTAGAAACGAAACAACATCCCTAAAAATTTTGAACGCCTTCCAAAGGGAACTTCCGGACATTTACAGTCCGGCTATAATTTTATGCCTCCCACGCGGGATTGGAGAGCGGGCGGTGGGTCTACATATATAGAAGGTTTTCTCGTCATGTCCGCCACTGCTTCATTTTCCTACCATCATGTGTCCGGCTTCTCTTTTTATGGCTTAGTTGGAAGTGGTGATTAGATGACAGGTAACCTATTAACTGACTAACTGAAGATTCTGTTGGATTGGCCCAGTGTGCTTTCGCACTCAACCTCGACGCAATTCTCAGAGCGAATGCTGGTCGGAGTTTGCGTGCAACATTGGACTGACGAGAAACATAAAACTCCGCTTTCTCCGCGTCGGAAAATTCCCGGAGACCCCGACATGGAATTCTCGGTGCCCAACTTTCATTGCTATCGACTGCGACTGATGCAACGTTGCTCGTCATCAAATCCCCCCCAGTGTCCCTCCGAGCGAGTCGGCGGTTCTGGACAGATCACCGCCACCCCAAATGCAGCTCTCCTCCGAGAAACCTGGCTTTTCTCGGTCGCGCGCTCCAACCCTGGACTAGGCTGGACTGAGCTGGAATCAGCATTGACGCCCTGCGGTGTGGAACTGGCGCTCGTTAAGCACGAGAACGTCCCACGCGATTATTGGTCCAACTTGCGCCCCACGGACCTGCGAGTACGCGCTTGAACAGCTAACATCTCTCCAATGCCCATGCAGAATGCGCCCGCTAAGAACTTTAATTGCGGTTCTCTCGTTCGGGGCACCGAGATGGGCGATCGGAGCGTTACTAGTATGGTTGTTCTAGGGATTGCATTGCGAGCTTTATTATCGTCGACCGTGCTTCTCCTCATCCTCGTCGAGCTTCTCCCCCCTCCCCCGTTGACGACGTTATTCGAAGCTTCCAGTCAATTCCTCGTATTTTTTTTTCCCTTTGTGCAGGTGATCGTCTGCGTCCGTCCTTTCCGCTGGAATAGTAAGCGATAGCGAGCATCGGGCTTTCCTACCACCGCAGCGATCAATTCGACATTCACGGAAACCCCGAGATTCCATCAAGATGCGTTCCGCCCCCCTCCTGGCCCTCCTCATTGCCACCGTGGCCACCGTCGCTCCAACCGCAGTCGAGGGCCCTCCCGGCGACGCAATCGTTCCCATATCCGAAGCCTTCGTCGTCCCGCCTCCAAACGACGCTCTGCCGGTGTCGACCATGCCAGTGGCGCCGCACATCTCCCCCGTCGATGCGCTCCCAACGCCGAGCGTCCCAGTCGTCGACCCGATGACCTCCGTCCCGGCTGCGGAGGTGAGCGCAGCGCCACTGCTCGTCAGCTCTGTGACCTCGATAGTTCTCGACGCCACGACGGTGGTGGACGATGTGACCTCTCTGGCGGCGGAAGCCACACGGCCCCTCGCCTCGCACCTCTCGGGCGTCCAATCCTCCGCGACGTCGATCGTGAAGGGCCTTACGACTGCGCACTGGGGCTCCAACACGACCCTGACCACAACCACATCGTCGCCGCCGTACACCCCCTCCGCCGTACCGACGGAAACGCAGTTCCCAGGCGGCCTACAGGACCCGACGCTGGACAAGCCATGCTACGACAGCAGCTGCGCGAACCCCGACAGCCACATGAATTTCGTCGTTACGCTGAGCATGGATCCTCCGAAGGAGACGGGCGTGGCCGGTGCGGCGGTGACGGTGCCGCCGCGCAGCGGCATCGGCTTCGCGGCGCTTGTAGTGGCTATCGGCGGTGCTATGGTGCTCCTCTGAGTGGCGAATGTGTGCGCGCGTGTGTGGGTATCGTCTTTGCTTTGTCCTGCGTTTCAGCGTCGTCAGCTTGCGTTGTATTTCCGCAACTTTTCCTTTTGTTGTCTGTCCTTACCGGTTGTAATAGATCTCTTTTGTCCTTCCCTTCCTTTCTTCCGGCATTTATTCGTTTCGTCACTACATTTGCATTTATATGGGGCAGCGGTGTTGTAATTTTGTTATTTCTTGCGTACATATTACTGGCGCTCGAGGAGAGGAGAGAATGATGCTTCTTGTATATACGAAGGAGTGAGTCGAGTGGAGGGGTAGATCGAAACGGCGGCGGCGGCAGTGGTGGTGGTGATGGTGGCACCGTGGCAGACGGAGGGACGGAGACGATTCTGTACATATGTATGTACCATACTTCAGGGTGTACATAGACCTCGGTCCCGCAACGAAACATCCACCGCCACACGCCACATTGCCATCAGCATTACAGTGCCGTGTTCGAAAATCCTATTCGCTCGACTGCAACTGGGTGAACAATTCCATTGTGTGGTTACTGGGTAGTAACGACCTCATCACTCGAAACGGCAAGTCAACAGGGTGACAGATCGAAAGAACCTGGATCGGGGCTTTTCCAAAGGCCTGTGAGAAGTGGGGTGAAACTAGAGATGAGGAAGGGAAGCCTTGCGATTTGGTTGCTAGGGCTGAGAAAGTCTGCAGATATCTACATAGAACGCTGCTCGTCCGGAATATGCACATACCTCCACACGGATCCCCAACAAAACCCTTTTGCGTTACGAGCCCGCACCACAGTTCGGGCTCCTCTTCGGGTGCCGCGTTTGCGGAGTAGGTACCCTGAGTACATACGTACTTACAGTACAGGAAGGACACCCTCTCGTGACGAGATGATCGCCAACATCCGCCATCCACCATTCACCATTCACCATTCACCATCCGCCATCCGCCATCTACCTTCTACCATCCACCACCGAAACTCGGCTCAGTGAGACGAGACGAGGAGATCCCAACAAGCAGAACCCACTTCCACCTCCAGATCCGCCCGCCACAAGCGATGGTGTCGTGCATCGATGACAAAACTCGCACGTCCAGTGCGTGCGCTTTTAGCAGATTGTGAACCTGGCAGTCTCCCCCTCTGGCACGTTTAGCTCCAGGCGCCGACTGAGGTAGTAGTAGCGCTGACGGGCAGAGTAGTCCTGCGGGGGAAGTTTTTTTTTTGAGCGAGGTCCCGACGAAATACTGTGGCAGCACATAGCTGGCGAGGAGGGAACACAACGTCTGGGAGGAGTGAATATGTGTGTATACGCGCGCACTATCGCTATCTATTCTACCCCGCCCTACCGCGCTATGTTCTACCAGAAGAAAGCCAGCGAGCCTGTCTAGATACGCGCTGCCACCGAATATAGTTAAGACGAAGGACGTCGCTGTGCGAATCTGCGAGAAGCGGCGGAGCGGAAAAGCCGTAGGCTCCTGATTCCGTCATCGACACGACAGCATCTGAAGACGCTAGGGAACCAGGAAGACTCGCGAGACAGCTTAGTTATGATTGCGTTGCCGGTTATTCGTATTCAATACGTCCGCGTAATAACATACCGAATTCTGGGGTACGTACGTACGTACATCTTATCGTCATCTTAATGATTTAATCCGAAAGGGATCCGTCTAGGTGGGAATCGACGTGTGATGGTGAGGCCTGCTTTACTGCAAAATATTAGCAAGAAGCCGGGGGGGGGGGGGGGGGGGGGGGGGGGGGGGGCCCACCCCCGGGGGCGGGG
>Ga0307508_10005156_pt1 | contig 12511 bp, 8 predicted proteins | sample 9_EM_MG_FD_203089 | JGI IMG/M metagenome (GOLD analysis project Ga0307508, IMG submission 203089) | Populus trichocarpa ectomycorrhiza microbial communities from riparian zone in the Pacific Northwest, United States - 9_EM | ecosystem: Host-associated > Plants > Roots > Unclassified | place... | reverse complement strand
CTCATCCTTGTATAAGAGATGTTTCTCATTCTATTGGTAGTGGTTAGAGCCCCTAAGATGGTTGGAGATACTACATTCGTTCGCTTGAAGATGACATCCTGATCAGCCTTCTCAACTGAGGAAGACAGTAAAACAATGACAAACAATGTGTCACTCAATCTCTTCATTAAAAATGAGTGACATGATGTCTGTTTAAACCCTAAAAATTAGAGTTTTCTAATTGAGATTTAAAAAACTTCAATTTGGTCTCTATTGTTTCATTTTAAGCTCAAGAAACCTTAATTGAGGCAAAATGGACTAATTTTATGCAATGAGGCCCCTGCTAAAATTCAATTGAGATCCTTTAAATCTAGCTCCTTTTACAAATTAGCCCTTGTTTTCCAGTTTGTTCAAGTTAGTCCCTGATTAAGCCTTAAACTTTAATTTTCTTCAATCTAGTCTCTAGAAAAGTTCAGTATATTCCTTAATATTGTGTGTTTTTTGCAGAAAGGTCCTTGATCTTGAATTATTTTAATTTGGCCCTCAATTAATCTTTAAACTTAAAAATTTGTTGTAATTGAACGCTTGATTGCACTAATTTGGCTTTCCATAGTTTTAATTGTGTCCTTAGTCTTCTATTCCTTGCAAATTGATATGAATTAGGCCTCCAAACTTGATTTTTCTTCAATTGAGTCCTTTATTGAATCCTCAAAACCAATTGAAAATTTAATTAAGTCCTTGAACTTAATTAATTCTTCCAATTTTAGCCCCAAACTGATTTTTTAACTTAATTTTGCTTCAATTAAGTCCTTAATTAAAAAAAATTAACTTATTAGAAGTTTAATTAAGTCCTTGAGCTTAATTAATGCTTTTAATTTTGGTTAGATCAGATTTCGACCTTAAACTTTCTTTTAAAATAATATTTTCTTCTCATCTTGTCAAAATACCTCAATTTGCCTATTCTTTTGGCATCTTGGTCAATTGTAGCTCGAAGACTTAGCTCGAAAATATATATTTTTAATTTTTTGAATTCTTGAATTAAAAGTATATCTAATAAAACAAATTTCAGGGGATTCAAAATTAGGTTATGACAAACATTATATAGAAAAAAAAAAGTTAAGATTGTTATTTGAAAACAAATAATAAATCAAATGATGTATATTAAAATAGTATTTTAAATATAATTTTATTTATTTTATTATAATTAATTTTGATTTAACATTAAAAAAAGTTTCATAAAATAATAATGAATGGTTGTATAAAAACATGTTTGCTATTATTATAGAAAACTATTGTAATATTATTTAAAAATAAATTCAATCTTTAATGGTATTTAATAGAATTATAACCTATTCTAAAGTTCAATTGGGTCTTTGATATTTCAATTATTGCAAATTGATCCGAATTAAGCCCCTAAACTTAATTAAGCCCCTAATTAAGTCAAGGAAACTCATTAAAAGTTTAATTAAGTCCTTAAAATTAATTAATACCTCAATTTTTGGTCAAATTGACTTGCAAACTGAATTGTGCTTCAATTAAGCCTATGATTAAATCAATTAAACCCATTAAAAATTTAATTAAATCTGTAAACTTAATTAATTCTTCTAAGTTTTTTCCAAATTGACTTGAAAACTTAATTTTTCTTCAATTAAGTTCTTAATTAAGTCAATTAAACTTATTAGAAGTTTAATTACATTCTTGAACATAATTAATTATGCTAATTTTGGTCAAATTGACTTTTCAAACAATATTCTAATCTCATTATCCTTCTGGCATTTTGACTTGTTGCAGCTTAAAAGCTCATTATTTGTGTCCCAAAAATATTTTTGGATTTTAGATTTTTTTTTATTCTTAAATAAAATACAAAATATTAAACAATTTTGGGGGACCTAAAATTGGGTTACGGCATATTGATTTTTTATTCACTTCTTTTTTATTTTATCCTTCAATATTTTGGTAATTTTGAATTGGTCTTGAAGATTTGTTTGAGTTTTTTTTGTAGGATTATCATAGTTTGAGATGAACATCCCATCATTTTGTTGGTCCTCAATATTATGAGTGTCTATTTGTATTGTTTTTTAATTAAATAATAAATAAAATTTTAAAAAATCTAAGTTATTAAACCTATTGAAGTCCATGACTCGGTCGTGGTTTAGGAGTTTATGACCTGGATTGCGGGTTTGGTGGGTTAAATTGAGTTGTTTGGGAATTGAACTTTATAATTTGTTTCGATTTCTTTCTATAGGGTTGTAATTGTCTCAAAAAATATCTCAATATTGAGGTTGTGCTTGATTTTGTGATGCGATAATTTTTGTTATCATGTAATTAAATAAAAAATATTTTAAAAAAGCATTATCAAACTACTAGTATAAAATAATAAATTATTTAATTGCGTGGGAAATCGAAAGTCCACTGAACAACAATTCTATTGAATTCCTTGTCTTCGTTTAGTGATGTTTTGATTTTGAATTGAATTAATGAATATTCATTATTTTGCACACATAATTCAAAAGAATATATTTCTTGAAGTCTTCATGTGCACAAATTTTGACCATGGAACTAGATCATGGTGAAAGCTTGCAAATATATATATTATCTTCCTAATTATAAGGAGGGAAATGTTAAGGTTGTCCGTGTGATTGAGATGTCTATAGTTTTGATATATAATAGTATGGCCTATGTGTCTCAAGGTTGTTCCGAGCATTGCATTTTGATTCGTGTAATTTGATAAAAACCAAAGACCATAGTACTTATACCCCACAAAAGATGACAATTAGTGATAAAATAAGAGGAGAAAGAATATGAATGTCAACACATTTATTTAATTGTTGCTGTTCCTCTTGCCGTCTTGATCTGGTTTCTATATAAATATATAAAGATATATAAATACATAAAAGAAAATCTATTTATAAATTTGGGTTGAGAAAAGGATTAATCTTCTGATTTTAAAACAATAAATTGCATGCTCTTTAGTGCTTGTCTAGGTCTACTCATCCCTTATTCTCGATAGCACAAACTAGAATAAATAATTATATAAATTTGTAAAAGATACTCTAAGAAAAAATAGAAAAAATTTAACAAACATAAAATTAAAAGAGAGTATGTTTTAATAGCAAAGAGTTCTACAAAAATTGAAAACATTTTGGAATTGTCCATCTATATAGACAATGCTGAAAGTTAATCTAACATTTTTTATTTAAAAATAAATTGTTTTTATTTTAATAAACATATCTTTCTGTTTCAAAATAATACAACTCTACTTTAAAACAAACTTTTAAACAAACACAATTTCTCATTTAGCCTAACAATCCTTTAAATAAATGAAAATTATTTGATCAAAATAAACTGAAAAGCAAATACAAGAAAAAGAGGGAGTGATAATGAAAAGTATCTACATTGGTTTAGGTAGAGAACCTTTCATAGTGAAAAATATTGGATTTAATTGACTAAATAATTAAAATGATATTTTAACTATTTAACATTTTATGTGTACCCAAGTAATAAAGATCACATAATTCCTCTTTATACAATTTAAGTTCTCATAGTTATGTTTATTTTGGCATTGAACACATTCTGGTTTTTATGATTGCAATTGAAAATTTAGCATTTTCAAATTTTATATAAATCAGTTTTTTTTTTATTATTAAAAGTATCTTGTAATACCCACTTGAATTTCTCAAGCTACAAGAATCATTTTAAGTTTAACTTATTCTAGTTTCTACTACAAGCAACACTATTCATTATAGGAATGGATAAAAGTGCTATTATTGAATTGACACACATTCAGTTATTTCTTTAATCTTATATATTAGGATCTTCAATCAAATATGATAGGTTTCCATAATAATTTATCGAGTTTCTCTCTTATTAAACCTTTTATTATGTTAGTTTTTGACTTTATATAGTCAATAAAGATAATCTCATTTTTGAGCAATTATCTTACAATATTGTGTTTCTAACGAATATGTCGAGATTTACCATTATACATGTTATTTTACACCCTACAAATAGCAGATTGGCTATTCAATTTATACATATAGCTCGCACAAAATTTGAGCAACTAGGAATATCATCTAAAAAGTTTCAAACCCATTTTGCTTCTTCTTTAGCTATGTCTAAAGCTACAAGCTCAAACTCTATAATTGATTTAGTTATGCATGTTTGTTTAGAGGATTTTCAGAAGACAGCTCCTTTAATAGTAAAAATAAATCCACTTATAGATTTTGAGTCTTTAGTATTGAATATTAAATTAGTATCAGTATACCCTTCAAATATAACTAGATATTTTGTGTAATTTAGTCCATATTTTATAGTATATCTTAGATATCTATGAACACTTATAATGGCATTCAAATGATCTTTTTTGGGATTGCTTGTGTATCTACTTAATTTATTAACTATATATTTTATGTCTAGTATAGTGCAGATACATATCACTTCCAATAATATGTGAATATTCTACTTGAGAATTACATAACTAGTGTTTTTTTAATAGACATAGATTTATATAAATCAGTATCTTAGTTATATTATTCTCATTCTTGTCAAATTTGTCAAGAATCTTCTCAATACAATGAAATTGAGATAATATTAAGCCATTATGTATTTTATAAATTCTCAATCCTAAAATCAAATATGCTACACCAATATTTTATATATTAAACCTATTGATTAATATTTGCTTAGTCGTCTTAATGATATTTGTATTACTATTTAATATCAATATATCATCCATATGTAGACAAACAATGACATATGTTGTATTTATATTTTTTAAATAAACACTTTTGTTATACTCATTGATGTTATCAATATATCATCCACATGTAGAGAAACAATGACATATGTTGTATTTGTTTTTTACATAAACACATTCATTAATATTAAAACCATTTGACAACATTACATTGTCAAATTTCTCATGCGATAGTTTTGGTGTTTGTTTTAAACCATACAAATATTTAACAAGCTTGCATAATTTCCTTTCATGTCTTGGTACTTTGAATCCTTATAGTTGTTCCACACATATTTCTTCATCTAATTCCTTATTTAGAAAAGTAATTTTAACATTCATTTGGTATATATTGTTGTAGTGGATATCCTGACAAAATATTAGGTAAAAAGGGTAAATAAAACATAAATCACCACCTAATTTTATAGTAACTAAGAAATCCTAACTAGTCGTTCAGAAGTTCTAGTTAAGGGATTGTTTATACAATTAAGAAGATAAAAAATCACCATATACATCCTACCGAAGATAAGATGCTTCACATTTTTTTTCATATAACATGTACCTATTGTGTTTACATGCAAAACAATCTATCAAAACTAGTATATACATGTTTATTATTAAAGATAAAAGACTATTATGACCTACGAAAGTGATTTGAGACCTAAGCCCATTAATAAAGCCTAATCCTCACTTTTAAAATATTAGCATTGGATCCGAGAGGATAGTGAATGATAAACTCGACTTCAAGCTAGTTTAATTCAATTATAATTGAAACGAGTCTAAAGGCCACCAATTTTTCTTGATGGGCCTATATGGAGTCAAGTCAGTGTAGCTTAAATTCACTCACTACAGAAGGAGGATATTATAACTTGGTCTAAAAAACAACTAAACAAACATCCACACGTATTCAAAATTCAAATTTAATAAATCATATATTAAACATCAAAGTTATATTACAAGTAAAGGTTTGGAATAATATTTTTTAAAATGTTTATTACATATGAAAATTTTAAATAAATAAATAAAATATTGCCACTATGAAAGTGACCTTGCTGGTAGGATAGTAGTTGAGTAAATAGCTAAAGAAATAGATCGAAAGGATATTATTGGAGGCACCGTTAAACCCATAGGTCATGGCCTAATATCAGATCTTACCATCCTAGGTTGATTTGCGGATAAACAAAACAATTAATACATAACATAACCAAATGATAAGAAGTTAAAAATTGCACATAAAAAAGGTCATGGATTAACCAATTTTATTAACTGCTTGACAACATCCAAAGTACAAGGGTCAATATCATACCGTATCATCTTGGATTGATTTGCAAATAAAAGAAAAAAATAATATATAAAATAAATATAAAATTGAACATAAAAAACATGGTCATGTATTAACCGATTCAATTATTTATTAGGTAACATCTAAAGGATAGGTTTTGATATTTTACCTTACCATCCTTTATTGGTTTGTAGATAAAGGAAACAATTAATACATAATGTAAAGAAAAAAAAAACAAGTATAAAATTATAGATATAAAAGAAAATGTAGTTGTGCTTAACCGATTCTATTATTTTCAAGACAACATCCAAATAACAAGGCCTAATATTGATCCTTACTATCACTAATTGATTTGAGAATTAAAAAAATAATTAATATGTAATGTAAAAAACAACCAAAACAACAAAAACAAAAATGCACAAATAAACAAAATAGGGATTGTAAAAAAAAAATCATAACCCATTAGGGTTATATTGTACTTGGAAGAAGAATTAGAAACAAGTATCGTGTTTAGATAGAAAAAGATTTTCTATGAAAATTAGTTTTGTTCCATCCATTAGAGCTTGAATAACTCCAAAATGACTTGTATATTTAAGTGCATTCCTAGCTTTTGTCTTATATTTTGACATTAAATATGTAGTTCTTATTATATCAGCAAAAATCTTTCTAATTGATCTTTAAGTTGAGTGAAGTAGGTCATTTATAATAATAATAAAAAAAAAGCATACCTTTTCTTTTTACGATCATGATACTTCTAGAAAATCAAAAGTTTTGACAAATGGAGGAACAATATCATCATTTTTATTCAATGAAATACTAGAGTGGTTTATTCATTAAAAAAAATTGATTCCATACACCATAGGTCCTATATTGTCCTATATTGGATTGGATTTACATTTTGGATCAATCCATGTCAAATCCTTGGTCATGAATACTTATTTGATTGATAATAAAGAATGTCATAACTCAATTTTTATCCCCATTACAAATAAAATAATTTGCATAAAAACTTTATATAATTTTTGAAATTTTTTTAAACGAATGATAATCAAATAAAACAAAAAAAATAAAAATAAAAATAATATGATTAAGGATACGATTAGCTAGAAAGATTTTTAAAAGAAAAAAATGGGTCAAAATAGGTACAATTAGGTTAGGGATAATTTTTAGGTACAATTAGGTGTTTAATTGTAAACAAAAATGAAGGAAAAGGGTTGAAATGGACTAAATTTATTTAAATTAAAAGGCCAGAGATCAAAATAAAATAGATGAAAACGTTTGAAGGTCTTTTCAATTCAATTAGGGGTTTAATTGAAAAAAAATAAATTAGAGTCAATTGCACCAAAAATAAAAGAATTAAAAGTCCAAGGACTAAAATTGAAAGGTGTTGGAATTAGAAGAGCTCTATTTGTTTCAATTAAGGATGTAATTAAAGAAAAATGAAAGACTTAGACTCCAATTGGTTAAAATTGTATAAATTAGAGATCCAAGAACTATAGCATAATGCACGTTGAAATATAAGGACCAAGTAAGGGATAAATAAGGAGTGAGATTGAAAACTTTTAGAAAATAACATACCAATTTTGGGTTGAATTGGAAATTTTCATATATAAGAGACTGGAATCAAAACGCACCAAGGTTCCAGGTCTAATTAAAATAGACTATCTAAAACGGCTTTGATTTGCTCCAAACCCCAAGCACTAATTTGGCTAGTACCTAAAGAACGTCGTCCACTTTAAATAGAAACGATAACTTTTGAAGACAGTTACAATGTCTTTTTCTTTCCCAGAACTATACAACAAGAAAAAGTAGGCGGGGGGCCAGTTTTAAGCCTTCATTCTCGTTGGTCTCTTGCTTATAGAAGATAAAGAACACGCACATCCTCACCGTTGACACGCGACTTGCAATCTAGAGCCAAAACCTGCACCTTTTTAGTCCTTAAATCGCTGCAAATTCACGCTAAAAACCTCTACCCTAACCATGCCAAAACCTTCAAAGTGCAAAAACTGGTGAGAACCTTAATTTCCATCCTGCAACTCATGCAAGGACGAGCGTGAATCTCAACCAACGATGGCGATAGCTTTTCCAGGATCAAGGGTCTTGATCTTGCAAGATCAAGAACCCCAAGACTCCCATTGTTTCCTATCAAAAGCCCCCCAAAACTTACCAGGGAGAACTAAAGGTAGAAGGGTTGAAATAATCGGGAGAAGAAAAGGAAAGAGAGAAAAAAAAGAAAGGAATAAAAAAAAATTAGAGAGAAAGAAAGAAAAGAAGAGAAGAAAAGAAAAGAAAGAGAAATAAAGATGAAAGAAGAAAGAGAGAAATAGTGTTTGGGCATACTATGGTAACTAGCACTTATCCAGTCATGACAACACCCCTTTAATCATTCTTGAAGCCACGAATATACTATCGAGGATCCTCATCAGTAGTTCAACCCGATAGCAGCAGCTCCAAGAGTTGGTGAAGATCTCAGCATTTGACAGAAACTGTAGAAGCAAAATACGAGCAGGAGCCACATTTGGGTTAATTGATCATCAATGTTATGCATTGAGTTTGGGGCCATTCTGGGACAGTTGTAGCGTATCCATGGAGTGATAGAGTTCATTAATGGTGTCAACAACACTTTTAAGCGATTGTAGTAGTTCGTTTTTTGAAGGAAAACCAAGAGAAACAGTGAAGAAATAGCAGCAATATGCACATCTATTAAACTAGGTTTTAAACCCTTTTTTTGGTGATTAAATGTCTTCACTTTGTCATTTTTGCTGTTGTTACATACTATTGTAATCTTATTTAGCAAATTTTGATGTTATGGAATGCAAATCATGAGTTATCTAGGGTAAAAATCCATCAAAATGAATATTTATTGGAAGAATGCTCGTGGTTTTTTTTTTTCAATGCAAATCATATATAATAAGTTAATGTTCATGTTAACATAGGTGAAAGACATCTGGACTCCTAATAATAAGAGCTAATAATCATTGAAAAAAAATGAAGATATTCTAAGCTATATATCCTTGTCATAAAAATCATAAGAAGGTGAATAGGTTTTTCACACTTTGATTAGAACTAAGTTGGGTAATTAGGAGTCAGTTTTAAAGGTGCTTCTATGTCCTTGCTTCCAAACATTAACTAGATAGGAAATAACTTAGTTTTATAATTAGTTGACACATGTCAAGCATTAGCTATTTGTGTTTATATCCATGAAAAGCATGTAAGAAAAGTTTTTTTTTTTTTTTAACAATGGTTTGAACCCTAATAATGCTAGCCTTTAGGTTTTCATCAATTCATGAAAGTCATATTTGATTGATGAGATATACCATATAATATGCTTATTTAGGGTTTTTATTCATGGAATGTCATGTAACTCGCCATTAAATATTTAGGAAACTTAAAGTTCCATACTTCAGAGGTTTTTGGAGCCTTGATTTTAATGTTATAAACTCCTTGCTTGGTTTGTTATAAGAACTTATGCTATAAATTCTTGATTATAATGTAAAAAATATGGGCTATAGATATGTTCTTGATTTCTTAAATAATGGATGAATGAATAATAAGAGGCTTGAAATATTTTAGGGTTTAAATTGTTTATCTAGAGTTTGTTGATTAAAAATTACCTTAATTAATTTTTTGTGCTTTAGGTTAATATTAGTTGTTATTAAAATTAAATTTTTGTCAAAGTTTTCTCAAGTCAATGAAATCTTCTATTTGTAAGGATTAACTTAAAAATCTTTGTTAAAATTCCTCAATCGATGAAATTTTTTATTTTTAGAAGTTAATGTTAAATTTTTGTGAAAAATTCTAATTTAATGAAATATTTTATTTTTAAGAATTAATATCGAAACTCCAAAAATGACAAAATCTTCCACTTTTAGGAATTAATATTAAAATTCTCAAATCGATGAAATCTTGTATTTTTAGAGATTAATGTCAAAATTATTGTTAAGATTTCTAAATTGATGAAAGCTCCTATGCTTAGAGATTATTGTCAAAATGTTTGTTAAAATTCCCAAATCAATGAAGTCTTTAGAAAATTTCTAAAGATTAACATCAAAAAATTTTATTTCCAACTAAACTTGATGAAATCTCATTTTTAGAGATTAACATCAAATTTCTCAATGAGTTTTTCAGCTTCTTTTTTAAAATGAATGCCATAAAAATATAAGTGTCAACTCCATTATTTTTAATTTTTACCTTTAATTTTGGAGAGTTCAAAATTCATCAATGTATGACAACATAGCAACTCCACCTGGGGTTGAGCCTAATTGTTTTTTTTTTTAATTTGTTTTTTTTGACAATACGACAACTCCATTATAATTTAGTTTCATCTATGAAATTTAATTTAATGTATTTACTTTACATACCAAATTGCATATGCATAGATGTTATATATATAAAAAAAAAAATATATCATAAGTTGTATAGCAAGACAATTATGTAGAAGAGGTGTGTATGTGTGCAAATAGTAGGAAACAAATATATCAAAAGCACGCACGCACGATTAACAATAAGAAAATATATATACATGCAAGGTTAGCAGAATGAAATATATTATATGTGATTGAGAAATTGGCTTTTAAACAATTTTATTTTGTAGAAATAATTTATTTTCAAATTCATTACATTATTGTATAATAAATATATATCCAAGTCATATGTATTAACGAACAGAAAAAATTACTTGTAGATTGTTTTAGGATTATTCTTTCCCTATAGTATTGATTTGGTTTCTACATAAACATATAAAGGCATATGAATCAACATATTGAAGAAAATAAAGTTATAAGTTTATTGACAAAATATGAATTTTTAAAATTTGATTGATGCAAAAAACAATTCTCTTGTCTTAAAATAATGTATTTCTTGCCTTTAAGTTCTTGCAATTGATTGCAATATTGTTTTCTAAGTCTCCTCAATCCCTTATCATTTGGCAAAAGATTTTGATATGTAGGAGAAAAAGTAAAAGAGAGTTGTTCTAAATTTGAAAACCAAATAGACAATTCTGACAGTTAACATGTTATTTTTTTATTTATAAATAATCTATTTTTTTTTTACTTTAACAAAACAACTCTATGTTTTAAAAAACCACAACTCTAATAACTAGAAAATTAATTTACACCGATGTAATATTTTATTTGTGTGTAAGTTGTATTTTTATCAGTTTAAAAATCACTGATGAAAATATGTCGTCGGCAAGTGTCTCATTAAGAATTTTAGATCTATTGATAATTCAGTGGGTGATTTAAATACCGATAAAAAAACTAATAAAATATTCACTAAAAAAAATTGCTAATTATTTTTCTCTTGGTAAATATATATTATCGATAGATTATCAACGAAAAAACCATCTATAATAGATCGTATAGAACAAATCGATAATTTATTTTTAATATTAGCATATCAAAATAATTCAAGAACACAAACAGAAAATTTATTTTAAACAGAAAAATCAAATTTTTATCAAAAACACAAACATTAATATAGCCAAACGGTGCCTAAAAATAATTAATAAATTAATTTTACTATCTATTTTATTTACTTCAAATTTACTAATACCTATAAGCCAATGGATACACACACAGAGTATATGGACGTGCACAAATGATGTTAATGTTGATTAGTTTTTCTAGTTTACCACTTAATGCCTTGATAATCCCTAGGCTATATAACGTGGGTTTGGTTTGCTTCATTTCCTGGCTTCACTTTCTCCCACATGTTTATGCTTTTCGAATTAAAGTCTTCTAAATTGGGTTTAGACGTATATCAACATATGATTTTTTTTCTTTATGAAATAAATGTAAAGGAGACTAAGAATATGTTTGGGAACGCGGTGCAAACCGCGTTCCTAAAAAATTTAAATATTTTTTTTGCTAAAATTTAATATGGTTTGTACATTTTAGATCGTTTTGATGTGCTGATGTCAAAAATAATTTTTAAAAAATAAAAAAAATATCATTAACATGCATTTCAGCACAAAAAATTATTTAAAAAGCAACCGTTACCACATTGTGAAGCATCCTCTAAATCTTTGGTAAAGCTGGAGTGTGTAACAGGAATATAATAATCTTTCTCTTTGTTGGTAGGTTATCTTGTCAAAAGTCTTTACTATTGTAATTTCGGATGAAACAATTAAATTCATTAATCTAATATTAACTAACCTTGATACTCTTGACTTCAATTTCCGATTGAAGAACTTCTCTTTGAAAATATAATTTCAAAGCCGAGAAACAGTTTTCTTTAGTTTAGGCTTATACGCAATCAGTTTGTAGAAAATCAAAGGTTCGAAAATTCAAACAGCTGGTACATGCAAGTAAAAGGGAGCTTTGTTAATTTAATTTCTGTGTAAATTCATTTTATGAGGTCCCTCGACTCTTTGAAATTGGTCAGATCAACCTACATACTTTAATTTCTGGCATCTCAGAGTTTCAATTCTTAGTCACATGTGATCCTTCTGTATAACATATGTTCAATATGATCATATGTCATGTGTTGCCGGCCCATTATACGAATGCAAATGGATG
>Ga0307508_10005155_pt1 | contig 12512 bp, 12 predicted proteins | sample 9_EM_MG_FD_203089 | JGI IMG/M metagenome (GOLD analysis project Ga0307508, IMG submission 203089) | Populus trichocarpa ectomycorrhiza microbial communities from riparian zone in the Pacific Northwest, United States - 9_EM | ecosystem: Host-associated > Plants > Roots > Unclassified | place... | reverse complement strand
TTGACTTTTCTTTTAAATAGCGTACGTCCTGTGAATTTGACACAATCTCTTCGTCGATACTGGCCGCTGCGAAAGGCTGCGGGAACCCGCTCACGGGCCATTACAGCCGATCCTGTAGATATGTTGTGAACATGTTAAATTAATATGCACCGACGCGCCGGTGGGTTTACATGCTGGGGCTGTATCCTGCCTAGCGCGGCGCGAGAAGCGAGGAGTCACTGGCTGTCTGTTCATCGAGATCATACCTATTTCCAATTTTGTACCCAAGTTTTTGTACTCAAGTCTCAAGTTGACCGACAGCGGAACATTCCCACGCCCCTTTCTCATGTTCCGTCAGGCTCTGCAATCCACCTCGCGGAACACCGGTAAGTGTACCACAGCATACATTGGATAAGTTGGCAGGCGCTCATTTTGCTGGCCACTTTTGCTTGAATGTCAACTGGCAACAGTAGGGCGAAGAGCCTTTGGCTCGTCGGCCTCTCGACGCAGCTACGACGACACTGTTGCCAACCTTAAAATCCATAAAGATACTAAAGTCCTCTGTCAGGGCTTTACTGGAAAGACGGTACATCCCTTTTTTCCGTACATGTTGTTGTGCATCTTGAACATCCTGGAGTTTGGTGACTGCACTTGAACTTTGGTTTTAATTTGGAATCCCTTTTTTGTGGTCCTGACGCGTCAATGGATGCATATAGGCGACGTTCCATGTGAGAGAAGCCCTTGCTTATGGCACTCGCATGGTTGGCGGCGTTTCGCCGAAGAAAGCTGGTCAGACGCACCTTGGTTTACCCGTATTCGGAAGTGTGAAGGAGGTACGTACGGACAAATTTTCTCATCATCCTCTTTAACAACGTCTTAAAATACGCACTCATTATGATGAAAAAACGTTTTATATGTTCCAACGATATCTTTGCACCGGTACCAACTTGCCGCTGTTGCTTAGGCCGTGCGAGAAACGCAACCCGACGCTACAGTCCTCTATGTCCCCCCACCTACTGCCGCAGATGCCATCATCGAAGCTATCGAGAATGAGATAGGCCTCATTGTTTGCATTACTGAAGGCATCCCACAACAAGATGAAGTTCGCGTAAGTACTCTATAGTCCGCGGAACTTCTTTACTTTGCTTTCCGGCTTATTCTTGAGCTACCTGACGAGTTTCATTTGTGAACCTGGTATTGGTCGCATAATAAAGGTCATTAATGCACTCAAGAGCCAGTCCAAGTCCCGACTTGTTGGTCCCAACTGTCCTGGCGTCATCAATCCCGAGGGGTGTAAGATGGGTATTCAGCCTGGACACATTCACAAACCCGGAAAAATCGGTTGGTGTCGTCCCCTGTGTCCTCTCAGTTTCAAGATCACAGACTGAAACTCTGCTCACTACATTGCAATTATTCCTTTAGGTATTGTGTCCCGTTCTGGAACCCTCACGTACGAGGCCGTGAACCAGACCACTCTCGTCGGACTGGGTCAATCTCTCTGTGTGGGCATCGGTGGTGATCCTTTCCCTGGTACTCAACATGTCGATGTTCTCAGAGTCTTCCTTGACGACCCAAAGACTGAAGGTGGGCACTACCACTTCCCTCTTCGCCCTTTTCGCAACCTCGATTCTGAACGTGTGTCACCCACACCTTTTTATTTTTGTTCGTCCGTTAGGCATCGTCCTGATTGGTGAGATCGGTGGGTCGATGGAAGAAGAAGCTGCCGAGTATCTTGAGAAGTACAACAAGACTCGCGCAAAGCCTAAGCCCGTTGTCGGCTTCATCGCAGGTGTCACTGCACCACCGGGACGGCGCATGGGCCATGCAGGTGCCATCATCTCTGGTGGCAAAGGTGCCGCTAGCGACAAAGTTGCTGCGCTCAAGAAGGCCGGAGCTATCGTGAGCGATAGCCCTGCCAAGATTGGACAACTTTTACTTGAGGTGTGTCCTTCATTCGAATTCTTCCTTGTCTACCAAGCGCACCAGTTTGCCTCCCCCATTGAACGGAACTACTCACTAACCTTTGTGTATCTTATTTGATTGACAGGAAATGCAAAAGGCTGGCCTAGCATAATAACCGCCCACGTATTAGAGATCGTTTGTTTTTTAAGTTAGTTGCCCCTTCTCCCCGCCACTCTGTCAGTAGAGGACAAACTAGGCAGATAATTCCCAATTCAACATATTAGACAACGTCTGTGTGCTTGCCCGCCGCTACTCTCTTTTGGTCGGTCTACCTTCTGTGCTGAAAGAGGTGGACTAGAACTTTTATGAGAGAGAATCAGCGGCGCCCCTGAACAATGTGGCTGACCCCTTCGACCCTTACTGTACATTGCAGGCTTCCTCTTCCCTTTCCTTGCCACCACGACGTTGCGGCCAGGCCAACATTTGCATTCACATACACGCGTTGTGGCCCCCACCGCCCGCTCGGATACCCGGCTCCTCTCCATTCACTCTCCGACAGGCTCCTACACAACGCACGTACCAGTACTAGGCACAAAGGCGGAGCGGTCATGTCATGTGGATCCCCGCACGCGTACACCCGGTTTAAGTCTAAGGAAATGAACGGCAATGACATTTTTTCTGAGCCAATGCTACATGGCTTCAAAATACACGATACACGAGGTTGGCTGAATATATGTCAATGTAGCAACAACAAAAACACAGTGTAATGAGCAACACCAACAAGATGACAATCCTTTGTGTATGTGCGTGGGTGGGGGGTGATACATACTAGTACCAGAGAGTTTGAACAAGGGTCTTGGTGTATGCTATGTACGGCATGATTGTCAATACAAAAGAGAAATTTGTGGTCGATGAATGCAAGTAGGTAGGTAGATTGTCGGGGAATGAGTCATGATGCAAACAGTAAAAATAAGAGATCGCGTGCGGTGCGTTAGGAGCATAAATTTACAGATACCGCGGAAGGCGCAACGCAAGGAAGGGAGCCAGGATCGCCAAAAATATTAAAGTCCAAATGACGTCGGGGGAGGTGCGGCAGCGGAGTAGGGAGTGAACGGCTTTGTGACAGGGCGTGAGGGGTAATGGGGTTTATTCAAGAGTTGGGGGGGGGGCGAACGGCGCAGGTAGTCGCGCGCTTTCAGGGCTATACTCGAGCTTCTAGCCAAGGCGAGAATTCTTCTTCCACTGTCTTCGTAAACCCTGGGAATACCCAGTAGCTAGGCAAGACAAGGTACGAGTGTGTCACTAGCTCAGCGGCAGTAGGTCGGTCGGCCGGGTCACTGTAAAGGAATGGAGTCAGCTGTGGGGGCACCGTGGAGTGCGTAGAAAAGACGTACATCGCAAAGCACTTCTGTCGGAAGTCCTCAGCTAGTTCACCCAGGTGAACGTCATCGGGGACAGGAGGCGATTGCTTCGTTGAACCCAACTAAGAAGAAGTTCTAAGTGCGTTTGCCCGATGAGAGTATCATTGCATGCTTCACGAACCCTGAACATGACGGAGATTTGGTTCTCTCCCCCCCACGGGCGTTGACCTGCCCACATTTCAAGCACCACACAGCCGAGACTCCATACATCGATTTTGGCGCTGTACACGCTGTTCTGGGGCGAAAGCACCTCAGGCGCCATCCAATAAATAGATCCTTGCATCGCAGTGTGAGTGGCGTCGCCATATATGTCGTCCGCGCGCTGAGCAATACCAAAGTCTGTGATTTTACAGACCCCGTTAGGATCAAGCAGGATGTTGTCTCCTTTCAAGTCCTGTGCACAGTAAGGGGACGATCAGAACACATGCTCCCACATAAATCACAGGTCTGACATACTCGGTGCAATATGCCCATCTCATGCAGATACGCGAGGCCCTCTAGCACCTGACGAGTGAAGGATTTAACGATGTCTTCCGAGAATCTACCGTATTTACGCATGCACCCTCCGATTGAACCACCCGGAACGTACTCCAGGAAACTAAAGATATGGATGTATCAGATATGGCATAAATACCATTTGCACGAAATCCACGCACATGCTCAAGAATTCTGGGGTCTCCTCGAATCCAAGATACTGTACAACATGAGGATGGTCTAGAGTGCTGAGCGTAGCACTTTCCGACTTGAGAGCAGACACGACAGTAAGCTGTCGCTTGTCATCGTGGTCGCTGATGGTCTTGGGCAACTCGACTTGCTTCACAGCCATAATTTCGCCGGTGGTAGCGTTGAGGGCGTGATAAACACGGCCATACGAGCCTTTGCCGATGAGATCCCCCCGAACCCATTTGAACGTTACAGGGCCAGGACGCTCTGGTGGCGTAGGGGAGCTTGCTGTATCTGGACTGCGGGCCTCAATCCGACTCTTCGGATGTGGAGGCAGTTCCTCAACACGACTACCCCAGAACTTGGTCATTCGTCGCCCCAGCGCCTTGCTATCGTTCTTGCTGCCAAAATTGGCCTTGAGCAAGTGCTTAAGCTTATGGCTTCGCTCATTGGCCACGACGCGGATAGACTTGCGATGATTCCTATCATGGGAGACTGGTTCCGGAGACGGCAACTGCGCTGCGGTGGTTGGGCTCATGGGTGGATAGATCACCGAGATCTCGGCACTAGTAGGCGACGGCGTCGACTCGATGACGGGTTCATCGAGGTTGACCTTGGGGAAGAATTTATCGATGTGATCATACAACACTTCAGGGCCAGGCCGGATGACCCAGGCATCGTCCTGTCTTTGGAATGTTGTCTTGATTGGCTCAAGGTTGGGTTTGAATTTCGAGTCGCCTTGAGAATCTTGGTTTCGATTCGGGGTAAGCCGCGCGCCTTGCCAGAGGTCTTCACTGCTTGAGTCACTGTCACTACTGTCGTCGTCACCAGCAGTGCTTGATCCAAACGATAGATTAGTCCCACTGTCTTGAACTTCGTGGTGCGATTTTGGAGTATTTGATCCGCTGGATCGCGGCGAGCCAGCTTCCAAGTCGTCGGACAAAGACTGCGGAATCAGCAGACTCTGGCCAGGGAGTAGAGTCCCTTCAGAAATGATCGGTGCGAGCCAATGCTCCGTAGATAAAACGGTCAATTCATTGTTTGGTTGTGCAGCGCTATGCCGCAACTCCAATGACCTCCGCCTTTCTGCAGTGATGTGCGCCAGGCTTGCGGCCGAAATCGGCTCCCCTTCCGAGTCCCTGCTAGTCAGCGGAAGTTCCGGTGGGACGTACAGCTGCGGCAGTTGCGGTCGCTCTGACCTCGAAGGCGAATGTGGCGCCGATCCACTACCTAAAAGAGTAGATGAGGGCACAGGAGACATTTGCGATGATAGTGAACCGGAATGAGCATGAAACCCAGTGGATCCGAGTGCTGATCCTGCAGGAGGCCCTGAACCGGTACGCATCATCACCTGACTATGTGCAGTAATGTTCAAAGGCGCGGCCACCATGTCGAGACCTCGCGCTGCTACATCCGACCCTGAATTACCAGCCGCCGCCACGGCAGCTGCACTCGTTGTTGCGGGTCCCGTGGCAGGGACAGCTTCTCCCCGCGTTTCTGCCACGCTGCCCCCAGCAGTGTTACCAAAGCGACCTGGGGCTGCGTACCTCGGACCGGATATGGCACCAACACGTTGCAAGCTTGTCCCTTGCGGATTCGAGTCGGTTGCATTCGGCCGTCGCGAACCTGATGTTGGTGCGCCTAGAATACCAGGCAGAGGTCGATCACCTGCCGCCGGACCGCCGCGTGACAAATTCCCAAAGGAGGAAGGGATGGGCCCGACCGGCGAGCCAGAGGATGACGGGGAAGGCGGGTACTGTCGCTGGGACAGCGCGTTCATCTGGACGGGTGATGCAGTGACGCCTGCCATGCGATTGTTGAATGAAGTGGAGAGGGGAGTGGGTCCATGTGGAAGCGGGCGGACGCCGCGCGCTCCGCGCAAATTATCGTGACTGCGCGCGCCAATGAGACGGTGAGGACTATTTGGTGAGCGAGCAGAAAAGGCGTTGGGACGCGATTGGGATGGCACATTGGTGGTGATTGAGATGGTGCCATTGGGCAGAGATGTTTGCAACCGATGTGATGGTGTTTGAGGCACATAAGTATGCGTGAAACTCTGGTTGGTAGAGATACTTGGACGGCGGTATGTGTCCGCCGACGACGCCTCCGATCGGTTCATGCCCTGCTCAGCCACGCTATATTCATTCTGTTGCCGTTGGCTTTGTGCATGTGCCGCAGCGGTGTTCGAATTATTGCTGTTTGACGTTGAGGCCTGTATAAATTGCGGGATTTGGTATGGTGCCTTGTTGGAAGGTGGAGGGGGTGCCCGGCTCGCAGGCGGCGGACCAAGTTTATGCAACTGGTGAAGAGGGACAACAGGTGGCGCCCGGAGGCGAGTCGGGGATATTTGAATTTGATTGACAGCAGGGATTGGTTCCCTCGATTCGTTTCGGGGAGGCGGATTTACTGAAGCATCTGTCACGGTGGAGGTGGACGCGCCAGTGGGAGAAATAGAGGGATCTGGCCAATCAGCGGGTGCACGCGGTCCTTGAGAAGATGCGGATCTCGGAATAGACAGACCAACCATCAGACGGTCGGATGTAGCGGGGGGTTGCGTAGGGCTTCCAGCCCAACCTCCGAGTGGGAATGGATTCTGAGGAGCATCCTGATCGGAGGGTGTCCGACAGTGGTGACTTCGAGAGGGCGACGGCTCAAGGGGAAGAGCTCGAGGGGGCCGCGCTGCTGGTTGCGCACCCGATGCTCTCGTATATTGTGACGATGTGGGTGCTCCCTGTCGGAGGCTGGAAACCGAGGGCTGAAGTACGAGAGACGGAGGAGAGTGCGACAGGTCACGTCGCGGATGTCTCGAATATCCTATATATGAAAATTCTCAAGGATTAATAACTTGAGAGGGAAGGCTGCTGCACGCGTACCTGGAAGCATGCCACTTCGCCTGGAGGAACTTTCGTCAGAGGCTTCATAGCCACCCAAGCCATCAAACGAGTGATCGCGTCCTTGGACCTCTCCAGGTCGCAACCTTGGTACTGCCACCGAAACGGATGGCTCAGGTGGAGGGGGTGACGATGGCTGCACGGCAGAAGATAGAGGAAACGACGTGGTTTCCAGCGCGAAGCGAAGATTCCCTTCAGAATCGCCAGACTGCTCACATATGGAAAGCAGATCTGAATCGTCCAGGGCTTCGCCCACCCGTCCATGCTGAATGCGTGCCGGGTATATCACCGTGATTTCGTGGTCCTCATCCGGGACTTTCAACTGCGACCGCAACCGTCATGATAAACAAATAAGTCATAGCGTACGAGCTGATGAATCATACCTTGCTGAATATCATCTCCCGAATGGATGCGCCCGTTGTCGCACCAGAGAGATCGACCTCCCACCAGGAACTGCTGTCATTCGTGACCATTACAAGTAGATTATCGCGAGACAGCATCTTGGTTGGTGTCGGACTATCGGGCGTAATGGGAGAGACAGAAGATGCCGAGGTATTAAACGTCGGCGATGACCTGTCTGAACTCGAGCCCGATGACGAGATGTGTCTGGGTTGAGAGGGCGCATTTTGTGGAACAATAGGAGCAGTGGTGATTGGTGGAAGCAACCTGACAGGTTGTTGGACTGGCGGAGATGCCAGGGGGGACCTAGGCTCATCCGAGTCAGGATTGGCAACATAGAAGAGGCGCGGCCTAGTCTGCCGATCATGAGCGACTCCGTTCATGATGGTGAACGACAGGAGCAGAGGGCGGTGCCTGTACTAAGAGTCTGGGGAGAGCAAGAAAGGCTTTCCGCGGTGGTTGCTAGTGCCGCCGATCTTTGTGAATAGACCGGCGAGGCGCCTCGAGGCTATCGAGCAACGTCCGGCAAGAAGCAAGAAGCGCTGGCGTCGCAGGCGTCGAGCAGGGACGGGAGGAGGGGCAGCGCACAAGGGGCGACTCGACAGGAAAACGCAGTGAAAGGAGAGCAGACACAAGGCAAAGGTCGGTCAATTCAGTTACTCTTTCACGACATACGGGGCGAGCGCTTACGCGTGGCGATGTTGGCCACACCGCTTCTTCCTCAGACCAATTTTCGAATACTACTAATCCTAAGCATTCTTACAAATATCTGCTGATTCCTTGGTTATTGCCCGAGTCGAATCATTGGTGCACGAGGTGCTTTTCAATCCCCCTAACCACAACATAACTACAGGCGCTCACAACGAAGCCCACCTCGAATCCAATGTCCCCCGTAGTCTTTGCCATCGGCCCTACAAACCATACCTGCCACAGAAGAGAGTTGTATCAGTCATTCTCGTCCGGGGATTCAGGGGCGGCGGTTCTCCACGACCAAAATTGGTGGCTTTTGAATGACTCTCCGCTGAAGCTATTCAGGTTAGAGCGCAGGAAACCCCCCAGACATCAAGTATGGGCCAATGAGCAGTGCTCTGAATACTACACGCTCGGCTTCCCACATAAGATCCTCGAGGTGTATTAAAGGAAAAAATAAGAAACAATAAATACAGAATACCCACCTGGTCCATACAGAGTACGATGATACCCATGCCGAGCGCTCCGCTGAGGATTGCTGCAATGCCCGGAGGCAACTTCCGCGGTTGATCCCAGTCTTCAACATGATATCGTGCAAAGTCGCCTCGCCGGAAAACCAAATGTTCGACTAGGACTACTGCTGCGTAGGGCGCACACCAATACCTGGAGTCGGGCGCGCATGCATGGTGCGAAATACCGGAGCCGTAAAAAAGTAAGCAGCAAGGGAAAAGCAACCCGCATTTTGTAATGAAACGGTGAAGCGAACGCCATTGCCAATTGTGGCAATTGCAACGCGGAGCAGAAAAGCAACTTGTCAGCAAGGCTGCGTCCTAAGATCCAGATCACAAATATGGCAATCCCACGCACGAGATGAGCGCAAGGAAATTGGTAAGTGCATCATAAAACCGTCTCGCGCCAACGATCGCGATCGGAATGAGGACCGCTGTGGCTAAGACCGAGTAGATGAATCGTGGCACCCGCACAATGAAATCAAAGGGAAGTGTTATCTGGGTCGACAGAGCGAATGAATAGAGCCCAGGCGCAATATTGGCGGTAACCGAGAAAGCGAGGATGACCAAGAGGAAGCGCGAAAAGCCCTGACCGGCGGGCAATAGCGCAACATGAAGGATGCCCGCGAGGCTTCCTTCTTCATACGCGGTTGACCAGGCCGCATTAGAACCTAACGCTGTCGCAAAGGCTGCGCCGAGCATTTGTACGGGAACCTACAAAAGGTAACAAGTCAATTAACAAACACGAACGCATAAAAGATGCAGAAACGTCATATGCGCCTATTGACGGCCAGGATTATAGTCCACGGTCAATCAACAAAGACGAGAATTGCGCCACGCTCTACAAAAACACTGAAGCATTGTTCACTTACTGTGGGAAGCAGCAAACCGAGGAACGTGCAGAGGAACACTTTGACCCCAGAGACGTTGGGCGGGAAGTACGTAGTAAAATCGGATGATGCTGAACAATATGAGATAACGAACCCCACGATCAACGCTCCAAAGGACATTATTTGTCGGGGAGATCCGCGTGCAGGAAGGTCCGTCGCGCTCGAAATGAGGTGCTTTCCGCTTACACCCAATGCAATGAAATACACCACGAGAACGGGAAGCCATGCGATACGCTGGTATCTAATTCGAGCATCCCAGAAGAAGAAATGGTATCAAAATCCTGTAGTTCGGGGGGACCATATCTTGACGACGAAAGATGGCGGGGTTCGGACTCACAGATTCAACACGCGCCAGCCGCAGAACGAAACCTGAGACATGAAGCATTAAAATAAAACTTTTCAGGACCTTTTTTGACATAAATGGACCAGTAATTATACTCACGAAAAGGGACGCGATAGATACCACCACAATGCCGACATTCTGACTCATACCGCCTCCACCGGGCGTTCCACCTTCCGCGAACTTCATGGAGGCGCTAGACAAAGTTTCCCCCCCGAGAATGCAGTTAAGAACTGAGAAGCCAAATATCGTCAACCCGTTCAAGAATGCTGGTATCGTCACCCAGTAAAAACCGAACGAGTATCGGGCTTGACACATCTGTCGCAGTCCAAGTTTGGGCCCGAATGTTGCGCTGATCAAATTAAGACAGCATTTCAATAGTAGATTAGCAGACCGAAGGCATTAGAATTATGGGAAGACGGACAAGTATGCCGGTATCAAACACCCTAGAATGTTGAACCCGACAATCACGGCGACGCTGTCCTTGAAGTTCAAGCCAAATATGATAGGGCCCAGGGTTCCCGAACTTAATCTGCAACAACGGGAGCATCCGATATCAGTTAGTAGGCAATAATATCTCGAGCCAATTTAGGGGAAAGGAGTACACAGTAAAACGCACGAAAGGATGTTCAGATTTGCGGAGAGGAATAAGAAAAAGACTTTCGAAAATTGCGGGTCCGACCGTTGTTCAGGTGGAACAGGCAAAACGCTAAACAAAACGGCGCCGGAGCAGTTCTTTTAGCGAACCAACTTGTTTTTCTTCGAAGCGGGCGGAGCACGACTCACCCCCGAGATTCAACACTCCAGACCAGTAGTTTCTCCGCGAGGCCATCCCATCGAGAGCGTTGACTTGGGGATGCGGGGTTTTGTACCAATGGAACATTCCCAAAGATTGCGTACCGAGATCTTTGTGGGGATTCTCGATCCGAGGTTGATCTATGAAGTTCCTTCTCGAGTTCGCCTTTCTCTGCGTCGACAGCAGAAGACATGTTGATCAGGGGCTAACGCTCTGATAGTCCTCGCATGCACTGGCAGACTGGTGAGGAAAGAAGATGATAAAACCAGGCCGCAGAATTCCGGTCGGGTTAGAGGGCGGAAAATGTATTCTGCAGGTGCGGTTTATCTGAAAATTTTTCGCAAAGGCAATCTTGCGAGTGGAAATTTCCTCTACAACGAAATGTGACTTGTCGGGCCGATTCTTGTCGCATCAACAACTCAGCGCTGGGTCCGGCCTCTGTTCGACCGTTGTACTCGCTGAAATGCCTGATGCCACTAGATTCAATTCTGATTACTGCGTGTCTAGAAGAAAGAACCGTCACACACCTGAAGTTCTCGGCCGTTCGGATGAAGCAACTGGGGTTTGCTAACCTCAGGTGTGCCAGTCGTCCGCATGGCACGGAAGAACTTGTCACGCGTTATGAACCTGTCTCCAAGATGCATGTCGACGTCAGTGATGAAACCGAACAAGTGCCAGGGCGTTCTTAATGCATGAATCCATTCTGTAATGAAACGCGTATCCGCACGCACCAGGGTGAAAGGGAGCAATTGAGTGAATAAGTCCAAATGCTGAAACTTGTTACATTGGTGGTTGTTCGTTGTATGGGGTTTGAGCGCGGGGTGCGTGTGCATGTACATGCAGTCCAGTCACGGGACGGAAGCATTTCTCACTCAATACAACACCAATTCTTTCCACACGCAAAAAAGGTTACTGCGCATATCACGCCCGGCCATGGCAGGGCGAGGCAGTGAGAGCGGTCAAAGCTGACTACTTACATGTCCCATGTATGACAAGGTCCGTTAACACTAGCATGACATGATAATAACACGAATAAGCTATAACAAACTATGCCACAGACGACCCACCACGCGCCCTAATTTCCCTCAATCATGCTTCCATGTCCCGGAGAACCAGTGATGAACCATTGCCTGCTCATGGTTTATGTCCCCGGCACCAAAGAGTCCAACACCAGGAGAGAAGCCTATAAAACAATCGGTATTGAGTGCGAACAACAAGAGTCGCAATCAGAGAGCTCTACATACCCGTCACAGGAAGTACGACTGCCTCTCCATAGCGAATTGGCTTTCTGCGATCTTTCAATGCTGGCCATTGAACACCATGCGCCGCGGCCAAGAATCTGAGATGTCAATAAAACAAGTCAGGTCAGTTTCTATTGAGGAGACGCAGGTATCTACGCACCTCATTGTCGTATCAGTGAAAACGCCAGGTCCTAAGTCACCAAAAGGGCAGCTGGTGTCAGTGTCATGATCTTGCATTGCGATGGCGAGGAAAGAAGCCTCACCAGTCCACTCCATCACAGATCCTACAAGTTCATTGCTCTTTATGGATTCGCGTATTTTTTCACCGGCCGCCTCATCAGACAGTCCCTGACTTTTCTTCCATTTTTCGACGTCTAAATTCCGCTCATATACCCTGCGTAAAGTATCGATAAGAGCTGGTTGGAAGGGTGCGCTGGCGATGGTCCATTGGCAAATTTGTAAGGGACGCGGCCACCACTGAATTCCCAGAAGAATAATTCAGCATCCAACCATGCGGTATATTTACAGAAGTCCAGACCTGGTGCCAGTCTTCTCTATCTCCACTGAAGTCGTTGTCACCGCAGCCGTGTTATTAGATGCCGATAGGTTATGGGGGGTGTTTTCAATAGTACTCACACGTCTGCCTCAATACCCACAATTAAGCTCGCTGGCCCAGGCGAGGCACTCCGCTCTTCAGGATTGGCTCCCCAGTGATCGAAAGATTTCAGAAGCCGCGTGTCGGTGTCGGAGTATATTCCGCCCTCAAAGCATAAAACAATGTATCGGAGGTA
>Ga0307508_10005153_pt1 | contig 12515 bp, 10 predicted proteins | sample 9_EM_MG_FD_203089 | JGI IMG/M metagenome (GOLD analysis project Ga0307508, IMG submission 203089) | Populus trichocarpa ectomycorrhiza microbial communities from riparian zone in the Pacific Northwest, United States - 9_EM | ecosystem: Host-associated > Plants > Roots > Unclassified | place... | reverse complement strand
CGATTTTTATCGCCGCCTCCGGAGGGATAAGCAGTTATACGCTTATATAAAGGCCGCCGCTTCCGGGCAATACACCCATATCGAAGAAGCCCTCCTGCTGCGCGAAAATGCGCAGCTGCTCCACGCTGCGGTAGCCGCCCTGCCGCCCCAGCGCCGCCAGGTATTCGAGCTGTGCAAACTACAGGGCAAATCCTACCAGGAAGCCAGCGCCCTGCTCGGCATTTCCACTTCCACCATCAACGACCATATCGTAAAAGCCACCCGCAGCATCCGCCAGTTTATATATGCCCAAAACGATACCACCGGTCTCGTCCTCCTCGCAGCCATCAACTTTTTTTTCCAACAGAGCAGATGATCCGCGCCTGCCGTACGACATAGCTGTAAACCCTAACCTTGGAACAGCCATCGATCAACGAACTTTTTAATAAATACATAAGCAACGCCTGCACACCGGCCGAGGTAGACCAGCTCATGGAACTGCTCGAAAACAACCCCGGGCCGGCAGGAGAGGAGCTCTTGCAGCAGCAATTACTGGCCGATACCGAACCGGCTGCAGGCGACAGCGATCCCGTTTTACGCCAACGCCTCGAAAACCGGTTCGCCAACATCGTACAGGCCATTTCTCCGCAGCGGCCCCCTTCCCGTATCGCCCCCATGAGATGGACCCGCGTGGCGGCAGCCGCCATCATCCTGGTCCTGCTCGGCGGCGGCGCCTATTACTGGCTTGGCAAGCCAATAAAACCGGGCCCGCTCGCCGGCGCCCAACCATCGCAAAACGATATCGCCCCCGGTAGCGATAAAGCCACCCTTACCCTGGCCGATGGCCGGACCATCGCGCTCGACAGCGCCGCCAGCGGCGCCCTCGCCAGCCAGGGCGGCGCCACCATCCGCAAACAGGGCGCCCGGCTCATCTACAACAGCCGCCGTTCAGCACCCGCCACCGCACGTACACTATACAACATCCTGTCTACCCCCCGCGGCGGCCGCTACCAGCTCACGCTGCCCGATGGCACACAGGTATGGCTCAATGCGGCCTCGTCTATCCGTTACCCCACCGCCTTCACCGGCGCCCAACGCAAAGTATTCGTCACCGGCGAAGCCTATTTTGACGTGCATACAAATGCCGCCATGCCCTTTATCGTACAAGTAAACGACCGCGCAGAAGTAGAAGTGCTGGGCACCCGTTTTAATATCAATGCGTATACCGACGAGCCCGTTATCAATACCACCCTCCTCGAAGGAAAAATAGCGCTCAGGCATTTTGCCGCATCCCGGACAACTGCCAACCGCCAACTGACAACCATCCTATCCCCCGGCCAGCAGGCGCAGCTGGCGCCGCAAAACGAACCCGTTCGCATCGTGGCCCATGCCGATATAGAACAGGTCATGGCCTGGAAAAACGGCCTCTTTAAGTTTGACAACGTCGATTTGAAAAAACTGATGCGCCAGCTGGCCCGCTGGTACGATGTAGAAGTAAGCTATGAGCCCGGCGCCCCGGTGTCGGAACAGTTTGTAGGCGAAATGCAGCAAAGCCTCAGCCTGGCGCAGGTGCTCAAAGGTCTCAGCGGCATGGGCGTGCATTTCAGGATCGAAGGAAGGAAGTTAATCGTAATGCCGTAGCCTGTAAAGGCTTTGACATAAAAAGTTGCCCCAAATAAAAGCCGGGCGTGGTGGTACACGACCGGCGGCGTTTCGGGTCAACCGATAAAAAAGGTCTCAGCAAGACTGCTTATTTATTATCAAACCAAAACTGTTACAAAAGTATGCAATTAAATGCTCTGCGTGTAATGAGATTAACTGCTTTCATTTTATTGGTATCCGTACTGCATGTGAGCGCCGCCGGCACCTCGCAAACGGTCACCCTCACAGCGAAAAACGCATCGCTCGAAAAGGTGCTCGGCAGCGTAAAAGCGCAAACCGGCTATTTCTTTTTTTATAAGCCCAGCCAGCTCAAAGAAGCCAAACCGGTTACCATTACGGCGCAAAACCTGCCGCTCGATGCCTTCCTCAAAGAAGTCTTCCACCACCAGCCGCTGGAATACAGCATCGAAAACCAAACCATTTTTATCCGGGCCAAAACGCCCGGTACAGCCCCTGCCGCCACCGATAGCCTCGCCGCAGGGCCCGGCGCCATTCATGGCCGGGTGCGCGACAGCCTCACCCGTCCCCTCGAAGGCGCTACCGTACGCCTCCTCCCCGGCAATGCGCAAACGCTGACCGATAAGAGCGGCGAATTCAGCATAGGCGATATAAAGCCGGGCCGCTATTTCCTGCTGGTATCTTTTGTTGGCTACGAAACGGTACGCGTACCCCTGCAGGTAAAAGAAGGCGAAAACACCATTGCCGTCGTTGGTATGAAACGCGCCGTCAGCAGCCTCGACGAGATAACGGTGTTCAACAACGGCTACCAAACCCTCTCGCGCGAGCGCAGCGCCGGTAGCTTCAGCAAGGCCGATATGAGTATCGTCAATAACCGCAGCACCAGCATGAACATCGTCCAGCGCCTCGACGGTCTTATCCCCGGCCTGGTGCTGAACAATGCGCCCATCGCTTCCGACATCAATAAGCCGGACCCGCTCACCCGCAGCGGCATTCTCATTCGCGGGCTCACCACCATCAACGCCGCCCGCGCCCCGCTGTATGTGGTCGATGGCATACCGCAAAACGATGTGTCCGATGTCAACCCCAACGATGTGCAGGAGGTAACCGTGCTCAAAGACGCCGCCGCCGCTTCCATCTGGGGTAGCCGTGCCTCCAACGGGGTCATCGTTATCAGCACCAAAAAAGGCAATCGCAACGGCCCGCTCAAAGTAGAATACGATGGCTTTGTCAACCTCCAGGGCAAGCCGCAGCTGGACTACCTCCCGTTTATGAACAGCCGCGACTTTATCCAGGCCATGCGCGAGCAGTTTGCAGACCCGGCCTACCTGGTGGCCAATACCTATGCCGGCGCCAATGCCGGTTTTAACGGCCAGGTGGCCATCGCCCCGCATGAAAGAATATTTTACAACCAGGCCCGCGGCCTCATCAACGCGGCCACGGCCAATGCACAGCTCGATAGCCTCGCCGCCATCGACAACCGGCAGCAGATAAAAGATATTTGGTACCGCAACGCCTCGCTCATGAACCATACCATCTCGGTACGCGGCGGCACGGCAAACTATGGTATCTACGGCTCGTTTGCCTACACCAATACGCTCGATAATACCCCCGGTAATAAAAGCAATACCTACAAATTAAACGTACGCCAGGATTTTACCGTCAGTAAAAACGTATCGGCTTACCTCATCACCAACCTGGTGAACTATGTAACCGGCGCCGCCCGGCCTGCGGCCGTCACCAACCGCTTCCTGCCTTACCAGCTGTTCAGGGATGCCAGCGGTAAAAGTATTTCCATGCCCTGGCTCTACCGTACCGATTCTATGACCGCCTTGTACCAAACCAAAAGCGGGATCAACCTCGACTACAACCCGCTCGACGAAATGGGCTACGGCAATACAAAAGGCAATAACCTGCGCGCCAACATTACCGGCGGCGTTACCATTAAGCTCATCAAAGGCCTCCGCTTTGAAGGCGTGTACGGCTTTATTAAAGGCGCTTCCAAAACAACCGACTACGACGCACAAAACAGCTATCCCGTGCGCAATGAGGTAGTACAGTTTACCGTGGCGTCTACCACCGCCGGGGGCCTGCCTACCTACTACCTGCCCACTACGGGCGGTAAGCTGGTGACCAGCAATGCCAACCAGCAAAACTGGACGGTACGCAACCAGCTCGTCTATGATTTTACATCAGGAGATGGTCAGCACCAGGTAGCCCTGCTGGCAGGCCAGGAGGCAACAGAAGAAGTCAATAATAACAATACGTCTACTGTTAGAGGTTATAGCCCCCAGCTGCTCACGTCGCAACCCGTGGATTATGTTTTTCTCGGCACCACCGGCCTCACCACACCGGTGTACACCAGCAGCATCACCAGCAGCAAACTGGGCAACGATGCCTATCTCGAAACCGAAGCTACCTACCGCACTACCTCCTTCTATGGCAACGCGGCCTATACCTGGAAGGGGAAATATACCGTCAATGGCAGCCTGCGCAACGACCAGTCCAACCTGTTTGGCCAGGACAAGTCGGCCCAGAATAAACCCATCTGGAGCGCCGGCCTGTCGTGGCAGCTGGGCAAGGAAAAATGGATGCTGCCCGTATCATGGGTCAGCTACCTCGCGCTGCGCGCTACCTATGGGCTCACAGGCAACCAGCCCCGCGGCAGCCTCGCCACTACGTACGATATATTGTCGGCCGCTACCAGTACCAGCTTTGCCGGCGGCGCCGGTTTCCTGCTCAGCAGCTATGGCAATGCCCGGCTCACCTGGGAAAGCACCCTCACCACCAACCTCGGGGTGGACTTCATGCTCCTCAAAGGACGCCTCGGCGGCAGCCTCGATTACTATCTCAAAAAAACATCCAACCTCATCGGCCCCATGCCCGCCAACCCGTTCAGCGGCACCGCAAGTGTCACCGGCAACCTGGGCAATATGACCAACCATGGCATCGAAGCACGCATCAGCTCCGTCAATGTATCCGGCAGGCATTTTGGGTGGAACGCTACCTTTACCCTGGCCTGGAACAAGAATAAGGTAACAAAGCTGTACGTGGCCAGCACCATCACCTCGGCGCTCACCATGCTCAGTACACGCTATGTAGAAGGGTATTCTTCCTTTGCCCAGTACGCCTACCAGTTCATTGGACTCGATACCCTGGGCGATCCCTGGATAAGGCTGGCCGATAAAACGGCCACCAAAAGCCCTTCCGCTGTCCTGGCCAAAGACCTCGTATACATGGGCACCTACCAGCCTGCGGTAAACGGCGGCCTGAGCAATACGTTCCGGTTCAACAATTTTCAGCTCACCCTGAACATGGTGTACAACTTCGCCTTTATGCTCAAAAGGGATGCCCCCGGTCTCAATGCCAATACCGTCGCGCTGGCCGGCAGAACTTCCCCCAATCCCGGTACCTTCTTTGGCAATATGTATGAGGCGTTCAACGACCGCTGGAAAAAGCCCGGCGATGAGGCAACCACCAACATTCCCTCTTATGTGGCCAGCGGCACCCTCAGCACCACCCGCCGTACCCTGGGGTACTATGCTTCCGGCGATATCAATTATTTCAATGCGGCGTATATAAAAATGCGCGATGTCAACCTGCTGTATACCCTGCCGCGGTCCATCCTGGCAAGGATAAAAACAGATGCCGTCACGCTCCGGTTCACCGTGTCCAATTTCATGCTGTGGAAGGCCAATAAGTATGGTATCGACCCCGAGTTTCACGATGCCGTGGCCGGCACCCGCGTAGCGCCTACCGGCCAGCACAGCATCAGCATCGGCGCTAACATTAAATTTTAATCGCCGCTTAAAAAAAGTAATGATGACAAAAAAAATAACCCGGCATATAAAAACATCCGGCCTGGCAATACTGCTGGCCGCATCGCTCAACGCCTGTAAAAAAGATTTCCTCGAAATACAGCCCAAAGGCAAAGTCATAGCGCAGGCCACCAATGACTATAACCTCATGTTCAACAATGGTAATATATTGCTCAATAATATGGACGTCAGCATACCGCTGGGCGACGAGGTCATCGCCATGGACAATTATTTCAGCAGCGCCGCCCTTCCGCGCACCCAGCGCCTGTTTCGCTACGACGACATCGTGTACGACAATGGTGTGCAGGCCAATGAAATGCTCAACATGATGAACACGCTCTATATCTTTAATAAGATAGCGGCCGAAGTAATGAGCTCCACCGGCGGCACCGACCAGCAGAAAAAAGCCCTGCTGGCCGAAGCAAAGGCAGACCGTGCTTTCAATAATTTCTGGCTCATCAATATGTTTGGCAAACCGTACAACCCCGCTACCGCGGCCACAGACCCTGGTTATCCTATTGTCACCGCGGCCGACGTAACCGAGACCAGCTTCACCCGGGCCTCCGTACAGGAGATGTATGATTTTATCGTAAAAGATCTCACGGAAGCCATCCCCAGCCTGCCGGTGGCCATCAGCTCCCGCGGCCGTATGGGCAAAGCCGCGGCAGAAGTGCTGCTGGGCAAAGTATATGTGTTCATGGGCAAATACGCCGAAGCAAAAACACAGCTCGACGCGGCCGTGACCGACCTGGCGTCTACCGGTTCCGCCACCACGCTCACCACCGTGGCCCTGTACGATTACAATGTCACCCTGGTGCCCGGCGGTACCTGGGGCTACAGCACCGCCACGGCCACCACGTTTTTCAGCGGCATGCCCACACAAGCCATTCATACGGAATACATCTGCTGCCGGCAGCTGGCTACCAGCGCGTGGTTTACCATCAATAGTGAGCTGGTCATGAGCCCGCAAACAACGGCGCTGTTTACTTCGTCCGATAAAAGGCTGAATTTATTTAGCACCAAACCCTATCTCGTCAATACCGCGTACCCCCTGGCCGGCGCCATGCGCCGGAACGGCCCCGCCGGCGTACAATACGGCGAAACCATCCCCGACATGTACCTGCTGCGCGCCGAATGCCGGGCCAGGCTCAACGACCTCACCGGCGCAAAAGCCGACCTCGAAATCCTGCGCGTAAAACGGATGAGCGCCGCCGATGCCACGGTGCCGACTACCCTCACCCAGCTGCAAATGATACAGTTTGTGCTCAACGAGCGCCTGCGCGAGAATGCCATGCAGGGCATGCGCTGGTGGGATATGCGGCGGCTGTCGGCTGACCCGCTGTTCGCCTCCGCCACCTATACACACCAGCTCTACAGCGCCACCGGTACGCTCAGCGCTACTTACCCGCTCAGGCCCGAACGGCTGACCATGCGCTTCACCCAGTCGGTCATCGATCAAAACCCCGGCATGCAAAACAACCCTTAAACGTTAATACCAGTCGTATACATGAAAAAGTATTTCTTGTCCGTTTGTCTTTGTATCATCTCAGCCACCGCCGGCTTCGCACAGCAGCGCGATACCACGATGCTCCCGCTGGTACATAAAATCCTTGAGCTAAAGTTTTTCCGCGGCACGACCGACCAAAAAATAAACAACCTGTCGGCCCTGCTGCAGCAAATACCCGACCGCGACAGCGGCGCCATTGCAGAGCAATACAACGACCTGCGCACCGATATCGCCATGGATTATTTCAAGACAGGCAACAAACCCGCGGCAGAAGCATGGCTGCAAAAAATACACACGCCCGAAGGCAAATGCGAATCCGCTATGAGAGCGGGCAGCTTCCTGCTCCGGCAGGACGAAGCAAAAGAAGCCCCGGGCGTGGAAGCCCGCCTGCGGCCGATAGCCGACAGTATCAGGCAAACCTTGTTGCAGCACAAACCCACCGGCGGCAGGTACACCCACCTGGTACAGGTATACACCAAAGCCCTCCTTACCCTGGGGCAGCAGGAAAAAATAGTGTACTACCTGCAACCCCTGTACGAAGCCAATGGTAATAAGATTCCTGTGGACATCAGGTCGGCGGCATTGGTCAAACCGGCCGACCGCCGGCTGACCGATAACCTGGCAGTGGCCTACGGCATCGCCCTGTCTGAAACCGGTCGTGCAAAAGATGGGCTCGCGGTGCTGGCCAACGTCTACCTCGCCGGCGAGGAAGTATCCCACGAGCTGGAAGACATCATCACCCGCGCAAGCAAAAAAACACCCGGCGGCGAAGCGTATTTCCGTCACCTGGCCGATTCGGTACACCGCTACTACCGCGATAAGCTAACCGCTTTCGCCGCTAATAAAAAAGATAGCGCCGGCCGGCTCATCGATTTCGCTGCCCTCAAAGGCAAATATGTGCTCATCGATTTCTGGGGCAGCTGGTGCAAACCCTGCCGCGCCAGCCATCCCCACCTCAAAGAGCTCTATGCCCAATACAAAAGCAAGGGCTTTGAAATCATCGGCGTGGCGCAGGAGCTGGCCAAAACGCCCGAAGAGCAGCGCCGGTTATGGACTGCCGCCGTCGCGCAGGACGGCCTCGGCTGGCTCCAGGTATTAAACAATGAAAACAAGGAAGGCTTTGATGCGGTAAAAGAATATACCGTTACGGCATTTCCCACCAAAATACTGCTGGACCGCGAGGGTAACCTCATCGGCCGCTTCGTAGGCAACGGCTACAACGCCCAGGCCTTCGGCGCAAAGCTCGAAGAGCTCCTCGGTAAACCCTAACGCCTAAACCCTAATCCCAAACGCCTAAACCGTATCCCTACACCCACCACCCATTAATTTCATTGAACCTATTCTGTTTAGTAGCATGTGGAAATGGCAGGAGGCCCCGGGCCTCCTTTTTTAATGCACCGCCGTTTCCGCCTGCACCACCTGCTGCACGGCTTTCTTCTTCACCAGCGCACGCACGCGGTACAGCAGCCACAGGCACACCAGCGATACCACCACCATAATATAGCCCAGCGTATTATAATGCTGCAGCGGACTGTTTTCGTTTTTCTTCACCACTATCAGCCCGGCCACAATGGCGGCAATGCCGCCCGCCAGCTGCTGCAGCGAAGCGTTGATGCTCATATACGCGCCGCGGTCGGGCATATCCGGTATGGCGCTGGTCAGCGCGCCCGAGGGCACCATGCGGCTCATAATGCCCACCATCATCAGCACGTTGAATATCACTACTTCCCAAATCGGCGTTACCGCCAGGTTGGTGTATATCACCACCATGATGATCATCCATACCGTGGCCACGGCAAAAATGGTAAACTTGTCCACCTTATCGCTCAGCTTGCCTATGACCGGCATAATGATCACCGAGGCCAGGCCACCTACCATGTACAACAGCGTTAGATCGGTATTCTTCAGTCCCAGGTTATTGATGGCAAAGGCGGCGCCGAAAGGCATCATCATAAATCCGCCGATGGACAGCAGGGCCGTAGCCGAATACCCTACGCGGTAATCCCGCCGGCTGGCCGTATGCCAGAGATGCACCAGCGGACTGCGGTCAGACTGCAGGGCCAGGTGCTTGTTCACCGGCTGCAGTTTCAGCGCTATCAGCACAAAAATGAGCAGCGCCATGATGGCCACCATCAAAAAGGGCGCCTTCCATCCCCATGCCATATGCGTGGCCAGGTAAAGGCCAATGGGCAGCCCCAGCACCTGGCTGGCGCTAAAGCCCATAAAGGTAAAGCCCATCACGCGGCCGCGTTGCTGCAGGCTGAATATATCGGTGATGATAGCCATCGAGATGGAGCCTATCACACCGCCAAAAAGGCCGGTAATGATACGGGCCGCCAGCAGCGTGGCGTACGAGTAGGCAAAGCCGCACAAAAAAGTGCCCGCAATAAAGCCCAGGTAAAAAAACAGTAAGAGTTTTTTACGGTCAAAGCGATCGGCAAATCCCGCCGTCAGCACGCCCGATACGCCGGCGCTGATGGCATACACCGCCACGGCAAGACCAAATTGCGAGGGCTGTAGCAACATGTGCTTCATGATCATATCGCCTAAGGGCGACATAATCATAAAATCGAGTATCACCGTAAACTGGGTAATGCTCAAAATAAAAATAACGAGTTTCTGGTAAGACGTAAAAGGCGTCGGCGCCGCTTGCATTTTTTCTTTCATGGTGTTGGTTTATAATAATTCACTGCATTCATAGCCCTGCCCCCTGACCAGGGCAATCGTTTCGGTTATAGTCAGGCTGTATCTGTCATCCTGAGCTTGTCGCCTGTCATCCTGAGCCTGTCGAAGGACAATCCGCAACACGCAGTCTACATCCTGCAAATCCACATTCCATTTACTGATACCCGCATGCCCGTCCAGCAGCGCCTGCACCGCCTGCCGGTCGGCCTCCGTTTTAATATTGGTTTTAAAAACGAGGATTTGGTTGAATGTTTCTTCCATATAATATAGGGTTAATAGCCTGGTATATTTTATTTCGTCAGTCCCTTCAGCACCACGCTAAAAGTCTCCCACAGCACCTTATTGCTCATCGTAAAAGGCTTCCCGCCCATGCTCTTGCCTTCATTGTGAAACCGCACCAGCGTATACAGCGGCGCAAAGGCCGTGGCCCAGAACGCTTCTATCGACATCTGGCGGATTTCGCCGTTGCGCACGGCATTTTTCACAAACTGGCCCATTGTCTGTTTAAACTCGTCGCCCATGCACTTAAATACTTCCGCACCATAGGTAGAGCTGCGCAGCTGCTCAAAAAAAAGCGACGCCTCGCGGTGCTGCCGCATCCAGGTATAGCGGTTTTCCCATTGCTTGCGCAGGCCCTTCGCAAATGGCAGCGCCGGGTCGAAGTCCTTAAAAACAATACCCGTCATCCGCTTGCCTTCTTCCAGCGCTATTTTTGTAATCAGGTCGTCCTTGTCCTTATAATAGATATACAGCGTGGCCACCGATATGCCGCAGGCCCTCGCCAGCTTGTTTACGCTAAACCCCTCAAAGCCGTCGGCCACCAGCATTTTGATGGCCTCTTGTTTTACCAGTAATTCCTTATCCGTATTTCTCGTGCGCATGTCTTGTTTTGAATAGGTATGCCATAGCTGGTAATCGCTGATATGCTATGGCATACCTCCGGGAATAAATAACGTGAAAACAAAAATAAGTGAATGTTCGCTTATTTATGAAAAAAAGGTAACGGCCGGTTTTTTTGGTGAAATACCCCCAAACCCCTTATCTTTGATATGTACTACATAAATACAAATAAGACACCCGCTTTCCATACACGACATTGCCCGCCAGCTCAACGTATCGGCCACCACCATCTCCTTTGTCCTCAACGGCAAAGCCGGCCCCATGCGCATCAGCCCCTCGCTGGAAAAAAAGATACGCCGCCACATCCGCGTCAAAGGCTACCAGCCCAACAGCGCCGCCCGCAGCCTCCGCACCGGCAAACCCCGCGGCGCCACATCCGCCGCGGCCGACAAAACAGAACCCTTCTGCGCTTTTTACCACGGCAGCGGCGCAGCCTGTATATAGCTTGCAGCTAAAAGCTTACCTTTAAGTAAACCCTTCCAATGGCCAAAAGCATACCACCCGCCGCCACAAAAAAAGCAGCCACCAAAAAAGCAGCCGTCCCCAAAAAAGCAGCATCAAAAGAAAAAAAGGAGATAGGTATTAAGTATACCGATAAATCGCCCGGCCAGCCGGAGCTCGTACCCATATTCAATACCCTGGTACAATTGCTCAAACCATATGAAAAAGGGAATCTCCGGTTACGCGGGGGTAAAGGCGGACAGGCCGCGCTCGTAAATGAAAAGAAAATAGTTATCGACGGACGGGAGAAAAATGAAATATGGTTTGCCGCCGCCCTCGTGCAAAAAGGCTATGTGGGCTTTTACCTTACACCGGCCTACGATGCCGCCTTCCAGCCGCTCGTACACCCCGACCTCCTCCGTTGCCTCAAAGGCAAAACCTGCTTCCACCTAAAGAAGCTCGACAAAGACATGCAGGCCCACATCGCCGCCGCCCTCAAAGCCGGCCACGCCGCATTCAAACAAAAAGGCTGGATATAATCAAACTGCATCCAAACTGAATCCTGTCACCCTGAGCTTGTCGAAGGATCTGCATCTTGTCACCCTGAGCTTGTCGAAGGGTGCCTGAACACGCGCCTACTCAATCGCCAGGCTCGTCACCCCCCTCGACACATTATACAGCTCATACCAATCCTGGTGGTCCAGCTGTATATCAAACGATTTTACAATATTATGGATGCGTTCCACATTGGTCGTCCCTATCAGCGGCAGCGCGCCCAGCTTCGAAATCCAGGCCACCGCAATCGACTCCATATTAGCATCGTATTTTGTCGCAATCTCCTCCAGCTTCTTCCGCACCCGCACCGCCACGGCATCGGTACCGTTCTGTATGCGTCCGCCGGCCAGCGGGCCCGCGGCCAGGGGCCGCATATAGCGCTGCTTGATATAATCCAGCTGCCCGTTGTCGAGCGCCGTGGTATTAAGCAGGTTCAGTTCGATGTGGTTGGTTACGATAGACACTTTACGCAGGTAGGAGGCCAGCAGCTGGTGCTGGAACACGGTAAAATTGGCCACCCCAATATTGCGCACCTTGCCCGAGCTGCGCAGCTTTTCCAGCGCCAGCGCCGATTCTTCCAGGTTCGACAGCGGGTCCAGCCTGTCCAGCAGGAAGATATCGATATAGTCCGTTTGCAGGTTGCGCAGCGACTGCTCCGCGCTTTGCGTAATATGCGCAGCCGAGGTATTGACGTGCGGCACCCGTACGCCCGGGCGGTTGGGATGGGGGACCGTCAGCCCGCACTTGGTAAACAGTACAATGTCTTCCCGCTTAAACGATTTCTTGCGAATCACCTGCCCAAAGCTCGCCTCGCAGGTGTAACCGCCATAAATATCCGCATGGTCAAAGGTATTGATGCCCTGCTCCAGGCAGAGGTTTACGATCCGCTCCATCTTTGTGGTATCATCGGTATCGCTTTCTTCCCAGCGCCAGAAGCCATAAATGGCGTTGGATACTTTCGGGCCGGAATCACTCAGGTAGATCTTTTCCATAGGGGTCAAATATATTGG
>Ga0307508_10005152_pt1 | contig 12515 bp, 10 predicted proteins | sample 9_EM_MG_FD_203089 | JGI IMG/M metagenome (GOLD analysis project Ga0307508, IMG submission 203089) | Populus trichocarpa ectomycorrhiza microbial communities from riparian zone in the Pacific Northwest, United States - 9_EM | ecosystem: Host-associated > Plants > Roots > Unclassified | place... | reverse complement strand
AGACTTGTACAATCAACCTAGCAAACTACTTTCTAGATTAATTTAAAATACAGCTCATACTAGGTGTTGAATGGGCAAGTCCAATACCACTTCTTAAAACTAGATCCAAGAATGATTTAGTGAAAGTGTACGAGAATAATTTAAAAATACTTTTATTAATGCAAAAAAAGAAAAAAAGAAAAAAAGAAAAGGAGAATGCTTACAAGGACCGTTCCATACCCATTATTAAATTATCTTTGTTAGCGGCAGAGTATTTCTTAGAAACAGTCAGATCGATCAAATCAATGTGAGACCTTTCCTTTTCCATTCCTACATTGTTGAAAATTAAATAATTTGAACAAAACTATGCATAGCAATTAAATAGAGCTTAGTTTCACCCTTTTGGCAGATGCAACCTAGCCTGCAACAAAATGACATGTAAAATTGGAAATTAAATTATTACTCCATTTTTTTCTATTTTTTAATTCATTTATTTTCTGTAGGGCAATAAAAACATGGCAAACAATTAATAAGGATTTTATTTTCTATTTTTTTTAGAAAATATTAATTTTTTGCATGTATTTTGATCACAGCAAGCAAGATCCTTCCATTTAGGGTAGTTGTTTGATTCAATGGTAACAGTTCTGAAACCATCAATACAAGGAATTAGGTAAGAAAAGTCAATATCTCTAAATCGCATCATAATTATAATAAGAATTAAAAAAAAAGGACCAATTCCCAAAAGGTGGATAAGGACTCATAAAAATCCAAAAAAAAAAAAAAAAAGAGAAGAGAGAGAGAATGAAATAATAGAAGGATTAAGATTAGATCCTAAATCATGGCCCTAGTGTTCTATTATAATTGTGTAATTAATTGAAATTTCCACTAATAAATTATAATTTATAGTTTATTGTTGTCTTATTTTTTTTTTTGAAACTTTGAATTGTTCCAACTATGCCTCCCTACCTAAATATCTATGAAAATTTCAACAAATCAATAAGAAATTGCAAAGTCAATCTCTTGTACTAAAGCAAAGAAAAAAAACATTGACCCCATAATTATTATTTTTATTTTATAATGAATGATATCTTAAATTAGTTTTAAGGTATACAAATTAAGCCTACCTCGGAACACAAAATCTTACCTCTTATACCAATAATATATTTTTTTAATTGATAAAATAGATGTACACACCAAGAGTTTTAATTTTTTTTTACACTTATAAACATGTCAAAACCAAAGCTTAATATATATATCTATGAGTATGGTCAATTAAAATTACAAGGGTGTTTAAGTCATTTCACATCCTTAATTTTCCAACTCAATTTAAAACACCGGCACCCAGAGATCACTTCCTAACATGCAACAAGACACATTTCCTTTTTTTTTTCTTTTTTCTTTTCCTAATTTATCCATCAAATAATCAAAGCAAGCATGGTCATACTATTAAGAAAACCGTAATGAATCATTAATCAATTTAATTACTACTTAATTAACAAAAATAATCCGCCGGCTTGAATTTCCTACCTGTTTTTCTGTTTGGAACAGAGCCAGCCCCTCCCTAAATAACGACCGGATGATACCACATAGGAAGACTTCTCCATTTTCTTACCATTTTTGGATGTAAGAGGGAGAGAAAAATATATATTAAGACAGAGAGAGAGGGAGGGAGAGAGAGAGAGCCAGCAAAACAACAGAGAGAAGAAGAAACTCACAACAAAACACAACACACATAAACGGATCATACGAAGACACAGAGACAGACACAAACACTCTCTTACCTCTCGCTATATATGTAAATATAAAGTGTTTTCCTTTCTAGGTTTTTGTGTTTTTGTTTTTTATTTTATTTTTGTGGTTCTTGGGTGGCACCAGATCTTGAACAGCCAATAAGGGGAGAAATATTTGATCTTTTTGAATCAAGTTTTTGAATTGATTGAGAGATTTTGAGATCTGGGTTCTTCTCTGTTCAGCTTTATCAGGTGTTGTTATTGTTTTTGGCTCATTCATTGGTTTTTTTAGTTGATGGGGGCGGGGGGGTTTTGATTCATGTTTGTTGTTTAGGTTTTGAGGGAAAGAATTGAGGAAAAGGAAGTGAAAAGAGAGGAAATAATGAATCTTTTTTTATGTTTGTTGTGTTTTTGTGGGTTGTGTTGGTATTAAGAATTGTTGTATGGTTGCATGGATCTAAGGGAGTGTTTTAGGCTGGTCAAGTGAATGGCTAATTCAGTATACTTTTGAATTTTATTGCAAGAAAAGATTGCTTCTTTTATTTTCTTGGGAACCAAACAGGGGGTGGGAATTGAAGTGTGAAAATTTTGATATTTAGGAAGGGGAGGGGTTGACTTCAGTGCGCAATTGAGTGTGCATTTTGGTTTTGTATTTGGAATGAGTCGTGGGTTTTGTGTTTTGCTTTGGAACTGTAAGAGGGAATTGAAGTGTGAAGATTTTGATATTTAAGAATTGTTGTGGATTGGTTTGACTTTTTTCCAGGGGTTTGTTTTTTATATGAATTTATTGGTGAAGCAGGGGATACGGGTTTGGTTTTAGTAGTTGGGCAATTCGAGGACTTTGAATTGTTTGTATCCATCAAGGCTTTTTTATTTTCCTTTTAAGTTTCTTGATCTTGTTTTTTATTTGATCTTTCGTCATGGTTTGGTTTTAATCTTCAATTGTTCAAAAAGCTTTCACCTTTTTTGGCCCAGTTTGTTTGCTTAGAAAAGGTAGGATAAAGATTTTGAGTTTTAGAATTTAGATTTTGTGCTATTAGCAAAGTAAATTCTCAAGTGCCATCTGATTGGAGCTTGATTTGACCATAAAGGTGCCTTCTGACATTATACCATTTGTCCTTTTAGTTTTTTTCTTCTTACTCTTAGATCCTCACCTACATTATTTCTTATGTTTGAGAGTTTGTTGTGCGATTTCTTGGCTTGGTTAATGGTTGTGTTGTTATTTCTCTGGCGATTAGTTTGGGTTAATGATGGCATGATTGTGCTGTTTTTCCTTGTTTTGTTTTCCGAGGGCGTGTTTGCAAATAAAATGGTTTTCTCTTTGTTATTGCAAAGCATTGAAGATTCTCTGCCCCATTTGTTAAGAAGCAAACCTATTCCTCTTCTTTTATTTGTTCCTGGGGTTTATACTTGATTATCAGTTATGCAATCCAAATAGGTGTATTTTAACATGTCGAATATTAATTGATGGATTATGTTACACCAACTAATGATTTCTACTTTCTGACTTCAGATTTTTTGCACTCTATTGGAGATTTTTTTCAATCAATTGGAGAATCCCTTCTTGCTTTCAAATCCTAATTTCTTGTTTGAGAGAGAGTGGTGAAATGTGGCTGTGAGTAAAGTGATGCATCACTGGGAGTTTCTTCTCTGATGTGCTTGTAGTGGATGAAGACATCTCAAGTGTGGCGTCTAGGCATGGGTGATATGCAGATTTTGCCTGTAGCTCGCCACCGCCCTCCTTCGAAGAGGCCAACATGGATTATTGTTTTGGTTTCAATGGTCAGCCTGTTTCTAGTTTGTGCTTATATCTATCCACCGCAAAGCAGGAATGCTTGTTATGTATTTTCTTCAAGAGGATGCCAGGTTCTAACAGATTGGCTTCCACCTGCTCCTACAAGGGAACTTACAGATGAAGAAATTGCTTCTCGTGTTGTGATTAGGGAAATTTTGAGTGCATCTCTTACTCCAACAAAGAACGCTAAAATTGCTTTTATGTTTTTGACTCCTGGCCCCTTACCTTTCGAGAAACTCTGGGACAAATTTTTCTCTGTAAGCTTTGATCTCACCTTATGTTAAATATTCATATCTTTTCTATACATTCTGTTGAATTATTATCAATTATTGCCTTTAAAGTTATTGGATCAAAGAAATCATTTTCTAGTTGTGGCTTATCATTTTTACGAGAATAGATGGAGCTTATGCATGTTCATGTTTCAGACAATCTTTGATAAGTAAACATATTTAAACTGTCTACTAATCTTGAATTTATAGATAAGGCTTTAACTCTATATTGATTGATGATCGTTAGTTCCCATCTATGTCTTGGATTGGACAGGCTAGAAATTGGCACATTGCATTAGCTAGAAGATTAGTCCCAGTGTTCTAATACAGATAAGATGATTTTGATGAATGTTTAAATGATTTGATAGGAAGGGATGAATGCAACGTTGTCTAAGATAGTTTCATGGGAAAGATTCTTCTTGCATGTCATAGGATAAAAAAACGTAAAAGAATCTTTGGAGGAGAAAAGGTATACATATAGTCATCATTTTCTCTGTATTAGATCTGATAATATGTTTGAAGACATGAAGCTAGGACTCTGAAATGTAGTACAAACAATCTTGTCTGGAAGCTTATTTTACAGAGATTCATTTCCAGAAGTCCTAGCTGGAAATATGATTTTTATCCCCAAAGAAATTGTAATATCACAAAAAGTCATTGCATTATTGACTGTTATAACATGCTCCAGTGAAGTTGCAATTGAAAAACATTGTCGATATTGTCAAGCTGCATGTCGTTCTGAACTGTAACAGTTGATGTTCCTAAACTAGTAAGGCTTGTTTAGTGATTTATGTGGTCCATAATGCATATACAATAAATACTACAGGTTTTAGGTGCTGTTTGCACAATTGATTTAGCCAACTCAGATTTCTGTGTGGTTCAGCTATGTACACGATGTCATTGTGCAGTTTAGGTGTTAGGTTGATGGGATGTTAATATGCTGTAATCAATGTCAAAACTGCTGATGTTTGCTGACAGATTTCCTTTTTGTTGTATGTTCGGTTAGTCTCTAATCTTGTTATAAAAGTACCTGTAGCTGAAACTAATTTATCTTCTCTGCCAGGGTCACGAGGATAGATTCTCTGTTTATGTGCATGCATCCAAGGAAAAACCAGTTCATGTGAGCCGTTACTTTGTTAATCAAGATATACGCAGTGACCAGGTCTGTAAATTTAATGTCAATGTGACGTGCCTTTTTGGATTTTCATATATTTAATCTATTAATGTTTTACGTTGATTTTTCACACTTTTGGATGTATGTTTAAAAGAATATCTTATTGCCTTTCTACTTTTTCCCTATTTGCTGCATTTGTTTCAGGGCTTTGCAGGCTTCTAAGTTTCTTCATTATTTTTTGGTTACACATAGTCTCTTGGTTTCTGGTGCTTGCTCTGCTTTCAAATTAACAGTGATTAGTTATTTTCTAGGTTTGGGTTTCCCATTGTTAAGAATAGATGGCTGGCCAATGATTTCTCAAACAAACTTGCCTTGTCAATCACATATGTTGTATCTGGGGCTTGTAAGAAAGGACATGCTAGATGAGTTAATAGGATTTGGCTTCTTTTAATACACCCATTCGGGATATTCATTTGGGATGATGCCTTGGTGCTCTTGGAGTCCTGTTCCTTCTATAAGCTGTCCACTTTCCTTTTCCTGATTGACCATTTCCCCTGCTCTGCTGATAATGTCAAATGTCAGCCATTGAAAGATGAATCAGTGGTGACCTGATGCCTTCTTCAATTGTCCCTCTGTTCTGGAGTCAGCACTCTTTAATGATAATGAACCAAAACATCTGCATAAATCTTGTAAAAACTATCTTGTTTGCTATATCTGAAGATGTGGAACAAATTTTGACGAATCAATAGTTGTTCTGAGAGTGGGAAAATTTAAACTTTCTGACAGACTATTGGGATGGAATTTATCTGCGTCAAAATCATCATGGTACTGCAGATATTGATTTCCCAAATCCATGTTTAATCTCCAAAGAGTTGGTATAACTAGTTAATTTTACCATATATGATGTAGAGATCATGTTAATGCTACCCTTGTAATGAGTAATGGGACACCTGTAGCATGCACTATAAACTATGTGATGAATGGTAGAATTATCTCATGTTATTAGACATGCTGAAAGCTATATTTTTAGTGTATGTTCATTGACTGAAAAACAGATCACATATCACTCAAATTACTAAATGAGTTTGGATCTGGTGAACAGCTAATAAATTCTGGCTTGGGGAATTTTTTTGCAGGTGATATGGGGAAAAATTTCGATGATTGATGCAGAGAGACGCCTATTGGCAAATGCTCTTAGAGACCCTGATAACCAACACTTTGTGTTACTTTCTGATAGGTATCACATTATATCTTCCTGTAGCTTTTACCCATTCAATCTTGAAAATAACCTGAATTTGATATAATTTTGACTGCCCTGACTGAATGATCAAATCTCATCTGACATTGCAGTTGTGTGCCATTGTACAAGTTTGACTACATCTACAACTATCTTATGTTTACAAATATAAGCTATGTTGATCGGTAAGTACTGTTCTCATACATGGCGGTGACCTTATGGTACTTGTGTAAGATTCTCCAGTTGGCTACTATGATTATAGAAATGTTGTTTGTTTGGACTGTCATAGATCAATCACTACTGAAATGGAGTAAAATTGAAGACCTTTATATTTCAAATTGATCCTTTTGTCCCATCCTGATGGATGTGCCCTTTTGTTTTCAGCTTTTACGATCCTGGCCCACATGGGAATGGCAGGTATTCAGAGCACATGTTACCTGAAGTTGAGATGAAAGACTTTAGTAAGGGTGCACAGGTATACTTCCTCCAAGCCAATTTGACCATATGGCTATATTTTTTATGGCAACCCTTTTTGTTCTCCCAGGAGCAACTAAAGAAAATAATGCAGTCAATTATTTCATATTTTTCATTATTGGCTGCATGAACATGCATTAGAAGGCCAGATGTAAATGTCTATTGTAATTCCTACTAGTTATGATCATGCTAAGCTTTTGGCTATTTACCCTTGAACGTGGGTTCTTGATGTAATATCTTACAGTCAGGCATAGAAGCATATTAGTGTGACTTCTAGATATGTTGTCATGTTTACAATGGAGCTTTTGGTGTAGATAGATACATCAACATAGAACATAGATGCTCGATTCAAATTCTGTCAGTTTATTTTCACAGTTTTTAATGAATGAACTTTTATGCAGTGGTTCTCAATGAAGCGACAACATGCTGTGATGGTTTTGGCTGACAGCCTTTACTATTCAAAATTCCGTGATTACTGCAAGGTATTTTCTCCTGAATTCTGACTTAAGTTATGGTTTTGTAATAGGTGTTTATAATCTGTTCTATATGGGTTTTGCATTATTCCAACAGCCACAGAGTTGCATATATGTATATGATTGTTTTATTTTCTTCATGGTACACGTTGTCTCTTCTAAGTGTAGTGCAAGAATTTGGTTTGCTGAATGCACACTTAGCTCTTGATTCTCACATTGGAATATCAAAACAGTATTTGAGATTTTAGGGAATTTTTCCTTAAAGATCTTAGAGATCTTCCTAAATTTTGTTTGATTCGTCTGACCTCCATCCAGAGAACTTTTTTTTTATATATCATTCACACTTGGTCATACAACTCTAATATTAGGAATAATAATCAGAATAAAGGATTCTTTATTTGTTCATGATCGCAGCATGCTCTGTTTTTTTTATTTGAAGATTCATTTGTTCTTTCTTTATAATTTCTTAATTATTTGTCCTTTTCTTTCTTTGTTTTATTCCTTTTTTTTTTGTTCTTTTTTTGTTCTTTACTTGGATTGCAATTTGAAAACCTATTACAACCAGACTGTCTGCATCTCTTTCACCAACAAAATATTTTGTACGCTTTGCATCCAACTAGTGTTTTCCTCCTGGAACCATATCAGATTCCCACAGCAGGGAACAATATGATGTCATTACTGGATGGTGGGATGATCTAAATAAAAAAATTGTTCGATATTCAATCTCATTCAGCTTAACTTTGAACCCTTCTTCCATGTTTTAAGTTCAAGCAAATGCCACAACAAATTGTCTTTTATCTTGCATTTGTTAACTGTGACCATTTTTAAATGTTTCATGACAACATGCTTGCTTGTGGGACTTTGTACATTGTGGAGTTTCTAAATTTTGTTCTGATTATGATATTGACATGGATTTTTTACATAATTTCAGCCTGGCTTGGAAGGGAAAAATTGCATTGCTGATGAACATTATTTGCCAACCTACTTCCATGTGAGAATCTTCCTCAATATTCCATTAACTTGACCTTCCATATCCTGGTTCCTCATTATGACATTCTTTTATATATGTGAATTCAGATGGTTGATCCAGGTGGAATAGCAAACTGGTCAGTAACACATGTTGACTGGTCTGAGAGAAAGTGGCATCCAAAATTGTATAGGTCTCAGGATGTTACTTATGACCTTCTGAGGAATATTACGGTAGGTCTTTCTTCATATTTAAGAGTATCTTTTTGAATAGGTACTGCCATTGGTGTTTTTAGTGAGAGTTCGGTTTATCACTGGCATAGTAGTTTAAAGTTCTTTGTAGATACAGCTGAATGGAAGTGATTGGAGTTTACAAGCATCCATCAAATACCCACTCCTTCATCCCAGATAGCCAATCATTTTAGTAACTATTCCCTTGCTTCCCCTTTGTATGACAATGTAAAACGGTATAATTGGTCATCACAACTTGGATTGGATCATTTACTGGCCTTTATGTAGGTTGGCATGCCAATATGTTTAAAGGTGGACTGGTTGTTCCTGTTATATTTTTAGTTAATTTCTTATGGATGTTTTTTGTTGAACTGTGTTATTCATACGGGACTTGATCGTAACCATATGAATGTTTTTATCTTTACGCAGTCAATCGATTTGAGTATTCATGTGACAAGTGATGAAAAGGTACAATTTTTTCAAGGCTATTTAGGTACTGAATTCTTTCATAAGTTGTTGGCTGACGTCTTTGTTTCTCCGTTCCCTTGTGCTTTTTGTAGAAGGAAGTGCAGGTGCAGCCTTGCCTATGGAATGGTATCACACGACCATGTTACTTGTTTGCGAGGAAATTCCACAAAGAAACTATTGATGATTTGTTGCAGCTTTTCTCGAACTACACAGCACTTTGAGTGAGATAGTTTTAACACTTCAAATTCTTTGGTCGAACCGACTGTTGCTTTCGACCACCCACCATCTTGGTTTCTCATTGAACCTTCCAAGTTACAAATTTGTAAATGTTGTGTCATCAAGGTGTGAATGTTCCGTTCCTCTAGCACAATTCTTGTGTGCAAGGGCAACTTGGAGAGCAGTTAGGATGACTTTAGATGGGATGGAGGCCAACAGTTAGCTAGTGTTGCCGCCTTCCACAGGAGTGGGTGATTGATTTGTTATCCATTTTTTCCCTTCATTTTGGGCCATTAGTGTTCTCCTTTGGTATAGTGAATTTTGAGGGATTTATTTTAGTGCATTTAATGGTTGGATGTTTTGTAAAAATAAAAAAAATAAAATAAAATTGCGAACTTGCAAAGACAAAACTTTGTACAACTTATTTGAAAATTTGTCAGAAGCTTAAAAACAAAATTCCTTCAATATTTTTTTTTAAAGAAGTATAGGAAGTTATATCAGCTTAAAATTCCCAATTTTCCTGCTTTCCATTTGAATTGAAAGAGTATTTCTTTTCTTCAAAATTCCCAAATTCTAGGACCTCTCACCTTGGCTTGTTGAATTTGGATGCCTGTCTTTGTAAATGCTTCTATACGGCATTACATTTGAATAATGCTGTGGTAAAAACCTGAGAGACAACACCTGTCTGCATTTGAATTGATCTTGACGAGGAAGGAGCTGAGTTGCACAGTGAACAGGAGATCCTTCGGCTTTCGAGGGGTCTGGTTTGTCTATAGGCTCAATGGGGAGTTGGTAGCATTTCCTCACCTGGACTCCTTTCTCATATTATCAAGAAAAACAAAGCAATCTGGAATGTCTATTTGCACCCTTCTAATTGGTGACTTTATTGGAAAAAATCTTTGCACTTGCCATAATTATAAGCCCTGACCTAAAAATCAATATGATCTAAGGTTTGGGACAAGAATGGGTAAGTTATATGACTTAACTCATTTTTTTTAAAAATAAATGCTTGAAATAATAAAGAAAAATCAATATGATCTAAGGATTCTATTTATTTTAGAATCCCTATAATGACTAAAATATATTGATTACGGTTTATAATGTACATTATCTCATATTGAATGCCGAACTATGATCACAAAAACTATAATTTACATTATCTGATTTGGCCAGGTTTCGGAACTATGATCACAAGAATATATTTCTGATATTGAATGCAGAAGATTACATTCCTGGAAAACCAACACAGAAACATTGCCAGAAGACGCCATGCAGAAAGGCACCACCTTGTTGTGCCAGCAGCCAACTCAGACGCCTAAATATCCAAACTTTGTTGCTAGACACCCCGCTGTGTGGATCGGAATAACATCTCTTGATCCCCTCATGCAATGCATCTTTTTATACGGACTCATCCTAGCTTTGCAGAAGAAACATTGGAGTGTCCCTGCCAATTTTCACAAACCATCACAAGTGTAAGAGCAGAACCCTCTCCGATTCTATCTAGCAATTTTGGACGTTAGAGGCAACACCACCAAGAAAAACCATAAAAAAAGGAGGTTACATTACAGCCATAGAAGAAAGCAAGTTATAGAGAGAACCTAAACCCTGCTGATTTTCATCATAAGATGCGAAATGATAAAATTCAAAACCCCAAGCATGTTGGATTGACAGGCACTATGGTCTCCATGGCAATTAGGACAGATAGGGCCAATGAAATAGGAAAGATCCCTGCTACGCCTGTATTAAATCCATCTTCAGCTCATGCAAGCGCTGTTGAACCATTCCAGAACACGAAAGTCCAGCCTCCCAGAATCACCTCAACGAAAAGCAATCCCATCAAGACATCCTAAAATAACAAAAAAGAAAACTCTAAATTAACAATCCAAGACCAAAATGAAGGAAAGACAAAACAGAGGAGAATATAAAAACATCAAGAATTTTAAAATTTACCTTAAACAATATGAGATTGCTGAAGCGAGTGATGCTGCTTCATTCATTCAATTTCCTAGCCTCACCATTCCCTGTATCAATGTAAATGGTTCTAGTCAATGTAAATTTGATGCACCAGCTAAAAAAGAAAAGGGAACCAAATCATATCCCAATGATAAAAGTGAATATTTTACTTGTGGATGACGCTGTTCAAGTGAAGGTCTTATTATGAAGCCGAATGAATAACCATATGGACAAGATGAAACGGAAATTACAAGAAAAAGAAAAAGAGGAGGATGAAGATGTTTAAAATGAGATCATTTTCATCATTGTCAAATTTATTTCTGTTTGGATATGCAAGGAAAAGCATATGAAGAAAAAGAAGTGGAAGGGGGTGCTACGATCCATCTGGATCTTGAAATGGAGGAAAGAATGCTTACATGCTTAGGGAATTTGGTGGAAAAGTATTTACAAACCTACATCCTTGGAAGCAACTTTTAAAAGCACCCAGTAATCGTTTCTTCCTTCAAAAATATAAAGTAAATGCTTGCCCATTATGCTTACTAAACCCCTGAAACCACAGTTTCAAGGCCAGAAAAATGAGGCATTTTATTAAACCATAAGACCAATCACAGTCATTGTCATTTGTCTACTCTGAAGTATTCTCATTTAATATTTCATATACATTGTTTCAGTTGAACTCCTAAATTGTTCCCAAAAGCAGAACAACTTAAATGAGTTCTAATACCTTGTATTATTAATTTAATTTCACACCAGAAGGCTTATCTTTAAAGAGCATAAATGCAAAAAGAAAACAGGAAAGTTTTGAAACAATTGTAACAAAAAGAGAACAACAATCTTCACAATATTACGACTTAAGGTGACAGAGAGTCAAAGGGAGGGGATGGTGGAAAGCGCAAACCCAGCCAAGAGCAGCTATGAAAGGATTGCAAGAGGTAGTTATATATATATATATATATATATATATATATATATATATAAGCAATGCAAGATAGAAGTTGGCTCCTTCAAATGCCTCGAGCCAAAGAAATGGGTTCCTCATGTCATGTATGGAGGACTATAATACAAGGACGTAGCTGAAAATATAAAAAGCTTACAAATGGGGACATGCAAAACCCAAAATTTAAAACATTTGGTTTTCAATAAAAAATACGTGCTAGTTGGCTGATCTAGTTGAATTTCACAAGATGAATTAGACTCAACCTTATATAATCTTCTGAGTAACCCAGATGCAACGAGTTCAAAAACACTTTAATGTTGATTTTATTGGAATGCCTATTATAACAGAAGATAAGACTTATTGATACGACAGGAGGAGAGAAGAAACACAAATATTCAAATCCGCACACGTGGAAAAAGAAGAAGAAGAAGCAAACCATAAATGGATAGAAAGGAGCCAAACTCAACCTAAACAACCATAAAAGATAATTCATTAAAAATATAAAATAACATGATATGACATCTACACTACAAGACTACTTATATAGCCTTAGATAGTCTTTGGTGCTTGCAAGATTTCTATTTCCTTGACCTCTTGAAACCAATAATCTCATATGTATAGTTTAACTTTCCTAAGATACTATTTCAAAGTTTTGACTCATTTATTCTGAAAT
>Ga0307508_10005151_pt1 | contig 12516 bp, 12 predicted proteins | sample 9_EM_MG_FD_203089 | JGI IMG/M metagenome (GOLD analysis project Ga0307508, IMG submission 203089) | Populus trichocarpa ectomycorrhiza microbial communities from riparian zone in the Pacific Northwest, United States - 9_EM | ecosystem: Host-associated > Plants > Roots > Unclassified | place... | reverse complement strand
TGGAAGGAAAGCCAAATCATCATTACCAACTGGAGCACCTGCTGGTAGAGAGAAAGCCAAGGTTTCATCAAGCTTCAAGCTCATAGAGCTCATCACTTGACTTTTATCTCAGCCATTTTTTGTACTGGCAGGTCTATTTCTTTGTGGTATGAGTTAGTAATTCAACACCTTCTGATTCAGACATTTTGTAAGCTTTCACACTTTTAGAAATTATCAAGTCCAATTGAGGTTTTTTTATAGTGAATGTTAAAACAATGTATAAACAATATCATGAAAATGCCAATTAAAGAATGAGTAGAGTTCATCAGGGAGTAATATCATTCAGGTATCAGACTCCAAGGAGTACTAGTGGTGCCTGCTCTATACCTTGGCTTTCTTTACCAGCGGTCCAGCTTCCTCTCCTTTTCATTTTCATTTTCTTGAATTTCATTTCATTTTATTCTTTTCTTCTGGTTCCACTCCCACCATCTTCTCTGTCTTTAACACTGCAACACCTGGGGTTGCCATCTGGATTATCTCATTCAGCTCTTCCATAGGAGGCACAACATCCTCCTTTGTCTCCTTGTCCATCAGGTCCATGAAGGGCCATTTCTTGAAATCCACCAAAAAAGTCTATGCTTCAGGTCACAGTGGGAGTTCTGATGCTTGTTAAAGCCACAGACCATACAGGCCCCTCACCTTATCAGGGAGTGGCTAAATCCATGAACATCGAACTTGAATCTGAGCTTCTCCATCTTCTTCGATACTGGTATATTGTCCAGTTTGACTACTGTGATCATCACCTTGACTTTATCTGTCTTGACTCCACTCTCTAGGATCACCCTCCAGAACTCCATAGCCTTCCAAATGAAGGGCTCTCTCTCCAGGAACTTTTTAATGATTGACTCATTAAGACTTGCTGGGACATGTGAGATAATGGAAGGGATGGAAGAGGAAAATCAATTCAAGGGGCACATGAAGTGGCACCCAAAACCCCACATCAGTTTGATCCAGTTATGAGGGAATTTCCAAATCATCTTGTGCACTGCACCTTCATTGAACATCAGGAGGTTGCAGGTGGTCTTACCATCAATTGGGAATTTCTTGATTTGCTCTGGTCTCACCTCAAGTTGCTTCACTATAAAGTTGGTCACCAGCAAGTGCAGACACATGTTATAACAGTTCCTTGGCCCAAACTGGTGGGTATGCTCAAGAGATGTGGCAAAAATAAGCCAGAGGTGGACATAATCAGTTATGAACCTCTTGCCCTCAAGGGTCTATATGGAAGTGAGGAAAGCATGCCAGGTGACATCTTTCCCAAACACCTCCTTCATTTCTCCCCTAATGATGCCAGCAAGCAGACAGAGTGCATCACCATATGCCTCACTTGCCACCACATTCTCATCATCTTCCATCACAGTGTCCTCAATAGCATGCTTACATTTTGAAGAAGCACATGGCATCTTGGATTTTGCAATGGGGGTGATGGTAACTGTTAGTGGACATCACAGAGAAAAAACTTCAGAGGAAAAATAATGAAGAACACACCTGTCAAGCATCACCCTTAAGTAGTGTCCAAAGGCAGTGCCATTTTGCTTGTGCATACAGAATTATAATACCCATCCAACATAAGCTTATACTTTTTAATGGCTTGCTTACATTTAGAATTTCAGCTAGCACTTGCATGTTGCAAAAGAATTTATTCACAGCAGTATGGGTGATTAATTTTGGTACCATACATGTCATAACATCCATTGATTTCCAACATATGTCATTTGGTTATACACATGTTGCATGTCATACATATACTTACTTTACATACCTCCCAGTGGCTCACTATCAGGGAGCTTTTGCCTCTATCCAGCTTATTCTAGTTTAGTATCTAATAGAGCATGTGCAAATGACATGGTTTACATCATCAATATTTGGGCCCATAGCAAATATATGAAGCTAGCTATCCAATGATGACATGAATTATTGTATCCAGAGCAAACCTTTTTTGAGAGTTATTCAGTGTAATGTTCCAAAGCATGCTGATTGTCTTCAGATTGTGAAATAAGAATGTTGATATAAATATAATTGTGTTTTGGAATTCTAGACCTATTGTCATGGATGGGACTTAAATATAGTCCAATGCTGTTCTTGCATATAAGCTTTTGGATGGTCCAAATGATGTTGTTAATGTCTGCTGAGATTATGATGTCATGGGAAGCAACATCAATTTTATCCTTCTCAAAATCCACATGAACACATATCTCTTTTGCCACAGATAGAAAAGCAATCTTAAAGTAGCTTTCACCACATGTTTGATCAATTCCACAAGAGATATTGGCATATTCCAACATCTGCCTTGTATTTATTACCATAGCAATACCTACATGATTGTTTTTTCATTCACCTGGTTATATTGAGTATATGTTCTCCATCTCTTATGCTTATTTTAGAACATGTTGAAGTACATATTCCATATTCCATGAAAAGATCTCTTATGATCCATGGGCTGTCATTAAAATCATCATCAAAACACAGTGAAAATGTATGAATTTACTTACATATATATAATGGAGTGAAATTTATCAATAATTTAAGAACTAAACTTGTGATGAGCAAGGCCAGTTTGGCTCTAGTTGTGTTGAAAAAAACTAGACAACTGGACTAAACCAGATTTTTAAACACTATTTCAATGTTTAGCATTAACATTTTCTTGCATCTGTCCTTGTAAAAAGTAGCCAACTATAACAAAGAGTCAATAAATTGTATGTAGAAATAACAAGGCATTTTTCACAAATATCCTTAGTTGCTCTATATTCTCAACCACAATACTTGGTTTCCTTTGCATGTCTATTCAGCATGCATTTTTTCTTTAATATAAGTTACATGAATTTGGCTTATTATGAGCTGCATGAAAATTGTGGTTTGTTTTTACTTATAGAACTTGAAATTGAGGACCAGGTTAGGGCAAAGATGTTGTACCACATGGAATCATTGTTGATATTAGCAAGCATAATTCTTCTTGCAAGGAGGTTTTAATAATAAACTTGTCTATTTGGCTATTTGGCTATATTTTGATCTTTGCATGCAGCCCACATCTCACCATTTCCATGGGAAAGTACAAATGCCATGATATTTTCTAGATAAGAAGTGTACCTTACATGCAGTCAATCAAATAATTTATATAAAGCTATCAGATTTGTACAATCAAATTGACAGTTTTTGTCACATACATATATGCAACCATGTCTATGACCACTCATCAATTTGCAATAAGCTATGTATAACAGTTAGAATTAAAACATAGTAAAAACAACTATATATTTATCTTCTTCTGCTAGCAAAAGCATTTTTAGCATTTTTAAGAGTAAATAAATATAGCATTTGTAGTGCTGTGATATCCATGATGATCTAGTCCATCTCTGGCCCTCCAGGCTCATCTCCACTTGTGATCGAGCAGTCTCTGGCATTATCATGCCCAATCTGTATCACCTGACCTTCAGACATTTTCTCTGTCTCTCTGTTTATCCTGTACATCCAATTATGATACACTTTTGTTCTACTTTAGTATTAGTTCTGCTCTTAGATACATTCATGCTGTGTGCACCACTCCGGAATGTGTCCCTCCAGTGCACAGTTCCAGTAGATTATTTCCTGACCTCTGTCTTACTCATTTCCTCTATTCTGCTGTAGTCTTTAGCTTGAATATTGACTTGAGTAGCTCCCCACCATCTCTTATACTTTTTCGATCTTTCTTCAACATCTCCGAAATATGAAACTAGAATGATAGCAAGGGTGCAGCACACAAGCTGAAGTCAATGTTTCATCTGAAACCCATAACTTTGGTAGTTCCAGAGTTGACAGTTGCATGGCTCTAACAAGTGCCTTTATCAAATTCCATATACATCTGAGCCAGTAACATGAGAATGGAATAAAGTGTTAGAATAATTTCAAATGATTTAATCTAATTTATTTAGGTTTAGATATTGAGCATATTTTTACAATCAATGTATGTATATACCATGTATTTGTAGAAAATATGATTAAAAATAAGATATTCCACAAATTCTTCAATGACAAAGATGTGTATAATAATAACATTAACAATATATATAATGCACATATACAACTTGTGAATAATTTTATCAATATTTTTCCTGTGGAATTCTTCTTTAATTCTTTCCACTATAAAACCCCATTTGCACAATTCTGTGAAGCTAACATTGCAATTAATGTAAGTAATTATTACATAAAGCCAACACAACCCTCTAATACCCATCCTGAGTTGGCTTTGTGCCACTCACTATATTTTTGGAATCTGACTTTGTATTCTTGTAATGAATAGGATTATTATAATATTTATGTTTGTTGAACTTAGCTGTTTTAAACACACAATCTATCTTATCTTTATCTTAACCCTTTTACACCTGACTCAAAGCTTCATCAGCTGTGATTGATATGTAGTATTGATCAAATTTAGTAAGGCAATTGAACTATCAACATTAATCTTCAAGTTAAAGTCCAAATTCTGGTCCATCAAAAACAATGGCAGTGACTTTTCTGATTGCTTTCCATAATTATTTCCCAAATCACATATTATTATCAATTACTATTTCTTTCCAAGTCAGAAACTATCCTCACTAATGAAAAATGGTTTATTAAAACCCTAAACAGACATCCTGAGCACATCAAGACATCACTGGGTATCAGTCATGATGTGTTTGAAGCACTCATACAGGTCCTTCACAAATCTTTGTAAAAGATCCACAATTTCATTCCTTTTTACAGCATTGAAAAAATAGATGGGATATATATTCATGCCTTTGTACTGTTTGGAAAACACATTCACCTATGCAATGGAGGAGGATTTCTATTGCAAAATTGTCTGTTTGTTTGCAATTTTGACTTTTACTTCACATATTCAATAATAGGGTGGAACAGTAGTATGAGCATTGACACAACACTCTGGAATAATGTCCATGGACATAATTTAAATATCTTACCAGGTTGCTATGTATCTTTTTGCTAATCCAGGATTTGATTTTTTAGACTTATTGCTAGTGCCATATCATGGCATTCACTATCATCTCAAGGAATAATGCCAAGCAAGTTAGTGGTAGGGACTTCAGTTTGACTCAGGTGTGGATAAATCATCTAATAAAATCATTATGTGTTATGGTTGCTCTGGGTAGGGCCAAGTGTAGCCACAGTTTTTCAGAGATTCTAGGTAGATGATTAGAGGTTCTTGCTAGGTAATGTTCCTAGTCAAGAGGTCAAAGATTTTAGTGTAATTGTTCACTCAAAAGGTAGAATGAAGTCCTTAGAGAAGTCAAAGAGGTAAAGTGGAGTGTATTTCTGAGGAGGTCTAACTTAGGGAATGCATTGCTAGGTACTCTGGGTTTATATACAATTTGAAAAGACCAATGACTAAGCAAAATGGAAGATCACAGAAGGTCATAGAATGTTCACAAAGCAGAATTGTGAGTCAGAGATAAGAAGAAAGTGAGCAACAAGGTACAGTAAGGGAAGCAAAGAATGGAATGTTGTGGAACATGAGAGAATGTTCAAAGAAAAAAAAAGAGTAGGCAAAGAAAAGAATAAATCATAATATTATGAATGGCAGCCATTTCAAAATGATGATGCATACAGATGCATGCTAGAGTCTAATGTAATCCAAATCTAGAGTCAAACAACTGTTTGCATGATCATTATGTATTTTAAAATGGCTGTCATTTCATCAGATCTGTTAGAGTCATGCAACTCCTGGTGACAACTCTGGAACTCCAGAGTTACGTTCAGTAGAAAAGGGACTTGGCTTCAGTATATGTGCTGTGCTCTTACTATTTGTACAGTTGTCCCAGATTTTGGAGGGCAGAGGTAGAGATGAAGAGGATCGAGACAGGAGTTATTCTAGTCAATATTCAAGCTACTGTACAGTAGAGTATCTAGGAGTTTATATACTACGGAGAAACATAGCATTATTAACGGAGGTGAAGCAGATGAGTAAGTCGGAGAACGGAATGTACAGTAACCGGAACTGCACACCAGAGGGACGAAAGCTGGAGCGGTGCACACAGTGTGAAGGTATCTACAAAGCGGAACTAATACTAATGTAGAACAAAGCATATTGTAATCAAAGTGTACAGAGGAGACGGAGAAACGGAGATAAGGTCCAGAGGTCAGGTGAGACTGATTGGGCAAGATAACGCCAGAGATCACTCGATCACAAGCGGAGATGTGCCTGGAGGGCCAGAGTAGTACTTAGAGTGTCATGGATATGACAAGATCCTATTATTCAAATTGCTTGATCTTGTGACCAATAGAGAGCCAAGAGTAAAGGTTTTATTTTATACACACTCATATGTACATACTTTAAACCCCGGATTAGGACATATGGAAATTTATTGACTTTAGTGGAAAATGTGGCACTCACATAATGCAGCTTGAACTGTACTACTATCTAACCTTTCATGTAGTAGTAGTGCAAGTCAGAAGCATGTGATAGTGAAGAAGACCTTGCATCTGATTCAACAAATTATACTGATACCTTTCTAGCAAATTCACATCTACCTCATTTTTCCACATCTTTTCAATAGGTCCAACAATAGTGATGTAGTACCTCCACCATTGGTTCACCACATATCCTTCTACAGTGTGCCAGGAAGGTCACTGGGACCTCAGTTGGAGAGTGTCTCTGAGCAGTACCAGGGGTCCTGAAACAATGTCTGCCACCAGTGTCCTGTAGATAGTCTATGTCTATAGTTAGTATCTATCTATGTATCTATTATAGTGGTGTTTACCAGCAGGGGTGGATCCACTCTTTTATTCTCCAATAGTTGTCCAAGTCAGCTACAATGGCTGTGTCATGGAGCACAAAGATATTGTTTATGTGATCCTTGGTCACAAAACCTACAAATAAATAGGATGAGTTAGTGGGATAAGAGTGGGATCAAGGCCTGCCACTTATCATACTGTTTGATGTAGTGTGTAGCAGCATCACAGTGGAGGGAGTGTTCCACTTCAATAGGAGGGATCATTGTAGTTGAGCTTAAAGGGTTGATCATGTTCAATCAGCAGGTCTGGACATGGCAGCAGTGCCTGACTATGTGTGTTGAGGATAGTAGAGGCTTCAGTGAGCATATTGCATTGATCTTTTCCTTGATTCAATAGTGCATTGAGTTTGGCTAGAAGGTGTAGGGGCTTGGGCTTTCAGCTGGGTATTGTCACAGGTATGGCATTTCACTTTCAATGGCAAAATCCACAGAAAGATGTAAAATGTTGTCCCAGCCCTCTGCTAGTGCTGGGTTGGCCTGCATGGCTGTCAGGAGCATATGACATACTGGAAGGTGTGGTCAACACACCAGTTGTTTTGGAAGAGCACCATGGGGGGATAGAAGGCAGATGACACCATTGCAGAGCATCCAGATGGCATGCAATGTGGCATGATAGACAACATGGCTTCACTAGAAGTACTAAGATTGCATCTGCTGGGCCACCATACATGGTATCAAATGAATTCTGTTAATCAGGTTTATTTTTACAGTAAATCTAAGCAGAAGTTGCCATGATGATGGACCAACCTCTGGGATCACTTCTATTCCAACACCAAAGCTCACCTGTCAGGTCACTATTGATGCCAAGATTTGGTGCCCGAGGTGTTTCTTGCAAGATCCATGACTTCCACTGTCACTTTTTCATGGTGATCTTCATACTCTATCATTAAATTCACCACATGTATGATGTTATCACCAGAGTTCCTACATAGTTCCATCAACATTAAAGATAGAAATGGCATACATGTCAGAGTTTTGTGAATGGGAGTTTCAGCTTTTCTGCCCAAGTTTGATCAATAAAGATGGGCACTGCTGTTGAGAAGTGTGTCAACTTTCATAAGCTGCTTCCGAGTGTTCAGGAGTGTGATTTTAATAGACATCATAATTTCCTATGTAGGGTTGACATTTCAGACACATACTTATTTGAAAAAGAAAGACCCTTGGAACATCCAGATAAGTTCCTCAGGTCTAGGCTTTTCCAACTTCTTGTGAATAGCCTCTTGATCCTTAAATCAGGCACAAGCCTCATCAAAGCTCATGCACTGAATTGATGCCATCAAGTCAGAGCCCTTTCCTTTTTGTTTAAGGCCTTGCATACCTTGTGTTTATCATCAGGTGGGGTGCTTTTATATATCATCATTCCAGGATGTGGCCACTTGGTGTGCACTATGGCCACCTTGCTTGCAACCTTTCTTGAGATTGCCTCCTAGCCATTTGCATTAAGGGCATGCATTTATGGGTTTAGAACAATTCTTGGTAAAATATCTGTTTTTGCCACAATTGTAGCAGGCCTTAGAGTTTGCAGCCCTAATGTCCATGATGTGAGGGTTGCACTTAGATTGTTGAGCCAAAGCTTGCTGGTTGGTTCATCCTCTGATAAAGTCAAGGAATTTTTGTGTGGTGCTAATAGTGTGTATTTCAGCAAGATAAGTGGGGACAGTTATTTTTCATTTGCCCACTCTGAAGATCCAGGCAATGATAGATCTGTGAACATTCTTTTCTAGCAGATTGATGGTGTGGGAGGCATCAATGCCTGCCTGGTGATATATTGCCTTCTATTTGATGATGAAGTCATCAGTCGTGGTGGTTCCTTGATAATATTTCCTAAGCTGCTCCTTAGCCTAGCCTTTCTGGTTGGTGCTTCTAAAGAGTCCTTTCATCTCATCAACCAACATATTCCAGTTATAGGTTCATCCTTGTTGAAGGCGGATCTGTGCAAAGACTCCAGCTTTCAAGCCTTTTAAATATGACAGAACGGTCACTACTGCTTCATAAGATCCAGGTGTGATGGCAGCACTATTTACCATCAACCAGTCTTTCATCTTGGACCACCATTCTTCAAATTTTGCCTTAAATCTGTTGTATTCTCTAGGATCTGCAAATACTTTGACTTTTCTTGAGATTCCTTTGCATCCTTCTGCTGGAATGGTGCGGAGTGTGTGTATTTCATTCATGAGTGTCTGCACTTGATTGGTAAACATATAGATGTCTTGAATTTTTTGGTTAAACTCTCCAAGTATGACTGCGATTTTATCATCAAAAGCAATAGTGATCCTAAAGGGCATAATTCAATGCAAGTGAAGTTCTTTGGTTCACTGCCACAAGACCTGAGAATCTTTCTTCCAATAAGCTTTCTTTGCTTCTTAATCAATTTTTTTCTCCTTTGGTTCTTGGTCATGTTTCTTCCTTTTCCTGAAAGATTTTTCAATGGGGGATGGGATAAGGATGCTTAGGGGTGAAGGTTCTCTCCTATCTCTATATTGCAGTTTATCAGAGTCTACTTATAGTAAGGATATTTATGTGACAGGTAGGGGAGTGTGGATGGATCAGTGTGTGTTCAAGTGAGGAAATATGAGGTCATTTGGATCGGTGAAAAGATTGTCCATCAGCGAGTGCTGGAATGCTCTCTCTATGAATGAGTCTTCTGGACCTCCCAATTTGTAGATGAGGGCTATGACTCTCTGGCATGGTTGTTTCCTTCTGGTGGATTGAAGTTGGATAGTTTTATATCCACTTCTGAGAAACTTGAGAACTGCTCTGCAGCAGTAGAAGAACATGGTAATGGTGGTTGGTTCCTTTCCACATCCTATACATAAGTCTGCCAATTGTGCTGGCAACACAATTTGCTACCTTACTTCATTATAAAACACAGTGACTTCTACTGAGGCTATATAGAGGGGGTTAGATGGGCCAACTTGACCTGTAGAGGATGGGAAGAAGCAAAGGGTATGATGAAAGATGATCAGCACTAGCTCTATTGTAAGCTAGTCACAAGTGATTCTTTGTAGGAAATGCACTTGTGTATGGCTTGCATGAAGTCACATTGTTTGGCAAGGTAAGGGTAAATGAGCAACAAGTCTGGTTCTAATGAAACAACCCTAAAGCCTTAAGCCTTTATATTGCCAAGAATTCCTGGACTTAGAAAGAAAAGAGTATGAAGAGGGACTGGATTCTCAAGAGTCCTCCTTCTAATGTTTTAATAAAAAACACTAAAAGAACCAGGCTGGAGTTTCCTGGTGGGGCACTGGGCCTTTAAGTACTAAGCTATCATATGTATATATTGTCATTGTATCTAACGATCTGGGCATAGGGAAATGGAGATAAGAGACATGGAGGCCAATGCATGTGTGTGGCAGAATGGAAGGTAAGATGAAATACAAGTGAAATTCATGTATCAAAGAATGGAAGAGAAGCATGCAACGCTTCTGTGAAACAAGGAGTAAAACATGAGAATGAAGCATGTAACATATGTGAAACACATAACATGTTAAAGAGTGTGTGATGTGTGATCAGAAAGGTAAAACATTGATGATGCACATCAAGGGGGAGGAGGCAAAACAAGACAAGACAAGATAAGATAAAGGAATGTTTGTAAAACAACTAAGTCCATTGAACATAGGGGTTAGAATTATATCATTTGTTACACATGTGTGATTTTTTGACAAAAGACAGAGGGAGAAAGTGGAATAGATATATGTGATGCTGTAGATACCATGAAGTACTATAGGCATACTGGCTTGCATCCCTTAGGAGGCACATTCCTGATTCATTCAAATGTGCCTATTTGTTTGAGCTGGTCTTGATTGCCTTCTTCCACTGCTTTGAGCTAGGTTACTGGAGGGCTTTCTGAACCATGCAAGGTTCACCAACATAAGCAACAAATGCTATGTGAATGTGTTTAGAAGTGGCAGTGTCTATTCCTACTGTAGTCACATGAGTTCTGTAGCATTCCAGTTCTTGCCTTATTTGAGTGAATAGTTCTCTGGATGGTAGACTTTCCCTCTTTGAATTTCCAAATGCCCTTTGCTTATGTTGTGGTGGTTTGGATGGAGGTGGTGCAGGAGACTATACTTTGTGTGGATAATTTTAGAATTGGATTCTTGGGCTTGAAGCAGTCTTCTTTTTTAAAGTTGAAGTTGGATGTGATTGGGATCAAGGAAGAGAGTAATTGTGACAAGTGGTGAGGTTAGCTCAGATGATTTCTTTCCTTTAAGTCTGGCATTAGACCATTTGGTCAACTCCTCAACCAGACATTGGGGTCCACCACTCTTAACAATAGCCAGGTTATCTGCCAATAAATCCTCAACAAAATATACATACATTATGGACTGCAATCAACCTGCCTGTTTTAACCTCCTCCAATGGGTAGCCTTTTGTTCTTGACTGCCTTTCTAGCATTGTGATTACATCTTTTAGAGTCTGTGTGACCTCCTCCTTTTTCATGAGGAGCTATTCTACTCCATATCAGCAACCAGCTTCAATCACTACCATGGTGTAGATTCACCTGGTCCATGTCTTCACTGACATAGGGCCTGTAATGTCAACTATAACCAGTTCTATCTTCAAGTAGACAGTGTTGCTGACTTTGGAAATTAGTGGGCAATGTGATTGTTAAGCATGGTGATTGCACACTGTATCACCCACTGCAGCTCAGCAATCTTGTTGTGTTCTGTTATAGCAGCTTGCATGTCCTTGTCCATCTGAGCCCAGAATGCTTTATGGTCCTAAATGGCAGGTTAGAACATGTTGAGACAAAAATAATGATCCCCACACTTTTGTGCTGTTGTATAACTTGTTGTAGCTTGGTGATCTGGTTCTTGTGTTTGATGGCAGCTGCTTCCTGGTCCTTGTCAATTTGAGACTGTAGGGTTATATATTGCTAGAGATCAAGGTTAGAATGATCAGAGTAACAACATTTATACTTATGCTCTTGTGCTGCCGTATAACCTCCTCCAGTTTAGTGGTTTTTGTCTTCTGCCCAAGCTCTTGCTCATCTTTTTGTGGTACTTATATTCAATCTTGGAGGACTTTTTGATGGCCCTCAATTGCTCATTGTGTGTTTAACAAACTGAAAGTGAGGATCAGCTATAATAGTGACTGTTGCACGTATTGCATTCAAATCCTGTATTTGTTTCTTCAAGTTGCTCACCAGTTCATCTCCATTGTATAGCTGAATGTGAATAGTCAACCTCATTGTATTGACACTTGCTTGGGTGATGGTTGACTGGATGAGATTGCTAACAAGAACATCAGTGACTAACAAAAATTTCTGAAGTGTGACATACCTCATTATTCAGAACAAGTTGTACACAGATTCTGCAGGTGACAAATAACAGACTTCTTGAGATGGATGAAAGACAGGATCCAGAATCCTCTGCAGCTGTTACCACAGGCTCCATATCTGATTTGGGGGTCTGTAGCCTACATAGGAACAATGATAAGTCATCATTTGTGGTGGAAATACTTCACTAACCGTATGATGACCCTTTTGGAGATCATGGGCAAATGTTTGAGATTATAGAGTAAGTTTGTACTTTTATTGTTGTTGAAAAGGTCATATTGTGGGATGGTCTGTATATTTTCTGATGTGGTATGAGAGAGGCACTCGCATGAAGTGCACATATCTTCATTGAAAAGAGTGTCTAGAACGTGAATGGAGGAGGAACAAAAATGGATTGATGTTGGGGTATGCATGCAGTCATCTGAGACAGAG
>Ga0307508_10005150_pt1 | contig 12516 bp, 7 predicted proteins | sample 9_EM_MG_FD_203089 | JGI IMG/M metagenome (GOLD analysis project Ga0307508, IMG submission 203089) | Populus trichocarpa ectomycorrhiza microbial communities from riparian zone in the Pacific Northwest, United States - 9_EM | ecosystem: Host-associated > Plants > Roots > Unclassified | place... | reverse complement strand
GCCCGTGCCCGACCACACCTCCGGCGGCGGCATCGTCCGTTCCCTCGCCGACCGTGGCCCGGCCGCGGGCCGGAACACCGCCCCGCCCGTCCAGCAGCCCCCGCAGGCGCCCCCGCCCGAGCCCGAGTACACCGGCGGGGCCGACTACGCCAGTGCCCCCGAGTACGCCGCCGGGCCGCAGTACTTCGCCACCCAGCCCCAGCCCCAGCCCCAGCCGGAGGACCCCGGCACGCTCCCGGGCCCGCAGCTCGCCGACATCCCGCAGATCGGCGACGCCCCGCCGCCCGGCGACGCCTGGGACCCCCAGCCGCCGCCCGCGCCCATGCCCGCACCAGCAGAAACGGTCGGTCTCGGCGAGCAGCCGATGGCGATGGACCTGGGGTACGCGGACCCGGGTTACGCCGACCCCGGCTACGCCGACCCCGGCTACGCCGACCAGGGGTACGCCGACCCGGCCGTGACCATCCCGCCCCAGGGCGGGGCGCCGGTCATGGAGCCGGGGCAACCGCCCGTCGACATCCCGGCCCAGATCCAGCCGGGCGTCACCCCGGACCAGCTCCACACGGGCCCCCATGCCGTCATCCCGGCCCAGATCCCCCACGAGGACGCCCCCCACCTCTACGCGGACCCGATAGTCGCCGACACGGCCCAGCAGCCCCAGGCCCCCACTGACCCGGCCGCCGACCTGGCTGCCGCCGAGGCGGCCGCTGCCGGGCAGGCATTTGCCGAGCCCGCCTTCGTCGAGGCCCCGGAGTGGGACGCCGACGCGCAGGCCGAGCCTGCTCCCGCTGAGGCGTTCGGGGCAGATGCCCCGGTCGCCCCGGTCGCCCCGGGTGAGGCTTCGGTGTGGGACGCCGCTGCGCAGACCAACCCGGTTGTCGCCGACGTGCCCCAGGTCCAGGAATTCGACGCGCAGGCCGCGCCCGCGCCCGCGCATGCTGGGCCCGTCCCTGGTAGGACGCCGGGGGCAGACGCCCTGGCCGAGGCGGCTGGGGTAGAGGCTCTGGTCGACCCGGCTGCTTCGGGTGAGGTCCCGGCCTCGGAGGCCGAGGCGCAGGTTCCGGTCGACCCGGCTGTCGCCGACGCGCAGGCCGAGACGGCTGGGGCAGAGGCCCTGGTCGACCCGGCTGCCCCGGGTGATGCCCCGGCGCCGGAGGCGCAGCCCCCGGCCGACCCGGCTGCCGTCGACGCGGCCCCCGTGCCGGAGGCCGACGTGCAGGCCGAGCCCGTCCCCGCCGGGGACGTCTCGGGCGACCAGGCCGCTGCGGGTGAGGTCCCGGCGTCGGAAGCCGAGGCGCAGTCCCCGGCTGCCGCCGACGCGGTCCCGGTCCCGGAGGCCGACGCGCAGTCCGCGCCCGCCCCCGCCGGGGACGCTCCGGGCGACCCGGCCGCTGCGGGTGAGATCCCGGCGTCGGACGCCGACGCGCAGGTTCCCGTCGACCCGGCTGCCGCCGATACGGCCCCGGTCCCGGAGGCCGACGTGCAGACTGCGCACGCCCCCGCCGAGACGTTGAGGGCAGAGGCCTCCGCCGACCCGGCTGTCGCCGACGCGGCCCCCGTGCCGGAGGCCGACGCGCAGTCCGCGCCTGCCCCCGCCGGGGACGCCTCGGGCGCCCCGGCCGCTGCGGGTGAGGGCCCGTCTCCGGAGGCCGAGGCGCAGGCCCCGACCGACGCGGCCCCCGTCCCGGAGGCCGACGTGCAGGCCGAGCCTGCCCCCGATGAGACACCGGGGGCAGATGCCCCGGGCGACCCGTCCGTCGCAGGTGAGATCCCGGCCTCGGAGCCCGACGGGCAGGCCCCCGTCGATCCGGCTGTCGCCGACGCGGCCCCGGTCCCGGAAGCTGACGCGGCGGCCGTGCAGGCCGAAGCCTCGGGCGACCAGGCTGCCCCGGGTGAGGTCTCGGCGTCGGAGGCCGCCGAGCAGGCGACGCCCGCCGACGTGCAGGCCGACTCGGCTGCCGCCGAGGACGCTGCGGCCTCGGAGGCCGACGCGCAGCCCGCGCCCGTCGCGGGCGCGGCCCCGGAGTCGGAGGCCGAGGCGCAGTCCCCGGCTGACCCGGTCGTCGCCGACGAGGCTGCGGCGCCGGAGGCTGACCCGCAGGCCGAGCCTGCCCCCGCTGAGGCGGACGGGGCAGAGGTCCCGGGCGACCCGGCCGCGGTCCCGGAGGCCGACGCGCAGGCCGAGCCCGTCCCAGCCGAGGAGGCTGTGGGCGACCCGTCCGCCTCGGGCGAGGTACCGGCGTCGGAGGCCGAGGCGCAGCCCCCGGCCGACCCGGCCGACGCGCAGCCCGCAGCCGCCGAGCCGCAGGCACCCGAGAGGGAGGCCACCGCCTCGGAGATGCCCGCCGAGGTACCGGCCCCGCAGAACGAAGCTGTCGACGCGGAAGCGTCCGAGACCGAGGCGGACGCCGTGGAACCCTCCGACACCGAGGCCACCGCGCCCGAGGACGAAGCGACTGAGGTCGCGACGGACGCGCGAGCCGACGCCCAGAACGCGGGCGAAGGCGAGGGCGCGGAGGCATCCGGCGAACAGGAAAACGGGGGCAAGGAAGACGCGGACGACGCGGAGCCGGAATCCGAGCCGGTCGGCATCGACGTCGGCCCCCGCGCCGACGCCGGGTACGACGACGCCGAGCGCGCCGCCGTCCACCGCGTGATGCGCGAGCGCCGCGACATCCGCAACGGCTTCCGGCCCGACCCCATCCCGCACGAGGTGCTGAGGCGCGTACTGGAGGCCGCGCACACCGCGCCCAGCGTGGGGCAGTCCCAGCCGTGGGACTTCGTCGTCATCCGCTCCGAGGAGACCCGGCGCACCATGCACGAGCTGGCGGTGCGCCAGCGCGACGCGTACGCCAAGTCCCTCCCCAAGGGCCGGGCCAAGCAGTTCAAGGAACTGAAGATCGAGGCGATCCTCGAAACGCCGATCAACATCGTCGTCACCGCCGACCCGACCCGCGGCGGCCGCCACACCCTCGGGCGGCACACCCAGCCGCAGATGGCGCCGTACTCCTCGGCGCTCGCCGTGGAGAACCTGTGGCTCGCCGCCCGCGCCGAAGGGCTCGGCGTCGGCTGGGTCAGCTTCTTCGACGAGCGCGAGATGGTCCGTACGCTCGGGCTGCCGGACCACCTGGAGGCCGTGGCGTACCTGTGCGTCGGGTACGTGGACGAGTTCCCGGAGGAGCCGGAGCTGCTGCGGGCCGGGTGGTCCAAGCGCCGCCCGCTGTCGTGGGTCGTCCACGAGGAGACGTACGGGCGGCGCGCGCTGCCCGGCGAGGACCCGCACAGCCTGCTGACGGAGACCCTCCAGGGCATCCGTCCGCTGGACGCCAAGGCCCTCGGCGAGGCGTGGGAGCGGCAGAAGCGGATGACCAAGCCGTCCGGCGCGCTCGGCATGCTGGAGATCATCTCCGCGCAGCTCAGCGGCCTGTCCCGGCAGTGCCCGCCGCCGATTCCGGAGCCCGCCTCGGTCGCGATCTTCGCGGGCGACCACGGGGTGCACGCCCAGGGCGTCACCGCGTGGCCGCAGGAGGTCACCGCCCAGATGGTCGCCAACTTCCTGGGCGGCGGCGCGGTCTGCAACGCCTTCGCGAGCCAGGTCGGCGCCGAGGTGTGCGTCGTGGACGTGGGCGTGGCGAGCGAACTCCCCTCCACCCCCGGTCTGCTGCCGCGCAAGATCCGGCCCGGGACCGGCGACTTCACCACCGGCCCCGCCCTCACCCGCGAAGAGGTGCTGCGCGCCCTCGAAGTGGGCATCGAGACCGCCCGCGACCTGGTCGCCGCCGGGAACAAGGCGCTGCTCACCGGTGAGATGGGCATCGCCAACACCACCACCTCGGCCGCCCTGGTCTCCGTCTACACCGGCGCCGACCCGGCCGAGGTGACCGGCCGCGGCACCGGCATCAACGACGAGATGCACGCGCGCAAGATCGACGTCGTACGGCGCGGGCTGGAACTGCACCAGCCCGACCCTGCCGACCCCATCGCCGTCCTCTGCGCGTTCGGCGGCCTGGAACACGCCGCGATGGCGGGGCTGCTGCTGGGCGGTGCCTCCCTGCGCACCCCCGTCATCCTGGACGGGGTCAGCGCGGGCGCCGCCGCCCTGGTCGCCCGCGCCATCGCCCCCGAGGTGCTGGCGGCGTGCATCGCGGGCCACCGCAGCGCCGAGCCGGGCCATGTCGCGGCCCTCAACAAGCTGGGCCTGCGCCCCCTGGTCGACCTGGACCTGCGCCTCGGCGAGGGTACGGGCGCCCTGCTCGCCCTCCCCGTGGTGCAGAGCGCCGCGCGGGCGATGCACGAGGTGGCCACGTTCGACTCCGCGGGAGTCACGGAGAAGAACTGACGTGCGCCCCCGCCACGTAAGGTGTCGGCGGGGGCCACGCCCCACCACATGATCAGCACCACTTGATCAGCCGCTCCAGCGCCGCAGCGGCAGGCATTCGCATGAGGAGAGCCGCACCGCCATGTCCGAGAACTTCGCATACCCGGTCGGACTGCGCCTCACGGGGCGGCGCGTCGTCGTCCTCGGTGCGGGCCAGGTCGCCCAGCGCCGGCTGCCCGCGCTGATCGCCGCGGGCGCCGACGTCCTGCTGATCTCGCCCTCCGCGACGCCCTCCGTCGAGGCCATGGCCGAGGCGGGGGAGGTGCGCTGGGAGCGACGCCGCTACCGGGACGGCGACTTCGAGGGCGCCTGGTACGCGCTGATCACCACCGACGACCCGGCCGCCAACGCCGCCGCCTCCGCCGAGGCCGAGGCGCGCCGGGTGTGGTGCGTACGCAGCGACGACGCCGAGGCCGCCTCGGCCTGGACCCCGGCCACCGGGCGCAGCGAGGGCGTCACCGTCGCCGTGCTCACCGGGCAGGACCCGCGCCGCTCCGCCGCCGTGCGCGACGCCGTCGTGGAGGGCCTGCGCGACGGCACCCTCGCCGCCCCCCGCCACCGCACCCGCGGCCCGCACGTCGCCCTAGTGGGCGGCGGCCCCGGCGACCCGGACCTGATCACCGTACGCGGCCGCCGCCTGCTCGCCGAGGCGGACGTGGTCGTCGCCGACCGGCTCGGCCCCCGCGACCTCCTCGACGAACTCCCCCCGCACGTCGAGGTCATCGACGCCGCGAAGATCCCTTACGGCCGCTTCATGGCCCAGGAGGCGATCAACAACGCGCTGATCGAACACGCCAAGGCGGGAAAGTCGGTCGTCCGGCTCAAGGGCGGCGACCCGTTCGTCTTCGGCCGCGGCATGGAGGAGGCCGAGGCGCTCGCCGAGGCCGGTATCCCCTGCACCGTCGTCCCCGGCATCTCCAGCTCCATCAGCGTCCCCGCCGCCGTCGGAATCCCGGTCACCCACCGCGGGGTCGCCCATGAGTTCACCGTGGTCAGCGGCCATGTCGCCCCCGACGACCCCCGCTCCCTCGTCGACTGGTCCGCGCTCGCCAGCCTGCGCGGCACGCTCGTCCTCCTGATGGCCGTCGAGAAGATCGGCGCCATCGCCGCCGCCCTCGTCCAGCACGGCCGGGGCCCGGACACCCCCGTCGCCGTCATCCAGGAGGGCACCACCGCCGCCCAGCGCCGCGTGGACGCGACCCTGGCCACCGTGGCGGACACGGTCGCCGCCGAGGGCGTACGGCCGCCGGCCGTCATCGTCGTCGGCGACGTGGTGGCCCTCGGCTCCCGCTGACGTAACCACCGGTAACTTCCTCACGTCGCCGCATTGGCACGGCATCCAGGACAAGGCAGTATCACTCAAGTGGCTGATCTCATCACCGTCGATGATCCCGACGACCCGCGGCTGCGCGACTACACGGGTCTGACCGATGTGGAGCTACGACGCAAGCGCGAGCCCGCCGAAGGCTTGTTCATCGCCGAGGGCGAGAAGGTGATTCGGCGGGCCCGCCTCGCCGGTTACGAGATGCGCTCGATGCTGCTGTCGTCCAAGTGGGTCGATGTCATGCGCGACGTCATCGAGGACGTCCCCGCCCCTGTCTACGCCGTCAGCCCCGAACTGGCCGAACGCGTGACGGGTTACCACGTCCACCGCGGCGCCCTCGCCTCCATGCAGCGCAAACCGTTGCCCGAGGCCGACGAACTCCTCGGGGGCGCCCGACGCGTCGTGATCATGGAGTCCGTCAACGACCACACCAACATCGGTGCCATCTTCCGCAGCGCCGCCGCGCTCGGCATGGACGCCGTCCTCCTCTCCCCGGACTGCGCCGACCCCCTCTACCGCCGCTCCGTGAAGGTCTCCATGGGCGCCGTCTTCTCCGTCCCGTACGCCCGCCTGGAGACCTGGCCGCGTGGTCTCGAAGCGGTCCGGCACGCGGGCTTCAAGATCCTCGCCCTCACCCCCGACGAAAAGGCCACCTCCCTCGACGACGCCGCCCCCCACCGCCTCGACCGCGTCGCCCTGATGCTCGGCGCCGAGGGCGACGGCCTCTCCACCCAGGCCCTCATGGCCGCCGACGAATGGGTCCGCATCCCCATGGCCCACGGCGTCGACTCCCTCAACGTGGGCGCGGCAGCGGCGGTGGCCTTCTACGCCGTCACCACGGGCCGCCCCACCCCGTAACGGGGGGCCTCCGCCGGGGGCGTCCTCCACCGTTGCCCGGCCGGCCCCCGGAAGCTCGACGGGCTCCTCTCCCCCACCCCGCCCTTCCCGAAACCGGGGACACCCCGGCCCCCGGCAGCCGCCGTCCAGCGAGCGGAACCGTGCCCCAGGGCCGCTCGGCTTTCGCTGCCGGGCGCGGCCCGGTGGCGGGTTGTGCCCACCCGTTCCGCCCCGGCGGAACGATTGCCCACAACTCGGGGCGCATCCACCCGGGACCGAGACCCCCGGCGGAGAGCCGCGACACGACGACCGGTGGCGGGGCGCGCCCACCCCACCTGGCGCCCCGCCACCGCGCGAATCGGAAGCGGGCCGGGCTGGGCCGGGCCCGCCCCGCCGGGCCCCTGCCACCGGACGGGTTGGAGCCGGATCGTGGGCCGGGGCCACCGGCGGGAGGGGGCGGGGCCGTGCCCACCCCCGCCCGGCCGCCCGCCACTGGCTGCCCGCCACTGGCTGCCCGCCACCGGGCGGACCGGAGCCGGGCCGGGGCTGGGGCCACCGGTGGGGAGTCGCTGACGAGACGGGAGGGGGTGGGGTCGCAGGGGTGGGGTGCTGGACGATGACGTGTATTTGTGGCGCCTACTCCCGGCCCACCCCACGTTCTACGGCACCGGCGCCAAAAATATACGAGTCCAGGGCCCTGCCCCGGAGGCCCCGCACCCGGCACCCACCACACCAGGCGAACCGACCACCGCCGCCCAGCCGGGTCAGAGGCCGCCCTGGGGTTCTGCCTCCGCCGCCCGAGGCGCCCCCGGCGCCGTAGGCGCCGTCGGTACGCCCAGGCCGCGCGACGGCCCCTGGCAGCCCTGCGCCGCCGCGATGCCCAGCGCCACCAGCAGCGTCACCACCACGAACACCGTCAGCCGCTGCCGCATCAGCCGCAGCCGGTCCGGGCCGCCGGGACGGCGGCCGTTCGGGGTGGTGCGGACCGTACGGGCCGGAGGCCGCTGGCCGCCGCGCCGCGGCGCCGGAGCCCGCGCCGGGGTGTTACGCCCCGCCGTACGCGACGACCCCGTACCGGACGACCCCGTACCGGACGGCCCCGACCGCGGCGACGACGCCCGCGGCGCCGCCGCACCTCGAGGCGGCGTACCCGCCCCCGACCGGCGCTCCGTGTGCTGGTCCGCGTACGCGTCGGCCCGCCGCCCCACAGGACGCCCGTCCGAAGCATGCCCATGCGGCGAGTGCGGCGAGTGCGGCGAGCCAGACCCGTGAGCCACACCGGCCGCGCCCTGCCCGTGCGCCTCCCGCGCCGCGATCTCCTTGAGCCGCAGCGAGAGCTGCAGCGTCGTCGGCCGGTCCTCCGGGTCCTTCGCGAGGCACGCGTGCAGCAGCGGAGCCAGCGCGTCCGGCACCCCGAGCAGCTGCGGCTCCTCGTGTACGACGCGGTACAGCATCACCTCGGAACTCCCGTGCCCGAAGGGCGAATCCGCCGTCGAGGCGTACGCGAGCGTGGCGCCCAGCGCGAAGACGTCGGTCGCCGGGGTGACGGCCGCGCCCCGCACCTGCTCGGGCGCGAGGAATCCGGGGGAGCCGACGGCCGTGCCGACGTGGGTCAGCGTGCTGGCGCCGGTGGCCCAGGCGATGCCGAAGTCGATGATGCGGGGGCCCTTGGGGGAGAGCAGGATGTTCGACGGCTTGAGGTCGCGGTGGACGACCCCCGCCTCGTGCACCGCCAACAGCCCCTCGGCCAGCGCGGACCCGACGGACGCGACGTGCGCGGCCGGGAGCGGGCCCTCCTCGTTCACCTTGTCGTGCAGGGAGGGGCCGGGCACGTACTGGGTGGCGAACCACGGCCGGTCGGCCTCCAGGTCCGCGGCCACGAGCCGCGCCGTACAGCCGCCGCGAATCCGCCGCGCGGCGGACACCTCGCGGGCGAACCGCGACCGGAACTCCCGGTCCTCCGCCAGATCCGGCCGGATGACCTTGAGCGCCACCCGCTGCCCACGCCGGTCGGACCCCAGGTAGACGACCCCCATACCGCCCGCACCGAGCCGCCGGTGAAGCCGGAAGGAGCCGACGACACGCGGGTCCTCGCGCCGGAGCCGCATCATCGCCATGTCCGTCCCCTACCTCCGGTGGGGAGCCCTTCCCTAACCCCTTGGCGGGGAGCCCCAACCGCTGCCGTCTGCTGCCGGTCCACTGCCGTCCGTCTGACGTGCACAGCTTACGGATTGACGGCCCCGCGCGCTGAGAGGCCGCGCATGCGTCGGCCCACGGATTGTCAGTGGTGCCTGAGATCCTGGAGAAGTAGGCCGGAATGGTGGCAATCCGTGCCTCGGTCTGCACGTGCGTGACCTCAAAAGACCGTCTCAGAAGGGGGATTGGGACCGTGAAGGGTGATCGTGTGGAGATAGTGGTGGACGCGGGCGACACGACGCGGACGTACGAAGTGGTGGCCGGGAGGGCGGGGCGCCGGGTCGAGACGGCGGTCCGGCGCGGGGTGGTGGAAGTGAGCGAAGTCACCCGAAACGGGTCCGTAGTGCGGACGGCCCGCTTCATGGCGAACCGGGTCCTGGCGCTGGTGGAACAGCCGGTTCCGCGAGGCGCGGACGGGGACCGTGAGTAGCCTCCGTGGGGCCCGTTCCACCCCCGGAAGGACCCGTTCCGGGGGACCCCTCCGGGAAGACCCCAAGCGCCGGGCTGATTTCTCCACCCAGGGGAGTACGAGGCCCGGTCCGGCGTCATCCTCCGGGAGGCCCGGCAAGCGGTACGAGGGCATGACGCCGCGCACCGGGGCGCGCGCCTAATGTTGAGGTCAAGCGGCGGGCGCAGCACTCGTCCCCCGAGGTCAGACGCTCGCCGCTGCAGATGTGACGGAGGAAGGACGATGGCGCACACGCTGGGTCGCACAGTCGTCAGGGCACGCAGGTACCGCGCCCTCGACGCGTTCGGCAGCCCGCAGACGGGCACGCGCCATCCCCTGGTCGCGGCAGCCATGGTGCTGCCGTTGGCCATCCTGCTGAGCATCGCGTTCGGCGGCTGGGAAGCCGTCGTCACACAGGCGTCGTCCGTGGCGGGAATGCTGGGGCGCTGAGCGCTCCAGGCCCGGGAGAGCGGCCCGGGCCGGGGACAATCCTGGCCATCAGCCCCGTGGGGACGGGGGTGCGGCGGACGGCACGAAGCCCGGACAGCTGGGGAGCTGTCCGGGCTCGCGCCGTTCTGAGGCGCGTTCTCCCTTTGCGCAGGCTGAACACGACACACGACACAGCACCACACACGGCGAAGGGCCGGAGCATCTCGCTCCGGCCCTTCGCCGATCGGTGTGGACGATACTGGGATTGAACCAGTGACCTCTTCCGTGTCAGGGAAGCGCTCTCCCGCTGAGCTAATCGTCCCGGGGACTGCGTGCGCGATACTGGGATTGAACCAGTGACCTCTTCCGTGTCAGGGAAGCGCTCTCCCGCTGAGCTAATCGCGCGGGTGTGGGGCCACGAGGGCCCCGGAGGTGGGACCACGAAGGTCCCGAGTGGACGATACTGGGATTGAACCAGTGACCTCTTCCGTGTCAGGGAAGCGCTCTCCCGCTGAGCTAATCGTCCGAGGTGGAGACGGGATTTGAACCCGTGTAGACGGCTTTGCAGGCCGTTGCCTCGCCTCTCGGCCACTCCACCAGGCGCAGGGGCGTGAACCCCCACTTCGAGCGGACGACGAGATTCGAACTCGCGACCCTCACCTTGGCAAGGTGATGCTCTACCAACTGAGCCACGTCCGCAGGTGCCGTTTCCCGGGGCGCTTCCGCGTCCCGGCGACGTGTTGAACTCTAGCGGATTCCGGGGCCAGCTCAAATTCCGTTTCCGCAGCGTGCTGCGCTGCTCGCCCGCCGAGGTCCCTCCCGCGACCCCTGTGACCAGGGGCCATAGACTCGCAAGCGTGCACGACCTGCCCCCTCTCGCCCGCTTCGGCGGCCTGCTCGCCACCGACCTGCGCGATGTGACGAGCGATCCCTCGGCTCTGGACACCGAGGGTTTCTGGGCTGTTGTCGCGGACTTCGAGGGACGTGTGGTCTGCGCCCGCTTCGGCGATGTACGCCGCGACCCGGCACCGGGCCGCCCACCCACCCCCGCACAGCGCGCCCCCGCACAGGGCACCTGGCGCGGCCCCCGGCCCACCGACTGGACCTCCTCGCTCGACCGGGCCGGGTACACCGAGGGGGTCCGCCGGGTCCGCCGCCACATCGCGGCGGGCGAGGTCTACCAGGCCAATCTGTGCCGCGTGCTCTCCGCGCCGCTGCCCGACCCGTACGCGGCGGACGTGGACGCGCTGACCGCCCTGCTGGCCCACGGCAACCCGGCCCCGTACGCGGGCACCGTGCGGCTGCCGGAACACGGCGTGCAGGTCGCCACGGCCTCGCCCGAGCTGTTCCTGCGCCGCACCGGCCGGACCGTCGAGTCCGGGCCGATCAAGGGCACCGGGCGCCGCCCGGAAGACCTGCTGGAGAAGGACCACGCCGAGAACGTGATGATCGTCGACCTGGTCCGCAACGACCTGGGGCGGGTCTGTGCCACCGGCTCGGTGACCGTTCCCGCGCTCTGCGCGGTCGAGCCGCATCCGGGGCTGGTGCACCTCGTCTCCACGGTCCGTGGCGAGCTGGCGCCGGAGACAGGCTGGGCGGAGCTGTTCGCGGCGGCCTTTCCGCCCGGTTCGGTGACGGGCGCGCCCAAGTCCAGCGCCCTGCGCGTCATCGGGGAGCTGGAGACCGCGCCGCGCGGCCCGTACTGCGGCGGCATCGGCTGGGTGGACGCGGACCGTGGCACCGGCGAGCTGGCCGTGGGGATACGCACCTTCTGGATCGACCGGCCGTCCCCCGGCGACGCGGTGCTGCGGTTCGGCACCGGGGCCGGGATCACCTGGGGCTCCGACCCGGACCGCGAATGGGACGAAACCGAACTCAAGGCGGCGCGACTGCTCGCGGTAGCGTCGGAAGTACAGCAGCCGACGGGAAGGACCATGCGGTGACGATCTGGCTCGACGGATCTCTGCGCGAAGCCGACAGCGCCCAGGTGTCGGTCTTCGATCACGGGCTGACGGTCGGCGACGGCGTCTTCGAGACGGTCAAGGCGGTGGACGGCCGCGCCTTCGCGCTCACCCGCCACCTCCACCGGCTGGCCCGCTCCGCGCACGGCCTGGGCCTGCCGGAGCCGGACCTCGACGAGGTGCGGCGGGCCTGCGAGACGGTCCTCGCCGACAACCCCATGCCGCTCGGGCGGCTGCGGATCACCTACACCGGAGGGCTCTCGCCCCTCGGCTCCGACCGGGGCACGGCGGGCCCCACGCTCGTCGTCGCGCTCGTCGAGACCCACCGCCGGGCGGACACCACGTCCGTGGTCACCGTCCCCTGGACCCGCAATGAGCGCGGCGCGCTGACCGGCCTCAAGACCACCTCGTACGGCGAGAACGTGGTCGCGCTCGCCCGCGCCCGGGAACACGACGCCACCGAGGCGCTGTTCGCGAACACCGTCGGCGGGCTGTGCGAGGGCACCGGCTCCAACGTCTTCGTCGTCCTCGACGGCGAACTCCACACCCCGCCGCTCGCCTCCGGCTGCCTCGCGGGCATCACCCGCGCCCTCGCCCTGGAGTGGGTGGGGGCCCGGGAGACCGAGCTGCCGTTCGACGTTCTGGAGCGGGCCGACGAGATCTTCCTGACCTCCACGACCCGGGACGTCCAGGCCGTACGGCAGGTGGACGACCGGATCGTGCCCGGCACGCCCGGACCGGTCACCGCCAAGGCCATGCGGATCTTCACCGAGCGGGCCGCCTCCGACCTCGACCCGTGACCGCGCCCGGGGATGACGTGACCGCGCCCGGGGACGGCGGGGCCGCGTCCGCCGGGGGCGGGGAACGAACCGGCGTAAACCTGGTGACGTGCGCCCCGCGGCCCGGTACAACACCATCGTGACCACCACCCTGCGACCCACCA
>Ga0307508_10005148_pt1 | contig 12519 bp, 15 predicted proteins | sample 9_EM_MG_FD_203089 | JGI IMG/M metagenome (GOLD analysis project Ga0307508, IMG submission 203089) | Populus trichocarpa ectomycorrhiza microbial communities from riparian zone in the Pacific Northwest, United States - 9_EM | ecosystem: Host-associated > Plants > Roots > Unclassified | place... | reverse complement strand
TTTCTTTCTTTCTTGTTGTGTATGCCAGGTTCTATATAAAAGCAGATGTGATAATAGGCTAAATGAAATCACAGAAAGGGCTTTGGCTGATACACGAGAGGTATTCTTTGAAATATAAAGAATCTGGTCTCTATCGTTCATAACAACGTGACTTCTATGGTGTTCTATATTGACAAATTACATAACAGGCAGAGTTGCTGGGTAAGAAATACGAAGAGAAGTACAAGCAAGTTGCAGAAGTGGCATCTAAATTAACAATTGAAGAGGCAACATTTCGTGACATTCAGGTAAGAACTGTACTTTTTTAAAGTAGTGATGAGCCGGGTATTATTCCCTCTCTGTAAGCCTTTTGGAATGTCAATACTTCGTAGACAAGCCCTCTCCCTTCTCTCATTATATGTGTAGAAACATGTAGTTCTACAAACAGCACATACACTTGTATGCACGAGTTACTGAACTGATTTCACCAAAGCTAATTTTAAACAAGTGGATTTCATGCACTTTCTGCCCCATTACCTGGCCAAAGTGGACAGCTCATGACTTCATGATAAATTTTCTCCTGTGTAACATTTAGGAGAGAAAGCTGGAGTTGCATCAAGGAATAACTAACATGGAACAAGGTGGCAGTGCAGATGGTATTCTTCAGGTAAATTGTAACAATCTTACTGTGGTGTGTCATTGGAGATTTTATCCAACACTCATCCTTTGGTGCTATTTATAGGTTCGTGCTGATCGTATACAATCAGACCTTGATGAGCTATTAAAGGCTTTAACTCAACGCTGCAAGAAACATGAACTCACTGTTAAGTCAACTGCAGTGATTGAGCTTCCTTTTGGTACCGTTACTCCTCTTTATTTCGTGTCATAGTGCCTGCTTTTTGCTTCTGAGTTCTTAAAATAGCAGTCATGCTGTGCTTTACATTTCATTAAGCCCTTCCCTTCCCAGCTCAAAGAAAAGAGTTTGCTGCTTGATGTGTTTTTGAAAAGCAAAAGCAGGCTAGCTCTTTCTTAAATAATGTAATAACTGATGCATGTTGAATTCTATTCCTTAAGAATACCCTGTTTGGATCCAATTCTTGGAGAAAATTTTCGATTAACAAGATCAATGATGCACTTATTTTTATGTGGCACATTGTAGGATTTTTTCAAGTTGTTTATTGTTCAATGTGTGGAATATTTTTGTTGTATTTGGTTTTTCATCAACTTCTGAATGAATTAGTTCCTGTTATGGTTCCTTTCATTGTTTATTTATTTATTTTTGCTATTCTCAAGGCTGGCAACCAGGAATTCAAGAGGATGCTGCTACTTGGGATGAAGATTGGGACAAGTTTGAAGATGAAGGTATGCTTTACCTCCCTAATGTGGAACTATTTATCACAGCTTATGCTTCATTTCTCCTTTTACATCTCAAATAAATTGCGTGAACTGAGTGGATTTTTCTCATGAATATTGAACACATTTAGTAGGAATTTATTTGTGCAACATATCATTTCCACTTTCAGGGTTTTCCAACGAGCTCACTGTTGATGTGAAAAGTGCTCCTGGTCAAAAGGAGAGAGCATCTGTAGATGATAGTTTAACCCCTGATTCATTATCAAATGGTGATGGGAGGTCAGGGATTTTCACCGGCAAACATGTACTTGAGAGTGAAGCTGCTTATAACCACAGTGAAGATGAAATGGCAAGAAGCCCTCAAGGCAGTCCAGCTGGAAGGTCTGCGTCAGAAAGTCCATCTCAAGACTTTTCTGATGTTTTTGCCAAGAGTACTGAAGCAGATATAGATACACATAGGTACAGCCATCGATTTGTTTCTATGTTTTTGACCTATATGCTCTTACTTTAATGCTGATTGTTGGCCTACTTCATAATGATAATGAACTTTTTATATTTCCGGCAATAGAAGTTTCGATGAATCAATTTGGGGTGCTTTTGACACAAATGATGATGTGGACTCAGTCTGGGGATTTAACCCTACAGGCAACAAGGTGAGTCCAAAATTCCTGAATCACTCTTTATTCTTCTGCAATTGATCATGGATACATGTTGGATATCCAAATCTGTAGCTTACTGAAGAACATTCTATGCAGTTATTACTTCTTTATAGATCACTTTATCCAACTTGTACCTGATATTGATTTAACCCACATAACTATGATTGTTGTAATGCTCTTACGATTTAAGGCATGCTCTTGTAATTACCATCATGTTTGCACGTAGGGTGCATACCTTAGCCCATGCCACTATCCTTAGGTTTCCATGTTTTCAGACATAGGTCTCTGGTGGAAGTGAACCTATTGGCCAATCCACAGGTTTTAGCATCCAATGAGATATGAGATATCTAGATGCTTATTTATTGTCGATGTAGTCAGTTGAGCTTTGTGATATATGCCATGTGCTATTAGAGAGTTTGTGCTGAAACCATTAAATTAGGGAAGCTTAATAAGTTGGTTAGAAGAAAGCCAAACTGTGAGTTTTTTTTTTAAGTTTTGGTATCTCTAACCTTACCCTTAAATTATGAACATATTTCATCCTTGATTTCCCATTTCAGTAAGCTCATATTGCTATTTGTTATCTGTGATTGTATTTTTTTCCCTAGCCTCCTATTAGTATCGCAGCTTATTGGTTTTATATTGTATCAAACCACTAGGTTGTCAGTTTGGTAGCTCGCAAATATTAATTCACATGCACTGTGTCATATAGCAGGCATCGTCGGAGAATGAGGGAGGTTTCTTTGGATCTGATGATTTTGGTCTAAAGCCTATAAGAACGGGATCCACATCCCCTGCAAATACTATTCAGAAAAATAGTATATTTTTTGAAGAATCTGTTGCAGGCTCCCCAATGTCAAGATTTAGCAACTCTCCAAGGTACAGTGAAGCAGGGGATCATTTTGACAATTACTTGAGATTTGATTCCTTTCCTTCAGCATGACTGAAGGTGGATTTTCACCACAAGAAAAGCTTACAAGGTTCTACCCCATAAACAGCTCGAAAGATTTTGGCCATAGTCGTGCATTCTCTTCATTCGATGACTCAGATCCATTTGGCTTCAGTGGCACCTTTAAGGTTTCATCAGACAATCAAACTCCCAAAAAAAGTTCTGACAATTGGAGTTCTTTCTAGCGGTATTGGTCTCTCTCTCTCTCTCCCTTGTAAAATTTCTTTATTTTGTTTAGGGTTTTTTGACCGTTGTCAATTTTTTGTTTGTGCTGTATAGATTGTGTTAAAAAGCTGTGTTGTTGTAAAGTTATTCATTATGGCCTTGCTTCATTTTTGTGCTGAGGTATAAAAAAGACATGCTACCGTTTCTGGGGGCATCCAGATCGAAATATAACGCTCTTGTTCTTTTGAGTGACAAATTCTTGAGACCATTAAAAACTGGGCAGTATGAGAAAACAATGGTGGCGAAATTTCATGTTCTTTCCTCTTTTTCATCAAGTCAAATGTTTCATATTGCGTTTTACTTGAAGTTGCTTCAACGTGACATTTATAGTACGGCTGTATGATTTATTTGGCTTTCCCTTTTCTTTTATTTTCTTATTTAATTTTTGGTGCTATGAATTGCTTAACAGTGCAAGTAAGACCATAAACAACAGTTTGGAGGCTTGTGGCCTTCCCTAGGGTCGTAGGGTCGAAATGACTACGTGCTTCCTTGGATATTTTTTGCCATCCAAGTTGCCGTGTTTGGTCGGAGAAATAAAAACATGAAATAAATGTTTCTATGTTTTAAAGTGAATTTTTGTTCAAGGAACAACTCGCCTGATATCTTTGCTATTTCAGTTTCTTCTATGTTCAACTTGATTCCGGCTAATTTCTGAGGAAAAGAAAGATTCTCTGCACTTTTAATTTTCTTTTCCTTGGAAAAAGTTACATAAAGGCCTGGTGGCAATAAATATTGGAAATGCATGTAATCAGTACAAAATTTGCAGTCCATGACTGTCCCTTTTCTTTCTGATCATCGCGGCACCATGCTCGAACAGCTATGTTCCAAAAGAGTTTAATTTGGAGGCGGCCAAATCTTTGCCTGCCGACAGCACATTCAATCAATCATCGAGGCTTGAATTTACCACGATTATTTTCTCATTGACACCATCTCGGGGCAAAAGCATTGGTTTTTTATGCTTTTCACTAGATCAGTCGATTTAAGAACATGGGCCGTGAAACGTGCTAAAAGGACTACTGGGCATCATGTATCTTCTTGCGTGCGCACAGAGTAGAGGGAACGACGAGAGAGATAAAGGTGCATTAGATATGATACAAGTGATTTCTGGGCAGAAATTCTCACATGAAGTGGCCAGATTTCTCAGACTATAAATCCATTAAAAAATTAAAAAGAAACAAAGAAACAAAATTGTGAGATTATTGAGCTCAACTACAAAATAGTAAAATATGGGTGTAAAAGAAGCCACAAAGGATGAAGAGCAAAGAATTCAATTCTGCATCAAATTGGAAGGAAGCTCCAATAGGATTCTCCAGCTCCTCTCTTTGGTGCTTTCTTCTTGAAAGACCCACATCTATGATCCTTAGTGGTCATTACCTGGGCAATTGCATCCTTTAATCACACATCTATTGGCAACCCAAAGAATCCCTAGTTGCACATCTTTCAACATCATAGACGACCTGCAGAAACACAAGCTACGAGTCTGATCACCAAATCTGCTGAGATGAATGTTAATAAAAAATTGGGTTTAATGCCAGCACATAAGAAAAAAGAGTGGCAGCTTCATGGTACAAAGAGTTCACTAAATGATAAATATATAACTCCTGCTTGATATTGCTTCACAGTTGTCATCATTTCTGGATTGCAGGACTTCAAGCAGATAAAGCAGCCTCTCTACTAGTAAGCTAAGGCAAAATGGTTTTCCAAACCTGCACACCAGTTGAAAAAGCCCCTTCACCTTTCTCTAATAATTAGGTAAGCTTTATAGCTCTAACCTATACAAGGAAGAGGTTTTGATGTGCTTTTTTTAGGTTAGGATGCTGGATACGGGATCCTCGCCGCAGGCTAAATCAACATCAAGCAAGAGAGGGCAGCATCTAGAAGCTAAAGGTTGGGATAGCAAGAGAATGCTTTGCTTCCCCTTTCCACGAACTCTTTTAGGTGGGGGGGGGGGCATTCAGTGAGGCAAAAACAAATATGCCACCAAGTATCTGCCTCTGGCATTTGTTTCTTTCTGGGGCATGGAGTTAATTCAGAAGAGTGCTACGGATGCTAGTTGGTGTCCAACTCCCCTATCCTGATCCAGTGGACAGGAGCAAATCATGCATGCGCATAGTTGCTAGGGTTGGACACCACAAGTGTCATGGGCATTTCTCTAATACTAACATGTGGCCAGATATCCAAGGGTATGGGGCAATGAGCAAGAGCAATCAATAATTTCAAAGTCATAATTACAGATACCTTAAGGAACAGACACCATGCCATCCTTTTGGTGATCTAGTTCTTTGCGGACTCTATCATAAGAGGATAGCATTGCGGATCGCATGTTTGCTATTTTTACAAGTGTCTCCAGCGCTGCACAACAATTGAACTTTCAGAATTGGTCAGACACTTAGTTTTCACTATTGCCATAGCCAATTTGTGTTTAGTCATGCACCTGTCTCAAACGACAACTGGGCAGCTCGAAGCTTTGGGGAAATCAGAGTCCCAAACATAGACAGTAATTTGGCTCGCTCCTTTTGAACCTACAAGAAAAAAAATCGAAAACACAAAACAACTCCTTTGAGCTCATTTACATTTCAATAAGCAGTAGATATCGAATTATACCACCAAATTCAATCCAAAACCAACAAAACTATAAGACACCCACTTGGTCATCAACGTCAAGTTGAGCTCCACTCTCGGAGGTTTTTTCTTCTGCACACACAAATCGGAAGAACAATAGAGAGCCCACCAAGGAGATATCATTAAAAAATTACAAACAGCTCCAAAAAGCAACAGATAATTATCCCCGATAACTGGTTAAGAAACACTTCCATATTACACACATTTACATCGCTTACAAAACACAACTACAACCACTTCCATGTACAGGGAAACAACATAATACCAGAAAGCTGGGAATCGCCGCGATGTCGGAGCTGTAAACTGCCAGATTTCCCTGGCAACTTATCCTCTCCCAATTTCTGCTCCTCGTAACACTGTTTTCCATCAGCCACCGATGCCCATTTACGCAAGATAAAGCGCGGTTGAGCCTCCATAGAATCAACTACACCACCAAATAATCTCATGAAAAATAAAAATAAATATGATTTAATTAATGAATATATATATATATATATATATAGCCATTATATCATACCATCTTCTTGATCTACTTGAACTGAAGTGGCAGCGGAGTGTAATTTATGGTCCAATAAAGCCCCATTTATTCGTGAAGCCCCCATCGACTGCCGAGCAATCGCTAAATCCAGCCATCCCTAAAACCACCACAAATTCATCTCAATTTCTAATTTTTTTACAGAAATTGCACACCTAATTAGAAATATAGCCATGATCATCGAAATTTAGTCTCCATTTTATCAAAATTAAACTAGAATCTAGATTAATTATTAATATATTACAAAAAAAAATAAAAAATATTAATAATACAGTTTACCTGGCGAAGGGTAGAAGATAAGGAATCTAGCAGAGTCAAATAGCTATCCGTCGAATCCATGAATCGTAGAACATCTTCATCTCCTACGACTTTTCGTACTTCGATTTCAAAGCCCGTTGCTTCTTCTTGTTCTTCCATCAGAGTGAGCTGGACCTTCTTCCTCGGTTTCTGAGCTGCTATAATTGTTTCTGATTGGATTCTGGATCGGATCGAAGATAAAATGCAATCTAAAGTTTGTGGGAGTTATTGCAATGTTTAGAAGTTTAGGGGGTGTTTTGTGATATTAAAAAATGTGAGACCAGACGGCGACGTTTTGTAAGTTATTCAAGTGGTTTAAAAAGCCGCTCTCGTCGTCGTGGTGGATGTGGGGTTTAAAGTTTGAAGCTTTTAGCCATGGAGGGATTGGTGAAGAAATATCAGCAAAGATTTAGAAAAGTGAGAGGATTAATGGAGGAATGGGAACAGCTTCAATCTCGATTAATCTCTCAATTTAGTAACGCTTCTGCTATTATTGAGAGGTTAAAGGTAATTGTTGTTGTTGTTATGATAATTAGTTTGTTAATTATTGTTAAAATTAGATTACAATTTTGAAATTATCTGTTTTTAATTATGATGATTAGGTGATTGGAGATTGTAATAATTATGGTAATTTGAAGAGTGTGGATGGAATTGTAGATGCAGTGGTGAGAAAGCAGCTCGAGTCTTTGCAGACCATTTTGCTTTCCATGAATAAGACTTTGTATTTTTCTTTTTCTTGTTAAATTTCTTAACTTTTTTATAAATTTCATTTCTTGGGTCGAATTTATATACACACACATATTTTGCAGGGAAGAGTTTCGCGGTGTGGTTTTGACAATTGAGAAGATGTATAGGGATGGTAGACAGTTAGTTAAAGGGGGTGGAGGTTCTAATCAGTTGAATGTGAAACAATTGCGGCAACGAATTGGGATTAAACCATGTCTCGCTGACTGTCTAGATGGGCTTATGATTCTTCATGAAATGCATCAGGCTGAGTATGTGATGTTCTTTTGTCTAAAATCTTTACATAGGTTTGGCATTGGCTATTCTTTCTTGTATGAGTGCTTGGTCGGGTCAAATAATTTTGTGTGTTCAAGTGGCCTTTGATATGCTTCAATCTGAGTACTTGACAAAATTTCATTCTTTTGTCTAAAATCTGTACATGGCTTTGGCTATTCTTTCTTGTCTGAGTGCTTGCTCGAGTCAAAGATTTTTGTGTTCAAGTGGCCTTTTATATGACAGAACTCTTTTAAATGAATGTTACTGCAATATAAAAAGGGTGAATATGAAATTACACGATCCAAGATTGTTGTAAGCATCAATGGTAGATCAGTTATAGCAATTGGGACGCATGATTTATCTTGATATGCCGATCATCTAATTAGTAGCATCCAACAATGTGTTGCATTATCGTGTTTGGAGTAGTTGTATTGTTGAAATCAGAATAGCTCATCTGATTTTCTGGCAGATACCTGCTTAAATCATCAGTTGTTTCAGCACTTTCAGCGCTCACCTTGAAACCCAGGTACGCCGAGTTCCATTCTTTAAAATGAGAACAACTTTATTTCTCTTGAATTCTTAGGGAACTTCTGTTGTGAATTGTATTACTCAGGTACATCGAGATTCATTTCTTAAAATGATTTCTCTTAAATTCTTAGGAAACTTCTGTTGTGAATTACATTTGTGGATATCTTAAGGTTTAGATATGAAATCTGAGTGGAAAAATGTACTTAGCACTAGATCTTAGTCACTTTTGAGCTTTTGTAGAACAAATACAGAAGAGAAGAAATAGCTGATATGTTTTTCCTTAACATCGGCCCTATTCCCCATCTTCCTATTGATCCTAGGTTATAATATACTATATATTTATAATGTATTTTCCTGTCCTTCTGTTTATTTTACGTGTTTTTGCATTCATGCATGCAGATATCTTCGTATGTCTGCTAATGACTTTACAATCCAAGGGTTATAAACATACTGGCTTGGCTATATTGCAGTTCCAGTGATCTTGGTGCGCTGCAACAACTCTTGATTGATCAGCCTAATATCCCCAAAGAGGAAGGTAGGTAGCATATAATGAAGTGTATGCTCGAGTTTTTCTAGGCTGATGTAATATAGTCCTCTGTCTCTCTACATATGATATATTATACGATTAATTTTAGTTGCTTTTTTTTTTTCAAAGCTAATTGTTTATAATTCCATCTATATCCACCAAAAGGAATTAGTATATAGATGAAATATTAAGTCGAACATTATGGTAAACTGAGACACTGATAAGTTGCCAGGATGATATTGCCAGTGGGATCTCGGAACAGTTGAATCACTATCCATATTCTTTGGGGCTTGGTGGCAGATCATTTAAACAGTTTTAGCAAAGATTAATTAAGCTAATCTGATGATTGGTTCTGCAATAAAAAGACAAAGTCCTGCTACTTAACCCTTTTATTTAGTTAAGAACATCCTGAGTAGACTTGCTCAAAGTGTTTCCGCTTTTATTGATGCTCACCTCTTACTCCATAAGCATCATTGAATTGCTATTCTTTCTCATTATCAAATATTTCCACTGACTAGTTTCTGTTTCTCTTATGCAGTACAAGTCATCTTTGAAATTATTTTTGCGGAAGAGATCTGTTAACTCCCTTTGTGGTTGCTGATAAGAGTCTGTGTGGAAACCCGGTAGCAGCATGTAGATGGAGACACAGGAGTGAGTCTCCATCTTCCTACCAATATAACTCGTCATCTATCAAAGCACATGTGGAATTCTCGATCCATCGTCCCAGAGAAAACCACTCAAAAGCTTTCTTCTAGAGATGCCTCTCCTACAATTCAAATGATGATAGAAGATGCCGATACACAAACGCAAACAATTTTATTTCTTGTATTAGAAATACGCTACCATGGACGTGTTGTATATTTTTCTAAGGTCAGTAACCCATGTGTGGGTGCAAGCTCAAGGCCAAGTTTTTCAAGTCTCCCTACACTGACAATCTTGACTCGATTACAACAAGTTTTTCAAGTCTCCCTGCACTGACAATCTTGACTCGATTACAAGTAATTCCACTATTGGTGAAACTTTTTTTCTTTGTGGAAGAAAAGAGCTAGCCAATCTGAAGCTTAAGCCTTGGGTATTGGACACGATAGAATTCAAAGTCCTGCAGTGTACGCATGGGTCCATGCATCACCTTTGGTTTGGAAAGACAGTAAGAAAAATACACTAGAAAAACCAGACGAACTTGACTTGGGAATAGCCTATGAGAATAGCCATGCACATCATTCATGAATTTTGCATTATTATTGAAGGCATTAAACACAAACGTTGCGTTCATCTATCCAAAACTTGTTCCAATTGGAAGCATCGCATTTTTCATGTCCTGTGTTGTTGTTTCTGCTACTGGTGTCTTGTGGCTGCACTTGGCTAACCCTTACTAGCATCAGAAGGCTTGTCTTTGCTTGAGAGTGGATGGTGGAGTCACTACAGCGATCTCACTTCACGTTGTTGCAGGTGGCTTGGTATAGCTTGCAATCAGGCTGGAAGCATCATTGACATTTCTCCAAATTCAGAGTTCCTCAAGATGGGAAATAAGTTTGGGAAGATGAACTTTTCTTAATTCTTAAACCTTGTCCGTCTTGGCCTGGCCAACCATGAGCTCATTTGGAGCATCTCACCTCAAATTTCTTTCCTTCCAAAACTCAGGTACCTCAACTTGTCCTCGAATAATCTAACATGTGAGCTAGTCTTCACTTGGAAACCTCAGCCAATTAGTTGATCTTGATTTTTCTTTCAATCATTTCTTCACTTCCATCCCTCCAGAACTTTGCAATCTTAAGAATCTGGTCTTTGAACTTGTCCCAAAGCATCTTCATTGGTCCAAAACACATTCACTTGGCACTTTGTCATTTGGCAGATTTGTTCTTGGTTTAAACATTATCAGTGGCTCGATTCCTACTATACTGGCCATTTTAAGCAAGTTGACAGCTCTGGACCTTTCTCGCAACTACATCAATGGGTCCATCCTATCATCTTTGGAAGATTGTAATAATTTAAACTTCCTGGGTTTGAGCTACAGAGTAATTTAAGTGGAAAGATGCCTTCCCATCTATATCATTTGATCTATTTACTCTGTCAATTTACACCCTGTTTTCTCATACTGCTTACCTTCAAAATCCAAGAGAAATACTCATTCCTCAAAATATTTCTTACCATCATCACCATTTCACTCTCTTTTTTCTCGGATGTTATTCTCTGCCTCGATGTAAGGTTAAGACCACCCAAGTGGAGCCAACATCTTTAGAAATGAAGACTTATTTTCCATACGAAGACATCATTGCAGCGACGGAGGACCTTGACCTCAAATATTGTATCGGATCCACTGGTTATGGGAGTGTCTACAAGGCACAACTTCCAAGTGCACAAGTAGTTGCCTTGAAGAAACTTCATCATCTTGAGGCAGAGGAGCATGGTTTTAACAAGAGTTTCAAGAATGAGGTGAAACTGCTCACAAGCTTTATGGATTTTGTGTACACCAACGAAGCATGTTTCTTGTTTACAAGTCCATGGAAAGGGGAAGAACAGGATCAAAGACAGTGCTCACCCGTTATCTTTTTTGCATCATGATTGCAATCCACAAAAAAAGTTTGCTGACCGGTTGGGATGGAAAAAGCAGACCGCTGCTGCTACTGGTGGTTGCTAGAGTGCAAGAAAGTTCTATCTCTACTGGGTCCAAGCGCAGGAAAAAAAAAAAAAAACCAACGAGTTTTCAAAATTCCCTCTTATTGCTTAATTTACACAAGCTGTAGTTAAGGTGGTTGCTTAGGTTCCCTCCTCTAATCATATGGGTTCAACAAACAATAAACAGGCAAGAAACCTAGAAATCCAGCCTGTTTTCGGACACTAGTCACATGGGATCCACTTCCACCCTTCTTGTTAAGGTTAATCTTCATAATTAAAACTCAAAACCTCTCTCCCTTTCGTCAACTAAAAGTTAAAAAATAAATAAAAATAAAGACTCTTTCGTTTTGGTCAACCTTCTCTACTTTTATGCCTCATGATCGTTTTCACTCGTTTTTTGTTTGGTTCTCCTTGTTGCCTTCTCCTTTCTTCTACTACCATACTATTCAATTTCAAAATAATAAATAAAGAAAGAAAAAAATATTATTTTTTTTACTCCCTCTCCCTCTCCCTCTCCCTCTCCCTCTCCTTCCTCTCTGTTTGGTACCAATATTATTTTCCCATTTCGAATAAGATAAAAGAAGAAAAATAATAGAAGTTGAAGCAACCTGCCCTTATGGATTGTCCAATTCTTCTCGAGCTACTTGTTGAATTGCAAACAAAAAGGAGGGGAAAGGGTTTTTGGAATAGCTGTTAAATTGGAGACCTTTTGATAATTAACGGCGGATAGGTATGGCTGTATGAATTTTGTGAATTCAATTAACTTGTTTGGATTATCAATTAAGAGTTTTGGTGATTCCAGTAGACCTTTTTTTTGCCCATCTCAGCTACTGTACTTCTTGATGTATTCTTTGTTTCCCCTTGTCTTTCTTCTTTTTGCTGCAAGTGTTCGCTGCTAGGATAGATAATTGAGGAAATTTGGAGAATTAGAATTGGTAACTTTCCATTCATTTATCACTAAATTGGAAGGGAAAGGTTAGTTTTTGCTTTGTGTAGGCAGCTCTTCAACGCTTTGCTTGTTCAACTGTTATCAGTAGATTGGAAGGAAAAGGTTACTTGGAATGCTTGCTTGCTTTCTTTCTTTATTGTGCTTGATGCCTTTTTTCTTGGAATTGGGCCAATTTAATCTTCTCGATGTGCTTTTACTACTGCTTTGTTGATGGAATGCTATGGCTATGGGCAAAACTAAGTTTGGTGATTGCTGACGGGACACTGCTTTGTTGCTACAGGTTTA